>Ga0181560_10003357_pt1 | contig 14786 bp, 9 predicted proteins | sample 011ome_20_FD_133751 | JGI IMG/M metagenome (GOLD analysis project Ga0181560, IMG submission 133751) | Coastal salt marsh microbial communities from the Groves Creek Marsh, Skidaway Island, Georgia - 011509CT metaG (megahit assembly) | ecosystem: Environmental > Aquatic > Marine > Intertidal zone...
CGCCGCCGCCGCGAACACGTTCCCGGCGCAGTCCCCGTAGGGGTCCTCGCCGAGAAACGTGACGTCTTCGTCCGTCCACGACATCATCCATCGATAGGCGAACGTCGACGGCGCGTTGGATGCGTCGGCGGTCGCGTCGGCGGTCGATGCTGACGCGGCGCGTCGGCGCGATTCCTCGCCATCGTTTCGTCGCGTCGTCGTCGACGCGGGCCCGCGCGCGCCGTAGAGCTTGCTCGCGAGGTCGCGAAACATCGAGGCGCGGTCGTCTATGCGCGTCGGACGTCGTCGTCGGCGCGCGCGTCGCGGTGTCGCGTCGGCGCGCGGGGTCGGGGCCGAGGTGTGCTTTTCGTGTGCGCACTGATTTTCATATATATAGCTCAATTGGAGGTACTATACGTTCTCAGAGTGCATATAAAGACGGTACGTCTACCCATGTACCGTATTGCGCACGCAGTCGGACGACGCGCGTCCCGACGGCGCGAATCGTCGCGACGCGGATTCGGCGCGTCGCGCGCGGCGCATCGCGACGCGTTTGGCGCGGTCGAGATGTCGCGCGCGACGTCGCTCGCGCGCGCGATCGCGCCGCGGGCGCGCGCGCGCGACGCGACGCGACGGCGCGCGGGACGTCGAGCGGGACGCGACCGGCGTCTCGTGCGTCGCGCGGGCGTCGCGCGCGCGACGGACGCGGGCGCGACGCGTCGACGCGCGATCGACGCGCGCGATGCGAACGCGGTGGCGCGCGCGGCGGCGGCGCTGCGACGCGGCGGCGTGATCGCGGTGCCGACGGATACGATTTATGGATTCGCGGCGAGCGCGGCGCGCGGCGACGCGGTGCGGCGGTTGTACGAGATCAAGGGGCGACGCGTAGATGTGCCGCTGGCGATCGCGGTGGGAGACGTGCGCGACGTGGGGACGTACGGTGACGATGGACACCTGAAAGAGGGCGCGCTGGCGCGGTTGCTGCCGGGACCGACGACGGTTTTGTTGCGGCGACGGCGCGGCGACGCGGGACGCGCGACGCCCGAGTTGAATCCAGGGGTGGATTTGATCGGGATTCGCGTGCCGGCGCACGATTTCGTGCGCGAGGTGTGTCGCGCGCACGGCGGAGCGATCGCGCTGACGAGCGCGAATAGATCTGGGGAGACGAGCACGACGGCGGTGGAGGAGTTCGCCGAGCTCTGGGACGCGTGCGACGAAGTCTTCGACGGGGGGGCGATTCCGGCGAAGCGTTTAGGAAGCACGATCGTGGATTTGAGTTCGCGCGCGAATGATTTTGCCATCGTTCGCGCGGGCGAGCGCTGCGACGAGCTCGTTCGCGTGCTCGAGGGCGAGTTCGCGATGACGCGTCGAGACGCGTGACGCTCGGCGGCGCTCGGCGGCGCTTCGCGCGCGTTCGCGTTCGACGTTCGATTCGCGACGACGCCGTCGTCATCGCGCGCTTTTCGTGTGATTACACGCGACGCGTAGCTAGCTAGAAATAAACGATCGTCCGATCGTCCGATCGTCCGACCGCGCGACGCGCGCGTTCGTCACAAATCCTTCCCTCGCACCTTCCCGTCCTCGGCGTCCTTGAACGCCCCCCACGTCCGTCGAAACAACCACGCGTAATCCCTCGGCCTGCACGCGTTCAGATCCGCGCGCACGTCCTCGGGGTTCGTGTACGCCACCGCGAGCGGCACGCACGCCGCGAGATACGCGACGCCGAACGTGGGAAACAGCGCGAACGCCACCGGATGCCCGCGCGCGACCTCGGCGTGCGCGAGCGCGCATCCGCCGGCGAACGCGAGCGTCGCGCACGCGAACGCGGCGATGATCGAACGCGCGAGGTCACCGGTGGCGACGCGCGCGCGCGCGCGGTCGCCGCGCGCGACGTCGAGCACGCCTCGAGGCATGCGAGCGCGAGAGTGACGCGACGCGGACGACGACGACGGACGACGGGTCTTCGAAGGGTCTTCGAAAGCGAGCGGTGTGGCGTTCATGGTTCGTGCGATGCGTCGAGTCGGGTCGGGTCGGGTCGTCAGCGATCGGAGGAAGACGCGTCGTCGGCGTCGACGGCGGCGCCGCGCTGGTGGAGGAGCATGCGGCGAAGGACGACTCTGCGGAGCTGGGATTCGCTGACTTCGACGTCGGCGTCCGAGGCGTCGTCGACGTCGGCGTCGACGCGAGGCGAGCCGGCGCGAGGGCGCTTGCGCGCGTCGTCGGCTCGGGGATGCGGCGACGCGCTCTTGGCGTCGGCGCTCGGCGAACGCGAACGCCGGGGACGATCGTCGAAGCGCTCGGGCGGAACGACGAAGGTCGGCGGCCTCGAGGCGAGCGCGGCCAATAAATTCGCCTGCGTGGTCATGATGTCCGTGATCATGGACTTTAAGCGCTGCACGTCTCGCGCTTCCTCGTCTCGCGTCGATTCGAGCGCTCGAACGCGGCGCTCGACGGAGACGAACGCGTCTCGCGACGTCGGCGTTTCCAAATCGGCGTCGCGCGAGACCGGCGCCATCTCCGGCGATATCCGATGCGCTCGCGCGACGTTCTGCGACGACAGGCGAAGCGCACTCGGCGCGCTCGCGTCGAGCGTCGGCGTCGACCCGCTCGCCACGCGTCCATCGCGTCGTCGATTATCGAAGCCCGCCGGCGGCTGCGATCTCGGCTGCGATTCGCGCGGCGTCCCGCGCGCGTCCATCGCGCCGCTCTCGACGATCCCCAATCCCTGCCCCCACCCCCCGACGCCGTAAATCCCCTCCTGCGACGATCCACCGAGCGCGAGGTACGCGGGCGCGCGCGCCGGGTGCGCCTTCCCGTTCGTCCCGTCCGCGCCGCCGATCGCGCCTCCGCGCCGCGTCTCGACGCGCGCGTCCCCGTCCCCATCCTCCGCGCCGCCTCGCGCCCGATGTTCTCGCGCGCGCGCGTCCATCGTCGCCTCGCGCCTCGCGCATCGCGCGCGTCCGTCGTCCGCGAGCGCGTTCGCGCTCGGAAACGGCGGTAAGCGCGTCGTCGACGCCGCGCGTCGTCGCGATGCGTCGCCCGCGCCGTCGCGCGCGCGCGCGTCCGATCGCGCGCGCGCGTCGCGCGCGCGCGCGGCGTCGGTCCACCCGTCGCGGGCGAACGCGTACGCGGTTTCGTACGTCGCGCGCCTCGGCGGCCACGCGCGGTCGTCCATCGTCGCGTCGGCGAGTGCCGGCGACGCGCGCGGTCGATCGGTCGCGATGCCGCGCCGGTTCGTCTTCCCGAGGCGCGCGCGCGGCGCACCGCGACGCGCGCGCGAGATCGACGGCGACGAGGACGACGACGACGACGGGACGAATGCGAACGCGCGCGCGCGCGCGAAGCGTCGGCGTCGCCGTCGCGGCGAGCGTCGCGATGCTCGCGGGAAGGGCGCGCGGCGACGCGCGCGCGAGGCTGGAGGGGACGCGCGACGACGCGGCGATGCGCGTCGCGGCGTTCGCGCCGTGCGAGGAAACGAACGCGCGAACGCGCGGGGAGATGTGTTTTGAACACGACATCGCGAGTGGGGACGCGGCGTGCGCGATCGGCGAAGGGACGATTCGACGCGCGCGCGACGGGACGGAGGTCGGGGATTCGTGCGGCGCGATGGAGATCGCGGACGGACGCGTCGTCGTTCGATTGCGAACGGGCGAGCGTTCCTGCGCGGTGCGCGAGGGCGATGCGTTCAGAATCGAGGCGTATTACGAGTGCGCGAGCGATGGACGACTGTTCCCGTATTCGACGCTCTTGCTCGGCGAAGTCGTGGCGTTGGCGGATTCGGCGATTTACTTGGCCGAAGCCGCGCACGAGCTCGAACAAGCCGTCGAGACCCAAGATGAAGAACGGGAACACGAAGAAGACGACCGCGCGACGTCTTTCACAATCTACTGGCCAGCATCTTTTTAAATGGCGGGATGGTTTTTACAATTCATCGACCCTTAAAGTCGCTATCTGATTCGCCGCTATCGCTCGGGTCGTCCTCGTCGAAGTCGTCGTCTGAGATTTTGTAATCGTCAGCGTCCTCTTCTTTTTTCTTTTTATCTACCACGTCCATGCCATCGGCGTCATCTTCATCATCCATGTCGTCGTCGTCGTCGCCGTCGTCGACACGATCGTCGTCGTCGTCGAAATCCGTCGCGGGGCGCGACGCGGGGAATCGGTCCATCGGATCAGTCGACGCTTCGATGACTATGCCGAGATTTTCGATCATTTCAGCGCTGGTCAGGTACTTTTCCAACGGGAATAGGCATTTTTCGTAGTACTTTCTCATGGCAAACGACGCGCTCGTTTGCGTACTCAAATCACGGCCGAGCGTACGCGCAACCACTTTCCAAAACTTGCAGCGCGTGACTTGTTCGTATCCTCCGAGGTGCATGGCTTCTATGAACACGCGGTGCAGATTCATCTGCGCGCCGCAAAATATCGGGGCTTGAGGAATAACACCACCCGCGAAGGCTTCTGCGCGGAACTTGTCGAAATCCCTGCGGTGGTCGCCCGAAGGCCATCCCAGTCGTCGCGCGATGGCTTTGCACTGTGCGATGAGAGTCATGTCTTCGGGAGACAGTTCCCTTTCGTGATCCACGGGAGCGGGGCCTTCGTGCACGGGATCGTGGTACTTTTCGGGTGCCGCGATTATTTCCCAAGGCGAGACCCACATGTAGTCTTCGGGATCACTATCGAACACGACCATGACGGTTTCCCAACGATCAGGGCTCGAACGGACTTTCCGCACGCGACCAAGGTAATAGACGCAGCCATCGACAGACACGATCCCGCGCGCTTCGTTTTCCGCATCGACGCCCTCAAAGTGCATCATGATGCGACTTCCGCCGTCCCAAGGTTTCTCATCGACTTCCTGGTACTTCGACCATGGTAACACGTACTCGGCAATGTCTCCTCCGGCGTAAAGAGGCGCTATGATGAGTCTTCGTTCATTCTTTGCTTCCTTTGCGTCGGCTTGCTCTGCGTCGGCACTTTGTCTCCGCGTGCTCGGGAACTGACTTAACTCAGGATCATCGAGAAGTAGACACATCAACCAAGCGCAAGGCGGCGTATCGCCATCACTTGCAGCGTTGCGCCGCGGAGCTTCGCTTCCTCGATACGCCGTTCCGAGCACCACACACCGCTCGACCGGTCGCAGCGTATTCACATCAATCCAGTTTCGTGGACGCGACTTCTTGTCAACGTATCGGTTATACGTCTTCACCAAACCTCTTTTGATGACAGCGACGACTTCGCCGGTATTAATTGCACCAACGCCGTGGGAAACGCCGGTGCACATTTGAAACGCGCCTTGCGACATTCGTTGAGGATCTTGAACGAGAAATCTCAGAAACTGATTCACCAAGTTTGCCGCGCGGCGGACTGTTAGAGGAGGTAACGGATCCAGTAACTCTGGCGCGGCTAAAATATCGTTTATTCCCGGAATAGGTTCCGATACTTCAGGAGCAGCGGTTGTCCCTTCAAGCTCCGCCTCTGTTCTCGGTCCGAAAACGTAATACCGCAGCTGCGCCAACCAAGTGGGTTTAGCATCTGGCCAGGCGACGTCATCCATCAAACCCGCTTGCGCGCAGACAATTTCTATCCCGGGCAAAACCTTCAAAAGTCTTACGAGAGATTGCTCAGATGCATTCAGCGCGCTTTCAAAATGTGTGCACGTTCTAATGAAACGATCTATCCAACGCATATCTCCAGTCCGCCAAAACGGTGCGGAGTGGAGAATAAACTTGACGGCGTTGAAAAGTCGAGACGTCAACTTCGCATCGTCGACAGAACCCAGAGCGACGTCATCAAGATTCGCATAACCGTCCATCGCCAAAGTTTCGGACAATATTTCAACCTTTTTCCTTCTATCATCGTCGCTCAGTTCTGGCGCATCGGCGTCTCCGTCGACGGCGTGCGACATGAGTCGATGGAGCTTTGTGATGTATCGCTCGTTGTCATACTTTGGGTTGCACCAATAGCTCAACGCGTCATACTCTACAGTTCCTGGGGTGTACACGCCCCATCTTGAAGCACACTCTACTAGACCGGAAACGTTGCGCCGGCAATCTGGTGTATTCGCAGCGTCCTCTGAAAACGGCGCATCTTCGACTGGTGGACCAGCCATTGGTTGTTTGGGATACTCTACGCCGTCGATGACTTGCGACGATGCGGCGTCTTCGTCGCCATCGTACCATCCCGGTGGAGCAGTTTCGACAAACAGACGCCCCGCGTTGTTCGTACCGCCGAGGGCAAAGTATCTCCTACCCTGCTCGTCCACAGCGACAGGCTTACCTCGCGAGATGACTGCGCGCTCGACGGCTTCAGACTTCCACTTCATCAGCTGCTCACGGCGATAGTCGGCAAGAGTGGGTGGTTTCACCAGTTCTTCGCTCGCGTCCGTTTCATCGACTTCCATAGACACCGATTCGTCAGCATCATCTACGACCTCGGGATTCTCATCCTTTACGTTGATCTCTTTGCTGGTTTCCTTCTTTTTCTCCTCCGTCGGTTTTGGAACCTCGGTCGCGAGCGTGGGCGGGTTGCTGTGAAAATCGCCTGTTCTCCGCCGCGCGCGCACGTCATCGTAAATCTCCGTGAAGTATTCCCGGATGGTTTCACTCTCTAAGGCGATAGAACTAAGTGCAACCGCCAAAGCTATTCTGTGGACGGGCGAAAAACTCTCTAAAACTTCGCCCTTGTCCAACTTTGCCACTGCCTCCAGCGCGGGCTTTCGCATTCGCGCGTTGACGCCCATTTGAAACTCAACAATCAAGTTATTCGCTCTATCTTGCCAATCCAACTCCCCGATGTCGTTCAACCCAAGAACGGGAGCGTCCCACCAACGCGCGCGCGTAGGCGCTGATCTAATCGTTTCTTGATCGATCGAATCTATGCGGCCCTCTGTGACGCGCAAACAAGACACCATGAAATCGCGCAATAGCGTCGCCTCTGCAGCTCCAAGATCACTACCGAAGAATGCTTTCGCGAAACGCTCAAGCGTCGAGTGTGGGCAGTACATGACGCTTGCAAACACTTGTGCGAAATCCCAAAGCGTGAGCAGCTCTGCCTGCAGATGTGGGCCGATGTGCGAATACTCGGGAAGAATCGGCGACGCGGGCGGCGGAGGCTCTAGTCTCGGCACTCGAGGCTTGCTTTCCGATTCCTTCTCGGCCTTCTTCTCAGCCCTCAACTTTTCGCGCCTGGCGCGATCACGCTCTAGTCGCGATGCCTTCGTCGCGGAACCCAGCTGGTGTTTCTCTGTCGTCCACGTTTGCAAAGCTGTCAAAAATTGCGGCGCCGGGACGTCGGCTTCTTCGCTCGCCGTCGGCGGTCGCAGCGCTTTACATCTCACCAAAGTCTCGATTTGAGACACGATGAAGAATCCATCACCAACGATGTCCGCGTGCGTGTACTTGTACGCGCTGGTATCCTTCGATTCGCGTATCTCCTCTTCCGTGCACCCGTTCAACGCGGCTTCCTTTTGCGCCTCCGCCGTGGTATCGCCCAACATCTTCGCCGCCTTCGTCGGCGTTTTCACCGCCACCGGTACATCATGCGCCACGACGGGCACACCAAGAATGATATCTAAGCCTTCCTCCAGCGACAATTCCCAGTTCTTCACCAATGCTCGAACGATCGCGTTGGTGAAGTTTGCGCGACGCGTCGTAACTGTCACGTACTTTTCAAACCTCGGAGCCGGGTTCAACAGCTTGTACCACGCCCGCGGCGTCACGAGCCACAACTCGGGCTCGTCTCCACCGTACTTAATCGTCCAATCGTGCACCTCCATGAGCTTTAACGCGTGCGGAGGTTTGTCCTGCGGCGTCAACGGCGCCGCCAAGACCTCGCTCGGCAACCCGTGTTCGCCGCCCTCCAACTTCCTCGCTCTTCCCAGCACGAGCACCCGGTTCGGTCTCGACCCGTGCACGCTCACCGCCTTACCCTCCGCGAACTTATCCCTGAATTCGTACTCATCCAGCACGCGCATCGGCAGCGTCTGTCCCTCGACCTCGGACGGCGCCGTCGCGTCCCTCGCCGCCGCCGCCGCCTCCGCCGCCGCGCCGTCGCCCTCGTCGCCCTCGCGCGTCGCTCCGCGCGTCGTATCGCGCGCGACGGCGTCCTCGTCGTCGACGTCCGCGCCCGCCGTCGCCATCGCGCGCGCGCGTCGCGCGCCGTCACCCGCCCGTCGTCGGTCGGTGCGGTGCGTTGAAGATCCGCGACCGCCGCCGCGCCGCCGCGCGCGCGCGATTCGCGTCGCGTCGCGCGCGTCGCGTCCGCGCCGGCGATTCGCGTCGCGCGCCGCGCCGCGTCGCGCCGCGTCGCCGTGCGCGCGCGGGTGTGCGCGCGCGTCGTCACATCTCGACTCGTCCCGTCGATGACGCCGCGACGCCGCGTCGCGCGCGCGCTCGCGGACGCGCGCGCGGCGACGCGCGCGCGCGCGTCGCCCGCGCTCGAGCGCGCGGACGCCGCGCCGTCGCCGCGCGCGCGCTCGTCGCCGCGCGCGACGACGACCGGTCGACGCTTCGCGACGGCGGCGCGAGACGACGGCGACGACGACGACCGGGCGCGGGCGACGACGGCGCGGACGACGGGAACGCCGTCGTACGCGTTCGCGTCGGCGATGTCGCGCGCGACGTCGCTCGAGGACGCGGTGCGAGCGTGCGCGCGAGACGTCGCGCGAGGGCTCGGTCGAGGTCGGGACGCGACGTGGGCGCAGTTGTTCGTCTGCGGTGACTACGACGAGGACGCGGTCGCGCGCGCGGGCAAGCTGACGCGTGAATTGCTCGGTGGAACGTCGGTGTCGCTCGTGGGAGCGGTGGTGCGAGGAGGGGTGGGCGCGGAGGGGATGACGGAGTCGGGCGTGGCGTTGACGGCGGCGGCGATGCCGGGGACGACGACGGCGACGTTTCGAGCGACGAAATCGGCGCTTCCGGCGATCGACGACGGGAGCGCGTGCTCGTGGGTTGATTTGGCGAAGAGTTGCGAGAACGAGGGCGAGACCGTGGGGGTGACGGTGTTCGCGGATGCGTCGTTCGAGCACGTGGGCGAGCTGCTGACGCGCTTGCACGTGGCGATGCCGAACAGCGTCGCGCTAGGAGGGGTCGTGGACGAGGGGAGTCTCATGTTTTTGAACGATGACGTCGTGCGACGAGGAGCTGTCGCTTTGCTCATTCGTGGTGAGTTCGAATTGGACACGCACGTCGCGCACGGCGCGCGACCGGTGGGACCCGTGATGTCGTTGACTCACGCGCACGACAACGCGGTGTTGGAGCTCGACGATTCGCCCGCACATCCGCTGCTGTTGGAAACCCTCGAGCAGTTGCCAGAGAACTCTAAATCGCTGCCCGTCATGCTCGGACTCGGGGTGAGTGGCTCTAAAGGTCCGTTCGTGTGCCGCGATATTTTATCCGTGGGCGAGACCGGGGGCGTGGAAGTCGCGTCGATGGCTTTGCAAGAGGGCGACGTCGTACAATTACACGTGCGCGACGGGAACTGGGCGAAAGAGCACGCGAATCGCGTGATTGAAAAGTGTGCCGATAGTGCGAAAAAAGTGAGTAGTGAGGAGTTGGGGTCAGAGAACTCGACAGGTGCCATGATATTCGCGTGTGGCAACGGCAACCGAATGCACGCCAGCAATTTTCGCGAACGCGTTCCGGGGACGCCCCTCGGCGGCGCGTTCTTGCGCAGCGAAATCGCGCCCCTTGCAAAAGGTCGTGCGAGTAACGTGCTGTCACACACGAGCACGATAGGAATTTACCGTAAACGTAAGAAATCGGTGTCGATGTAACGCGCGCTCTATGTATATTAAATTCAATCTCGATCAGAAACTTGCGCGTCGACGTCGATAGTATCTCCCGCTGAGCCACCCCCGTAGCTTTTACGACCACCACCCTGCTGACCACCCTGCTGAGCGCCGCCCATGCCGCCCATGTCGCCCATGCCGCCCATGCCGCCCATACCGCCCATGCCGCCCATGCCGCCTCGAGCGTTCATCTGTTCCTGCGCACGTCGCTGCATGTTTTCGACTTGATCCGTAATCAACGACGGCATGAACATGTTCACCAAAAATGTCGCCGTGAGACCAAAGTACAACAAGTTCCAAAAGATCCCGCTCGTGAAGAGCCAGATCCAAAACATGAAATTCGCGAACTGACCGACCGGGGTGTTTCGCACCTTGGCGTATTGATCCATCGCCTTCGGCACGTTCGTCTTAAACCACTTCGTGACGCCCATCTTATCATCTGCACTCTTTACCTTTCGGCGCGCGTCCTCGAGCATGGACTTCGCCTTGTTCCCGGTACCGTACTTTGCGTTCACTCGATTCGCCTTCTCTCGAACGCTCGACCAAATCGAGTTCAAGCTCATCCGTTCCTTGATCGCATCGATCGATTCCTTAAAGAACCGTCGCGCGTTCGTGAACGCCATCGAATCCGCCGTCTTCTCTTTCGCAGATTTCGTCTCACGCGTCGATCCGGAATCCTTCGCGTCGTCCGCCGTCGCCCGCGTCGACCCCGCGCCGTTCGCCTTCATCGCCGCGTACTTCACCTCTAAATCCGCCCGCTCGAAGCAATCGGACACGTCCACGCCCGCGTCCACGAGCGCGCGTTTCATCTCCGCCGCGCGCATGCGCGGCGCGCCGCTCTCGTCGTTCACCGTCGCGCGAATCCTTCGCGACGCATCACCTTCGCGACGTCTCGATCGCGTCACCGACGCGCGTTCGACCGCCGCGCGCGCGCGCGCGACGACGCGCGCGCGCGCGCGTCGATCCACGCGCGCCGTCGCGCGCGACGACGCCGTCGCGCGCGTCGCGAGCGCCGTCGACATCGCGCGTTCGAGCGTCGATGAATGATGACGAATCTCTCTCGCGCGCGTCTCGACGGCATCGCTCGACGCGCGCTCGACCGCGCGCCGCGACGCCTCGCTCGAACCGCGCGAACGCCTCGCGCGCGCGATGTCGGACGACGAACCGCTCGACGCGGACGCGCGCACGGCGTGGCTTCGCTCGAAGGGCGTCGTCATCGAAACGCGCGAGGACCGCGAAGCCGCGCGCGCGGCGGCGCGGCGCGGCGACGGCGCGGCGATCGATCGCGACGGGCCGACGCGGAGTTTTACGTACGTGAAGATCCCGTGCGACGACGACGAGGCGCTCGAGGAGCGGACGCTGACGATCGGGGAGGGGCAACCCGGGGACGCGCTGCCGGCGGCGCTGCGGACGGCGTTCGCGGGCGGCGGCGAGGTGGACGCGGAGAAAGCGAAAGCGGAGGCGGTGCGAGCGCTCGGTGCGCGAGGGATGGGGATATCGAGCGAGGCGATCGCGCGGGAGACCGCGGGTGGGTCGACGGAGACGTTCGCGTTGGTGCGGCCGAGCGAGGCAAACGGGTGGCGCGGCGTGTACCTGTACCTGGACGAGGTCGGAATGTTGAAGGGATTGCCGATCAATCGAAGAGCGGGACGATTGGCGCAGGAGTGCGGATTCGATGGGGTGAACTTCCACGGCGATATGTTCATCGGTCGCGTGCAAACGAAGCCCGAGCCCATGCGAAGCGTTGATTTTCCTTTGAGCGATTTGGACTCGAGCGCGCAGTGGATGCGCATGGCGACGATGGAAAACGTTGAATATAGCAAAGGATTGAAAGAGTTAGAGGCGGCGATGGGTAAAAACGGTGGATTGGAGAAGATTAACATGACTGGCGACGCGTCCGACGTGGCGTCGACCGGAAACGGCATGCCGAGCGGTAAGGGAGTAAACTACCGCTGGTCGCAAACCGAAGACGAAGTCGAAGTCTCCGTCGACGTCGCCCCGGGCACGGTTTCTAAATCCGTCCGCGTCCTATTCAAACCCTCTCAATTCATCGTCAAAGTTAACGACGAGGTGGTGTGCGACTTGAGCGGTCTTCACGCCCCGATTCGTCCCGACGAGTGCACGTGGACGATGGGCGTCGACGAGGTCTGCGTCTCGCTCGCCAAGCGCGACGACGAGCGTTCCTGGCGCGCCCTCGTCGGCGCGTGATCGTCGATCCCGCCGCGCGCGCGCGCTGAATCATTTTTTAACATCATTCGCTCCGCGTCCTCGTCCTCGTCCTCGTTCTCGTCTTTTCCCGTCTCGCGCTCGCCTCGCCGTCGCGACAGTTGCCCGCGCCCGCGTCGTTCAGATCTGATGATTTCTCCATCGGCGTCACTCACGCGCGCGCGTTCGCCCTCGCACCATGACCGAATCCAAGGACGAGGTCAAGAAAGAAACCAAACCCGCCGATCCATCGCTGGCCATCCTCGAGCGCAAGAAGGCGCCGAACAGGCTCGTCGTCGGTGCGTGCGCGCGCGTCGCGATCACGATTTGTCGACGCGACGCGAGAAATCCGCGTCGTTCGACGCGACGAGCGAGCGACTGACGCCCTGCGCCGACGCGCGACGCGCGCAGATGAGGCGATCAACGACGATAACTCCGTCGTGGCGCTGAACCTGCAAAAGATGGACGAGCTGCAGTTGTTCCGAGGGGACACCGTGCTGCTCAAGGGCAAAAAGCGAAAGGACACGGTGTGCATCGTGCTCGCGGACGAGAGTTGCGAGGAGGGGAAGATTCGCATGAATAAGGTGGTGCGGAAAAACTTGCGGGTGCGACTTGGGGACGTCGTGAGCGTGCATCAGGTGCGTTTCGTGAATCGACTGGGAGGGAGACGTTCGAGCGACGCGACGCGACGCGGAGAGAAGAGAAGGTTGAAGAAACGAGGTCGATTGGCGATCTCGGAAAGAGTTGGGACAAAGTGACTGACGAACGAACGTTGGGTGCGATTTTCGCGTGAAAACTAGTGTACGGATGTGAAGTATGGTAAGCGCGTGCACGTGTTGCCGTTCGGTGATTCGATCGAAGGCGTGACTGGGAACTTGTTCGACGTGTACTTGAAGCCGTACTTTTTGGAGGCGTACCGACCGGTGAGAAAGGGCGATACGTTCTTGGCTCGCGGTGGTATGCGGGCGGTGGAGTTCAAAGTCGTCGAAACCGATCCCGCGGAGTATTGCATTGTCGCCCCGGATACGGAGATCTTTTGCGAAGGAGAGCCCATCAACCGTGAGGACGAGGAGCGCCTCGACGACGTCGGCTACGACGACGTCGGCGGGGTTCGCAAGCAAATGGCGCAAATCCGCGAACTTGTTGAGTTACCGCTTCGACACCCGGCGTTATTTAAGACGATTGGGGTCAAGCCGCCGAAAGGTATCTTACTTTACGGCCCTCCCGGTAGCGGAAAGACTTTGATTGCTCGCGCTGTGGCCAACGAAACCGGCGCCTTTTTCTTCTTGATCAACGGCCCCGAAATCATGTCCAAGCTCGCCGGTGAATCCGAATCGAACTTGCGTAAGGCGTTCGAAGAAGCCGAAAAGAACGCTCCGGCGATCATTTTCATCGATGAGATTGACTCCATTGCCCCGAAGCGCGAAAAGACCAACGGCGAAGTCGAACGTCGCATCGTTTCGCAGCTTTTGACTTTGATGGATGGCATGAAGTCACGATCGCACATCATCGTCATGGGCGCGACGAACCGACCGAATTCTATCGACCCAGCTCTTCGTCGATTCGGCCGCTTCGATCGCGAGATCGATATTGGTGTTCCGGATGAAGTCGGTCGTCTCGAAGTGTTGCGCATTCACACCAAGAATATGAAGCTCGACGAAGCCGTTGACTTGGAAAAGATTTCCAAGGAGACGCATGGCTACGTCGGCGCCGATTTGGCCGCGCTTTCTACCGAAGCCGCGCTTCAGTGCATCCGTGAAAAGATGGATCTCATCGATCTTGAGGATGAGAACATTGACGCCGCTGTCTTAGATTCTATGGCCATCACCAATGAGCACTTCGCCACGGCGTTGACCACGTCGAACCCGTCTGCACTGCGCGAGACTGTCGTCGAAGTGCCAAATGTTTCTTGGGACGACATTGGTGGTCTTGAAGGCGTCAAGCAAGAGCTTCAAGAGACTGTGCAATACCCCGTCGAGCACCCGGAAAAGTTTGAAAAGTTTGGCATGGCGCCTTCCAAGGGTGTGCTCTTCTACGGTCCGCCGGGTTGTGGTAAGACGCTCCTCGCCAAGGCGATCGCGAACGAGTGCCAAGCGAACTTTATCAGTATCAAGGGTCCGGAGCTTTTGACCATGTGGTTTGGTGAATCTGAAGCCAACGTGCGCGAGATTTTCGACAAGGCACGTCAAAGTGCTCCGTGCGTGCTCTTCTTCGACGAGCTCGACTCCATCGCCAACCAGCGCGGTAACAGTGCTGGTGACGCTGGTGGAGCCGGTGATCGCGTGTTGAATCAGCTTCTCACGGAGATGGACGGCATGGGCTCGAAGAAGACTGTGTTTATCATCGGCGCCACGAACAGACCGGACATCATCGACTCTGCTCTCATGCGTCCGGGTCGCCTCGATCAACTCGTGTACATTCCGCTTCCAGACGAACCTTCTCGCTTGAGCATCTTCAAGGCAAACTTGCGAAAGTCTCCGATCGCTGCCGACGTTGATCTCGAAGTCTTGGCCAAGTTCACGAATGGTTTCTCCGGCGCGGACATTACCGAGATATGCCAGCGCGCGTGCAAGTACGCCATTCGTGAGAGCATTCAACGTGATATCGAGGCCGAACGTGCCGCTGCTGTGAACCCGGATGCGATGCAAGACGAGAACGCCGAGGACCCGGTGCCTGAAATTACCAAGGCGCACTTCGAAGAAGCGATGAAGCACGCGAGAAAATCTGTCACCGATGCGGACATTCGCAAGTACCAAACCTTTAGCCAAACGCTTCACCAAGCGCGTGGATTCGGTGCGAGCGACTTCCAATTTCC
>Ga0181560_10003358_pt1 | contig 14782 bp, 9 predicted proteins | sample 011ome_20_FD_133751 | JGI IMG/M metagenome (GOLD analysis project Ga0181560, IMG submission 133751) | Coastal salt marsh microbial communities from the Groves Creek Marsh, Skidaway Island, Georgia - 011509CT metaG (megahit assembly) | ecosystem: Environmental > Aquatic > Marine > Intertidal zone...
CAACGTCTCGGGGGTGTATAGGCACAGATCCCAAAACCTCGGCTCTGAGGGGTTCGCGCCTTCGGGATACGAGGCATCTGGATCAAAATCAGGATATGTCTGGTACGTGACATCAGCCCACGTATCGGGTGGATTTCGCGTTAAAGCCACGTCGCGCATGATCCCGTTCCTGTTCGACCGCATCTCCCATAGTTCCATCCCACCGTTCGCCATGAGCAGCTGCGCCGATGCCGCACCGCCGTTATCGGCCGCGCTCCTCGAGCAAGTCACCGCCGACCCCGGCGCCGCGTCGGGTTCGCACCGAGAGATGCCGCAGGGCACGGGGGTGACTTGCGGACACTTTTCTCGAAGCGCATCTGTCAAGAAGTTCGAAAATAACCATCCATCGTCTCTGGTGAAGTGGTCGGCACTGGAATCGGAAGTGTCGACGAAACAAAACGGTCCGCGCGGGACGAGCCGCGGGCCCAAGAAGCCCGCCTCCGGAACCAACCGGCAATGGTTGTGCCCGCCGACCAGATTTTCGTCATCGTCGAACGGACTCGGCCTCAAGACGTCCCCGCGAATACCGAAAGGATCCGGCGTCATGTAATGTAGCAAGTCTTGAGTCATGAATGCAACGTCACCGTATTGGGTATGGGGTCCACCGTCGAATATTTCCCAAACAGACATCAAACTCGAACGCAACTCGATCTCGTTGTCTTGGAAACCAGCGGTGCACGCCTCGAAGACATCCGCCCACGGCATGCACTCCATGCCGTTGACCGTCGTGCTCTTCGTCCCGAAGTAGCTCATCCCCGGGACGATCAAAGCGGTGGCACTCTCAGTTGGATAGAGCAGAGTTCGCGTGTTCGTGCTATACCACCCGTCGCAGTAGCACTCCGTCTCCCCTCCCGCCGCGTTCGTCAGCAACGCGAACACGGAGAAAAACACGAGGCGCACCGCTGGCACGCGAGCGTCACCGGGTGCGCGACGCATCACGAAGGACCCGTGCGCGCTTCGGCGTCGCGCGACAGCAAGGTACCGTATCCCGTTCCTAAAGTTCGAGGGCCATGAAGTGAGGGTCACGCGTGCACCGGCGTTATGGCGTAACGACGTTGAGAACTCCAGCTCGCGTCGTCTCCGTCGGATCTCTCGGGCGACCCGCGAGACCGCCAGACGGGCAGACCGCGCGGGGGCGACCCGAAATAAACGTTCTCGTTCTCCAGACCACGACACTGTTGCTGGCGCTCTCGCACGACCGCCACGTTGAGGCGGCGCGCCACTCGACGGGGTGCACGCACCCCGGGAGACTGAGATGCTCGGGGCGTGTTCCAGACGCGCCGGGTGCGTCTCCGCGTTCCTGCTCGCCGCGCCCTCCCGGTCCCGTCGCCGCGCGTCGCCCTCGCTCGCCGACGCGCGCGCTCTCTGCTCCGAGAGCAGCCCCGCGCCCTCGCTGCGCGAGATGACGGCCGGCCTCCCGGTGTTCGTCGGCCAGACGGAGACGTCGGGACGCGGTCTGTACGCCTCGCGCGCCATCGCATCGGGGGAGGTGATCCACGCGGCTGTCCCCATCGTCGCGCACCCCACGCTCCGCAATCTGAAAACGCGTTGCTACCACTGTCTGCGCGAGCTCCGCGCACGCGCGCGCGCCGATTGGGTCGCGACGCACGGCGGCGGCGACGGGGGGGGGGTCGCGGGGCACTTCTGCGGGCGCGCCTGCGCGCAGGCGGCGTGGAACACGTACCACGAGTTGGAAACGGCCGCGGGGGACGCGTTCGCGCCGCTCGCGCGCCGGTGCGCGGCGGATGAGGTCAAATTTCCACTCGCCGTCGCGCGCCTCGCGTTCGCCGCCGCGCAGGGCTCGGCGTCCCCGCGCGCGGCGGACGCGCTGGTGCGCGTCAACTTCTCCCCCGACGCAGTCGCGCCCGGGAACTGGATCGAGGAGCACGCCATGCTGCGCGATGCGCTGCTGCGCGGCGTGGCCGTGGCCGAGCTGGGCGCGAGCGGGGACGCGCCTTCCGGGACCTCGCCTTCCGGGACGGAGCGCGAAAACGAAAAAAAGAATTACGCGAAACGCGCCGCGAAGGCTCGGGTCCGCCCCGAGCGCGTCGCCGCGCTGGACGCCGACTGGTACGTCGGCATCTTGAGCCGGATGCACCTCAACGCGTTCCGCGTGGAAATCCCGCCGGGCGTTCCGGCGGACGTCGCCGTGAGCGGGGCGCCGGAGGAGCCTCTCGACGGGAGCCTCTCGACGGGCGGGAACCGCGGCGGCGAGCGCGAGCGCGAGCGCGCCTCCCGCGCCTCCCGCGCCTCCCGCGACGCGCGTTTGGAGGCGTCGTCTTCTCCGCCGTCTTCTCCGCCGAACGCTTTCGCGGAGGCGGTCACGGCGGCGATGGCCGCCTCCGCGTCCGGAATGGGCGCGGGCACGGCGCTGTACGGCGCGCCCTCGCTGCTGAACCACTCCTGCGACCCCAACGTTGAGGTTTCGTGGGCGCGCGACGCGACGGCTACGTTTCGCGCGTCGCGTCGCGTCGAAGCGAACGAGCCGCTCACCGTCGCCTACGTCGACGTTTCGCGAGACGTCGCGGCGCGGCGCGAGCGGTTGGCGTTCGCGTACGGGTTCGAGTGCCAGTGCGAGCGGTGCGTCGAGGAAGCGGGCGAGTAGCGTCGAGGTGACGAGCGCGAGCGCGTCGAATATCTTTGATACCTCACGCCCGAGAGCGTAGCCTACGTATCAATGATTCAATGATAAAACACGACCCCGTCGTGCCCGCCTCGTGTTTCTGCATCGCGTTCACCTTCGCGCGCCGTCCGGCTCCGCGGCGCCCCGCAGGGCCCGGATCTGCGCCTCCCTCGCCTCGGCGGACACCGGCGTGAGGCTCTCGCGCGCCGAGGCGGAGGCTCTGAGTTTCCGCTCCAGCTCCTCGCGGTCGGGCTGCACGTACAAGATCGTGGCGGTGCCCAACGTGAGCCACGTCGTGGCGTACGAGGCTTTGAACGCGTTCGTGGCTTTCGCGCGCCAGGCGAAGTGCGTCGAGAGCGCCGCCGCCGCGCCGACGACGAGCAGGCCGAACTTAAGAGACACGGGCGACGAAGTCGACCGCTCGGCGCTTGTCATGCCCACCTCACGCGCGTCGCCACACTGGAAGCGCCCGCCATGTCGTGCGCGAGTTTTCGACGCACGGACTTGACGTTCGCGGTTCGCGAAAAGCCGACTCGAAAAGTCGTGGCCGACGACGTTTGCGTTCGGTGCTTCAGTCGTCGCGGCGCTCTTTCCTCGGGACGCGCGCCCGCCGCGTCGGGATGTCGCGCGTCTCCGACGAGTCGCCGGCCTCCCCCGCGTCGTCCGACGATCCCTCCACGTCCGAGGCCGACGCGTCGGTCTCGGCGAGCGAAGGAACCCGAGAAGACGCGTCCGCGCTCGGAAACGTCAGGCTGGTCGTGTTCGACTTCGACCTCACCATCCTGCGCATCCACTCCTGGGGCGAACGCGTGCGCCCGGAGGACGTCGAGCATCGCGATCTCGACCGCGACGTCGCGGACCTCGCGTTCTTTCGCGCGTTCGTCCTCGCGCTGCGCGACGCGGGCGTGCGGGTCGCGATCGCCTCCTTCGGGCAGTACGAGGTGATCCAGAGGTACATGGACCGCGCGTTCGGCGACGGCCAAACCGTGTTCGGCCGGGGAAACGTGAGCACGCCGAGCGCGGTCGGGTTCAGGGACGGCACGAGCGTCCCGGGAGGCAAGGTGCCGCAGCTGGAAGCCCTCGTGCGCGCCGTGCTGCTCGACGGCGCGGCGGAGAGCGACGCCCGGAAAGACGAGGAGGCTTGGCGCGCCGCGACGCGCGCCGTCGCGTTTTTCGACGACGACGAGCGAAACGTGGACGTCGCCAGACGCGCCGGCTTCGCCGGCGCGACGCTCGTGGAGCGCGACGTCGGGTTCACGCGGGAAAGCTGGGAAGAGAGGCTGGGTGAGGCGGTTGGGATGCGAGGGCTGCACGTGCCGGGATTCAGGAGCGGGAGCCCGACGGGTAGCTAATAGAGCTTCGCGTATAGTATAGGAGGAAGTCTCGTCATCAGACCATCAGCGACGAAAAGAAAAAGACGCTTCTCGCGAAACCGCTTTCTTTCGCGAAAAGAATCGTGCACGCTCGCCGAGTACCGGAGTACGTATACGGTAGAGCAAGCTGCTGGTTTTGGCACCGCCCGAACGTGCTGTGCCGCAACACCATGCTGCGCCACGCCGCGGTATTCGCCGGGTCCGCCCTTCGGGGCGGCTCCCGCATCGCCTCCGAGGCGCGCCAGCTCCAGCAGATCCGGTACCTGAACGTGCACGAGTACCAGGTACGTTCGTCGCATCCTTCGAGCCTCCAGATCGCCTCGTTGTTAAACGTCCCTCACTGACGCGCGCCCCATCTTCTTTTACTATTTGAACCAGGGCGCCGAGCTCATGGCCAAGCACGGCGTGCGCGTCCCCCCCGGCATCGCGTGCCACACCCCCGACGAGGTCGCCGCCGCGGCCGCGAAGCTCAGCGGGGACAGCGGAGAGGTGGTCGTGAAGAGCCAGGTGCGAACACGATCGCGTCGTTCAAATCAGGACACCCCGTGTGACACACGCGCCGTTTTCTCGCCTTGCCGTCGTCGCGCCGCGCCGCGCCGCCGAGTTTTCGGCGCCGCTGACCTCGCGCCCCGCCCCGTTCCTCGCAGGTGCTCGCCGGCGGGCGCGGCCTCGGCACGTTCAAGAGCGGCCTGAAGGGCGGCGTTCACATCGTCCCCGCCGGCGAGGCGAAGGCCCTCAGCGAGAAGATGCTCGGCCAGGTTCTGGTGACGAAGCAGACGGGCGAGGCGGGCAAGCCCGTGAACGCGCTTCTGGTTGCCGAGAAGATGAAGCTGGTGAACGAGATGTACTTCGCGATCCTGCTGGACCGCGCGAGCGCGGGCCCGATGGTCATCGCGTGCTCCGAGGGCGGCACGTCCATCGAGGACCTCGCGGAGAGCCACCCCGAGAAGATCATCAAGATGAAGATCGACCTGAAGGCGGGGCTGACGGAGGCGCAAGCCCTGGAGTTGGCGCGGGGGCTAAACGTGTCGGGCGACGCGAAGGACGCGGCGAAGCAGTTGCGCGCGCTGTACGAAGTGTTCGTGCAGAGCGACTGCACGATGCTGGAGGTGAACCCGCTGGCGGAGACGGACACGAAGCTGCTCGTCGCCGCGGACGCCAAGCTCAACTTCGACGACAACGCCGAGTACCGCCAAAAGGCGCTCTTCGCGCTGCGCGACCACTCGCAGGAGGACCCGCGCGAAGTCGCCGCCGGCGCGCACGACCTCAACTACATCGGCCTCGACGGAAACATCGGGTGCATGGTGAACGGCGCGGGCCTAGCGATGGCAACCATGGACATCATCTCCCTGCACGGCGCGTCGCCCGCGAACTTCCTGGACGTCGGCGGGAACGCTTCCGAGCAGCAAGTCGTCGAGGCGTTCAAGATCCTCACCGCCGACAAGAAGGTGAAGGCGCTCCTGGTGAACATCTTCGGCGGGATCATGAAGTGCGACGTGATCGCCTCCGGGATCGTCAACGCGGCGAAGCAGGTGGGCATCCAGGTGCCGCTCATCGTGCGCCTGGAGGGCACGAACGTCGAGGCGGGCAAGGAGATTCTCGCAGCCTCGGGGATGGACATCATCGCCGCCGACGACCTGGACGATGCCGCCAAGAAAGCCGTCGCCGCGCTGGCGTGACGCGGAGACGCGCGGCGAAGCGAGAGGGCTTTTTTTTTTTTTTGACGTCGCGCGCGCGAGAGACGAGACGGCGCGCGTTCTCGCCGCCGCGGCGACCACGAAAAAAAAAGACATCGGCGTGCGCATAACGTGTCGAAACAGTACTCTACCAGTCGTCGTCGTCGCTGCGACGCGCGCGCTCGCTCGCGGAACACTTCGTGAACGCCCGTCTTCGCTCACATCCCCTTGATGCCGACGAGCTCGATGGTGAACTCGAGCACGGCATCCGGCGGGATGCGGCACTCGCCCGTGGACCCCGAGCACCCCGCCCCCTTGGCGCCGTACCCCAGCGCGGGGGGGATGAGCACCCTGCGCGACCCGCCGATCTTCATGGGAGGCATGGAGTCCCCGGACCCCATGACGGCCATGTCCCAGCCCTTGATGACTTCGCCGGCGCCTCCGGAGAAGACGAAAAATTTAGCGAAATCAACCTTCTTCCCGTCCACGTCCAGCTGGTAGTTCACCTTCAGCACGTCGCCCTCGAACGGCTCGGCGCCGGTGCCGGGCTTGATGTCCGCGTATCGAATACCCTCCGGTCCGTCCTTGAAGTCGACGTCCGCGCGCGCCGGGCGCGCCAGCGGCGCGGCGAGCGCCAGGCCGAGAGTACCCGAAACGAAGCCGCGTCGCGCCATCTTATCTTTCCCGGCCGGGCGAGCCACAGCGGGCTCGCGCTCGCGGCGCGCCGACGCCGAGGCGGAGACACGGACGGGGGCGGCGAGGTACGCGGCGCGAAGTACGGCGTGAGGCATCGAGGACGCGGGGAGGGGATAAGTCTTGCAAAGCGCGTGTGCGCGATCGTCTAGTGCTGGAAGTGCCACGTGCGTTTTTGCGTTTTTTCACGTCAGAGTGCGCCACGCTTTCGATTCTGGCAGGCACGAAAAAAATGAACGTCGTCGCGTCGTCACAACGGCCGCGCTCCTCTTCTACCGCGCTCCTCTCCTACCGCTCACTTGGTCGCCGCCTTGTCATCCGAGGTGGTCTTGACGCCTCCGACGACGTTGGACTTGATGAACGCGGCGGGGCCGCCGCCCTCGAGCGCGTTCATGTGCGCGATCAAGTCGACGACGCGGTTGGAGTACCCCCACTCGTTATCGTACCACGAGACGAGCTTCACGAAATCCTTCGACAGCGAGATGCCCGCCTTGGCGTCAAAGACGGACGAGCGGTCGTCCCCGATGAAGTCCGCGGAGACCACGGCGTCTTCGGTGTACCCCATGATACCCTTGAGCTCGCCGTGCTCGGAGGCCTCCTTGATGCAGGCGCAGATCTCCTCGTAGGAAGCGCCGTTCTTGAGGCGGACGGTCAGGTCCACCACGGAGACGTCCTGCGTGGGCACGCGGAACGCCATGCCGGTGAGCTTGCCGTTGAGCTGAGGCAGCACCTTTCCGACCGCCTTCGCGGCGCCCGTGCTGCTGGGGATGATGTTCGCGCCGGCGCCGCGGCCGCCGCGCCAGTCCTTCATCGAGGGGCCGTCCACGGTCTTCTGCGTCGCCGTCGTCGCGTGCACGGTGGTCATGAGGCCCTCGAGGATGCCGTAGTTGTCGTCGATGATCTTCGCGAGCGGCGCCAGGCAGTTGGTGGTGCACGACGCGTTGGAGACGACGTTCAGGTCGGGCGTGTACTTGTCCGAGTTGACGCCCATCACGAACATGGGCGCGTCCGCGGAGGGCGCGGAGATGACCACCTTCTTCGCGCCAGCCTTGATGTGCTTGTTGGCGCCCTCCAGAGTGGTGAACACGCCCGTGGCCTCCACCACGAAGTCCACGCCGAGGGAGCCCCACGGGATCTGCTCCGGGTCGCGCTCCGCGAACACGGAGACGGGCTTGCCGTCCACGAAGAAACGCTCGTTCTCGCACGTCGCGGACCCGGAGTACTTGCCGTGCACGGTATCGTACTTGAACATGTACGCCATGTAGTCCGCGGTGACGAAGGGGTCGTTCACAGCCACAACCTCGATGTCCGCGCGCGCGAGGCACGCGCGCATCACGAGGCGGCCGATGCGGCCGAAGCCGTTCACGCCCACGCGGATCTTTGCGGGCGCGTCCTCGGACTCGGCGGCGGCGCGGGCGGGCGCGGCGCGCACGGGCGCGGCGGATCTGCGCGGTTCACGTATCACCGAGGGTGTGACAGCGCGAGGGGTAGGTCGGGGAGAACGACGGTGAGCTTCGAGCGGCGAGCGGCGAGCGAAAAAAAAAAAAAATGGCCGAAAACCCGTCGCACCGGCGAAGCGTCCAGTCTGGGCGCGTGTGCCGACCCCCCCCTCGAAAAAGCATCTCGAGGTCTCGCGCGCGAGAGCGGGGCGCAGGAGTTTTCCGCTTTTTCCACGATCGTCGGCGGCGAAACGTCGTGGGCGACGAGTGGTGGACACGCGAGTTCTCGAGCGCGTTCCTAGCGCGAGGACGCGTGTGGAGTGACACGCGATCGCGCGGTCCCCGCTGTCGCGCGGTGGTGCGCTCGCGCGCGTCGGCGAAGCCCGTTCGCCGGCGACGCCGACGCGCTTTTCGAGACGGACGCCGAAAAAAGCGCTCGTCACGAAAAAGCGCGAATTACGAAAGTGTCGGGTCCGCACCTGGCAGCCTTGGAGGCGACGCGCTTGCCCGCCATCACGGGGCGGGCGGTGAGAGACATCATGGCGGAGTGCGCGGACATTGCTGCGAGCGCGAGGTGTGTTCGGTGTGTGTGCGTGTGGAAGTGGGGTGAAGCCGGAAGACATCTTGATTGTTACCAAAGAGACAAAAAGCGGGCGGAACTGCAGATATTTCGATTCGCTTCGCGCGAAACCCGGACTTGCGGCTGCGGGATCGACCCGAACAATCGTCGATCTGGATCAATCGATCTGATGTCAGTGCAGGAGATGAGCGGGTTCCGCGCGAAAAGCATCGCGCTTTCTCTCGTTTTCGGGCGCGCGCGCCCCCCGGTGCCCGAGATGGCGTCGCCTGAAGAGGCGGCGTCGGGCGCAGAGCCGTTCGACGTGCGCGAGCTTCAAGGTCGAATCGACGCGGTCCTCGAGCGCGAGCACGCGTCCTGGGGCGTGCTGGTGTACTCGACCGGGCTCGGCCGCGACATCGCCGCGCACCGACCCGACACCGCGCTGGTCCCCGCGTCGAACGTGAAGCTCTTCACCGCGCTCGCGTCGCTTCTGGTGTCGCACGTCGGCCCCACGCGCGCGCTGCGCACCGCCGCGCACGTGGTGGACGTTCCCGGCGATGGCACGCGCAAAAGCGCGAGCGGCGACGCGGGGAGAGAACCGCGCCGTCGGCGCGCGGTGTGCGTGCACCCCTGCGGCGATCCGGGATTCACCGCCGAGCATCTCGCCGAGCTGGTCGGCGGCGCGTTGGAAGCCGCGGGCGTCTCCGCGGACGACGTGGATCCCGGTCGCACGCGATTGGGGGGTGACCCGTGGCGAGACGATGGCGTGCCGGACACGTGGGAGGTGGGTGACCTCGCGAGCGACTGGGCGGCGCCGCCTTCGCGCGCCGTGCTCGACCGCAACGTCGAGAGTTTGTGGAAGAGGAAGGGAATCAACGCATCGACGCATCGACGCGCGACGGCGCCGGGCCGCCCGCCGCTCGCGCGGTTCCGGGACGCGTGCCGCGACGCCGTGCGCGACGCGCAGACCGTCACTCGACGCGCATTCGAGGAGGAAAGAGAGGAGGAAAAAGAGGATGAAAAAGAGCGTATCGAGATTCCGTGCGGCCTCGCGCCGCCGGCGCCTCCCCGCCGGCCTTTCGGCGTCGGCGTCGCGTCGCCGCTGTTCGACATCGCGGCGCGCGAAGCTCGGTTCCCGGACGGGTGGGCGATTCGAGACTCGGCGCCTGTCTCGGCCATCGCGCGCGCCGCGCTGCGCGACAGCGACAACCTGTGCGCGGAGCAGCTCGTGCGCGTCTGCGCGGGCGGGCGCGACTCCGGACGCTGGCTCACGTCCTGGAGCGCGGTGTTTTGCCGGAAGCACTGCGCCGGAACCGCGGGCGCGGCGAGCGACGCGGAGAGCGACCCGGAGCTCCGCGCGTCCCCGGCGCCCGCGCGCGTGCGCTTCGTGGACGGCTCGGGCCTCTCCCGGCACAACCTCGCGCCCCCGCGCGCGTTCGTGGCGCTGTTCCTGTCGGCGCTGGAGGGCGCCGCGCGCGAGGACGCCGCGGACGGTCCCGCGTCGCCGACGCCGCGCGCCGGGACGGATCGCGTTTCCGCGCGGAACCCGTTCGCCGCGTTTCTGGACGCGCTCCCCGCGACCGCGCGCGACGGCGCGAACGGCGCGAACGGCGTTCGTTCTTCGGAATCGGCGGTCGAGACGAGCGTCGAGCGAGTCGAAGGCACGCTGGGCGCGCGTCTCGGCGATCTGCGCGGCGTGGTCCGGGCGAAGACCGGGTCGATGCGCGGCGCGGCGGCGCTCAGCGGGTACTTCGCGCCGCACGCGTGCTCGCGGCTCGGCGCCGTCGCGTTCAGCGTCGTCGCGAACAACCACGCCTCGGCGGCGCCGGACGCCGCGCACAGGCTGCGCGACGCGCTGGACGAAATCGTGCGGCTCATAGACCGCGCGGAGGTCTATGAGCCGCGGGAAGAGGGCGAGCGACCGTAGCGACCGTAGCGGGTCGAACATCGCGTATGGGGGGTCAATAACATCGCGTATCGTGTACGATCTCGATATCCGACAATCAGACGTCGTCGTCGTCCGCGGCTTCGCCGTCGAACGCGTCGCTCTCGTCCTCGTCCTCGTCCTCGTCCTCGTCCTCGTCGCTCCCGAACGCCGCCCCCGTCTCCTCGCCGCTCGCGAACGCCGCCTCCTCGTCGTCGTCCCGGAACACGAACGCCTGCAGGAGTGGCGCCACCTTGACCGCGCTGAGGTCCTCCAGGCACTCCCGCGCCTCCTCCTCGCACGTCGCCGCGAGCAGCGCCGGCTTCCGCAGCGCGGTCGCCGCCGCCGCCGCGAGCGCGAGCGGGACGAGCGAGTCGAACCCGATGACTCGGTCCCACAGAAGCAGCGTCTGCTCCACGGAGAGGTATCCCGCGAGCGCGCCGAAGAGCCAGGGCGTCGCCAGGCGCGCCGCGGGGCACCCGATCTCGGCCAGGTGGAAACACAAGTCGGGCTCGGCGGCGAAGAGCGCGTCCTCGAACGCGGCCAGGAGTCCCGGGAACGCCGGCCGCGGAAACGCGTCGTCATCCAGCGCGTGCAGCTTTCTGAACAGCCGCGCGTACAGCGCCTTGAACACGCCGTGTACTTCCGCGGGGTGCGGGTACAGGTAACACAGCGGCGCGATCAGACGCGCCAGGCCCTTGAACGGCACGACGCCGCTCGGGGGGTACAAAGAAAGACTTTCTCTTTTTTCTTTTTTTCGACGTTCGCGCATTCGTCTCGGTTCCGCCCCGGCGACGTTCTCGCGGACGTAACGCGTACCCACACCGTGCACGCCGTACACGCGCGGGTGCGGCGGGCGCTCGCCGGCGCGCGCGCACGACGCGGGCACGTCTCGGTCGCGCGCGAACGCCACCGCGACGGCGCGCAGGGTCTCTTCGAACGGAAAAAAGTGCGGGTGGTCGCAGAACGCGCGGGCGTCTGAAGCGCACAGCGCGTCCGTCAGCAGGCGCGTCTCCCGAGCCTCGCCGCACGCGCGGTCAAAGTCCTCCCTCGCGACATCGAACTCGATGCCGGCGTCGCGCGCGGCTCCCGCGCCACCAGCTCCCGCACCGCGCGCGCCGAGCGCCAGACGCCAGAGCCCGCCGCGGAGCGCGGCGGGAGCGCCGCCACGGAGAAACGCGCGACACGCCTCGCTCGCTTCGTCGTTCCGGACGTTTTTTCCCGTCGCGAGGACCGCCTCCGCCTCGGCGGTTCTGCGCGCCGCAAACGCCGCGTGCCACGCCTCGTCCATGCCCGCCTGACGCCGATCGGGCGCGAGCTCGCGCAGGAACAATCGCAGCTCCGCGCGACTCGGGGGCGCGCCCGTCGGGAAGCCGCGCGCGACGAACCACGGGACCCCGACCCCGCGGATGTGTTTTCGGCGCTCTTCGTTTTCGGTTCGCGCGTCTCTCGCGTCCGCGTCTTCGTCCGCGAAACGCGCGGACGCGACCGCGCGCAGCAGGTCGAAGTGGTCGTACGCGTGTCCCGCGAGATGCGGCAACGACGCGGTGAACGCCGCGCGTTCCAAAGCCGACTCCGGCGATGTCACGCGCGCGTCGTTTTCGGCGGCGTCTGATTCGCGTCCGTCGGTTTGCATTTTTCCACGCCCTCTGCCTCCCGCGTGTGCCTCGCTCGCGTCACGCGCCGGGTCCCGTCCGGGCCCCGACAGAGGCACGCCGGTCGAGGCCGAGAGGTCCGCGAGGCGTGCGCGCACCTCGTCGCGCCACGCGCGCCGCGCGGCGATGACGGACGACGACGTCCCCGCGGCTTCGCGCGCGTCCTCTTCGTCGGACGCGTCCGAGCATCTCGCGTCGTCGCGCGCGTGCGTTTCAGACGTGCCGACTCGCGACGGCGCGGTCGAGGGCGTCGTTCGGTGCGCGCGCTCGGCGCGAGCCGCAAGGTGGTCGGGGATCCTGCTCCGCGCGTTGAACGCGAAGTTGCGAAGCCGGTTCGCCAGCCCCGAGTCCTCCATCAGGCGTCGCACGTCGCGTTCGAAATCCGCCGCGTTCGAAAGCCGCATCGCGGGCTTCACCACCGCCTCCTTCACCGCGCGGCGCACGCGCCAGTAGTCCTTGGACGCCTCCAGCATCTCCAGGACCGCGGAGACATGCAAGCCGCGGTCGCCGGGCGTCGGCGGGGACGCCGAACCCCCGGCGGGGGGTCCGACGGTCATCGCCTCGCCCGGCGTCGGCGCGGCCGAGAGTGCGACTTCTCAGCTGGACGTCTCGGTTCGAGCAAACGTCTGACGACCCCGGGACTCTGACTTGGACAAAAAGACGTCTGAGATGAGTGAGTTTTCGAACACCGCCTACGCCTGCGCGTGCCGTCGAGGACTACCGTCACGGCTCGATCCGCGCCGCCCCGTACGTTCCTCCGCGTCGCCCCGGCTCGTTCTCGCGCGCCTCGTCCGTGAAGAGGTCTGCCTTTTCCGGCCTCGACCCCTTCATGACCCCCTCCGGCATCGCCGCGGCGACGGCGGCCATCGTCGCGGCGACGGCGACGTACGAGCCAACCTTTACGGGTTCGGCGATGGCGGCGCCGCCCCAGTAGGTGGTGGCGAGCGCGCCCGCGCGCGCCAGCAGGTTCCCCCAGGCGTGCCCCGTGGCGCGCACCTCCACGTTGTACCCCTCCGGCGTGACGATCCAGGTCAGGCTCGCGGCGACGTTCGCCGCGCCGCGCGCCACCAGCGCGGCGGCGAGCAACGCCCACGTCGGCGCGTCCGCCGCGAGCACCACCGGCACGGCGCAGGCGAGCGCTGTGGCGCCGGCGGCGAGCAGCGCGTTTCTCGCGACGGTTCGTACGAAGACGCACGCGGCGACGGAGCCGATCACCTCCCCGACGCAGGACAACAGAAGCGCGTTGAAGTTGTACGGGTCGCTCGCGCTGGCGCCGAGGAGGCGCGGCAGGAACAGCACCACGCCGTAGTACGCGAAGTGCGACGCGAAGTTGAGCGTCCAGAGGCACGCCGTGCGGAACGCGTTGCGCTCGTCGAAGAGCTGCGCCACCGAGACGTCGCGGAGCGGCTCGGGCTCCACCACGAAGTCGGGGTCGAGTTTCACGCCGTTCGTCGCCGCCGCGCGCGTGATGATCGCGCGCGCCTCGTCCTGCCGGCCGCGCGCGGCGAGCCACGAGGGGCTCTCGTCCACGAACGGTATGCCCAGCAGCGCGACCAGGGGCGGCACCGCGGCGAGGAAGGTGAGCCACCGCCAGCCGAGCGGGTCGCGCCCGCCCGGCCCGTCCTCGTCCCGCAGGCAGTGCGCGGCCATGAGGTTGAGCGCGACGCTGCCCAGGGTCCAGAACAGCCACACCGCGCACAGCGCCAGGCCGCGGACGCGCGTCGGCGCGGTCTCCGCGAGCAGGTCGAACGGCACGGTGAACCCGCCGATCCCGAGGCCCACCCCGAAACGCATCACCACGAGCTGCTCGACGTTTCCCGCGAAGGAGGACGCGATGCCGAACGCGGAGACGAAGGCGACGCCCATGGCGAACGCGGGGAGCCGCCCGTACTTGTCCGCGAACAAGCCGAACAGCGCGCACCCCACCACCTCGCCCCCGAACACCGCCGCCGCGACGGTGTCCTCCCAGAACTCCTCCAGGTGCCAGTCCTTGGTCGCCTCGACGGAGATGAACGACAGGAGGTTCACCTCGATGGAGTCCGCGGCGACGCACAGGCCGACGAAAAGGAACAGCCGCCACTGGTACCACGACCAACCGAGCTCCTCGCTCAGCTCCTCCACGGTCATGCTCCGCGCGCCGCCGTCGCCGGGCTTCGCCGCCGGCGACATCGCCATCGCCGCGCCGCGAAGTGGCCCCTCTTTTCAGGCGCGGGGTGTTATCGTCCTCAGCTAAATGAATCAGCGCATTTTCAAGACTGGTTGACCGTGTGGATCGGGGAGGAATAAGGAAACTCCGAGAGACGTACGTACGAAACGGTCTGGCGCGAAAAAAAACGCGGGCGCGTCTCGCGCCGCCGCGGGAACCACGAAGCACCCGGGGGGGGTCGGTTTCGGTCCCTTTTTCCTCTCTGGACGTTTCGTTCGCGCGCGAACGAAAACGAACGGCTATGCACGAAAACACTACAGCACTATGGGCCCCCCGAGCTTTTCTTTCGTCCGCGGTTCCAACGCGTCGGCGCCGCAGAGCATGTGGCCGAGAATGGGCCGACAGCGGCCGCGGCAGGCGCCGTAGAACTCACCCTCCTCGCGGTCGCCCTCCCCGCGCGTGGACACGCCCATCCAGACCTCCGCGATGGACAAGGGCTTGAGCCCGCGGAGAGAGCACTCCGCCAGCAGCTTGGGCGCGCAGCAGTCCCCGCACCCGCAAGGGAGGCTCGCGCGCGCCGCCGAAACCTCCGCCGCCGCCGCTTCGTCCGCCACGAAGCACTCCGCGAGCGTCGCGCCCGGCGCTTCGCGCGCGG
>Ga0181560_10003359_pt1 | contig 14781 bp, 8 predicted proteins | sample 011ome_20_FD_133751 | JGI IMG/M metagenome (GOLD analysis project Ga0181560, IMG submission 133751) | Coastal salt marsh microbial communities from the Groves Creek Marsh, Skidaway Island, Georgia - 011509CT metaG (megahit assembly) | ecosystem: Environmental > Aquatic > Marine > Intertidal zone...
ACTGGGGGATTTCGGGAGCGCGCGCGCGCGGAGCGACGAAGACGGGCGGGCGCGGGCGGGAGGCACGCCGTTGTACGCGCCGCCGGAGGTGTGCTCGGGCGAAGGGCGCGCGTGCTCGACGGCGGGAGACATGTGGGGGTTGGGGTGCGTCATGTACCAGCTCGCCGCGGGCGCGCCGCCGTTCGACGGCGGTGATAAGGAAACGCTTCGAAGGAACATCGTCGAGACGGAGCCTCCGGCGCTCGAGGGGGAGTTCGCCGGAGAGTACGACGATGTCGTGCGGGCTTTGCTCGTCAAGGACCCGGCGCGGCGTTTGACCGCGGAGCAGTTTCTGTCTTTGCCGTACATGCGGGAGCGCGTGTCGCGGATTTTAGAAACTTCGAGGAACCATCGCGAGCGAGCTTCCGGGGCGGTTGAGTTCGATGCGGATGCCGACGCCGATGCCCTGAATTCAAACGCGACGGTGGCCACATTCGGCGACGCTGACTCGCTCGTCGAGCGCTTGGCCGCGCTTGAGGCGAAGAACGAAGTGTTGACGATGAAGCTCGAGGCGTCCGAGCGGGCAAGACGCGAACTGTGCGAAAAACTCGAACGCGCCATGTTTCGCGTGAAACACGACGAAATGAAGTCCCAAGCGAGTCCTTCGACGAGTTATGCAGACGGCACGCCCACGTCAGCAGCGACGGCTGTTCCTCGATGCGCGCACACGATGTCTCTCATGGACTCGCCGTTAATCATGTCGAGCAGCGCCGAGCGCATGATTTCCAGCCATCGTTGGTTTGAAGACTCATTCCATTTGGCCCCGATATCGCCCATCGCGGCGAACGTGAACGGTGCACGTCGAGATGCTATGCATGCTGTGACTCCGGTGCAAAGAAAACACGATTTGGTGTCCTTGTTTGAAAAGGCGGAGATTTCGCCAGCGGGACCGCTAGATTTCGAATCGTCGCCAGGCCCGAACGATTCGAGCGTCATGAGCTCGCCACCAACGTCGGCGTCCAAATCACGCGACGAGTACATCGATAGTCTCTTGCGCCGTGCGCGTAAGTCTCGCACCGCCGAGGCGAAAACTGACGACGCATCGTCGACGTACGACGACGCCGAAAACGACCCGCCGTCGCCTCGATCTGAAGACGCCCTCCCCATCTTCGAGAGCGATCTCGCGACTCCACCAACGGTGTCGCGCCGTCCAAAGACTCCGATGGCGCCGCTCCGTCATCAAAACCACCGTCACGACGACGACGACGTACACGGCGACATCGCGCTCGGGCGTTCGATTAAACACGGCGTCGCTCGCGAGCGATGGAACGTTCGCCCGCGAGCGCTTTTTTGATACCCCTAATAGGCGCGCACACGCCGCTGTTGTAACTTAATAACCAAACGACGCGCAATTTGGAATGTTTTATTCCTCTCACCTTCGTCTCCTCGCCTCCGGGCGTCGTCTCGCGCGTCGTTCGCCTCGTCCCGCGTCGCCGCGCGCGTCGCCGCCGACGCGCGCCTAGGTCTTGCCGTTCGCGTGGCCACCGTCCATCGCGCGCCGCACTCCCCATCGCGCGCGCGCGCCGGTCGTCATGCCCGCTGCGTGCGCTCAGAGCGCTCTTCGCGCCGCCGCGCCGTCCTCGAAGCGCGTCTCCGCGCCGTCGTCGCGTCTCCGCGCCGCGCGCCGCGCGTCCGGCCCCGCGTCCGCGCGAAACCTCGCGCGCGCGCCCCGCGGCGTGAGCGACGCCGGTGACTGGGCGTGCCCGCTGAACGGATGCTCCGTGAGTGACCTTCGCGCGAAGCGGTTGATCACGGCCATCAAGACGCCGTACCTCGCGAGCGGCAAGGTGGACCTGTTCGCGTACGACGCGCTCGTCGAGCAACAGATCGCGGGCGGCGTCGAGGGACTGATCGTCGGGGGCACCACGGGCGAGGGACAGCTGATGTCGTGGGACGAACACATCATGCTGATCGCACACACGGCGCAGCGGTACGGCGAGAAGGTGAAGGTGATCGGAAACACCGGGAGTAACTCGACGCGAGAGGCGGTGCACGCGACGCAGCAGGGCTTCGCGGTCGGAATGGACGCGAGCTTGCAAATCAATCCGTATTACGGAAAGACGTCGCGAGCGGGTCTTTTGGAACACTTTGAGGCGGTGATGGATCTCGGGCCGGCGATCGTGTACAACGTGCCGGCGAGAACGAGCCAAGATATCGTGCCGGACGTGATGTTTGAGCTGGCCAAGCACGCGAACTTTGCCGGGGTGAAAGAGTGCGAAGGGAACGCGCGGATTAAGCAATACACCGATAATGGGGTGACGTGCTGGACTGGAAACGATGACGAGTGCCATGATGCGCGCTACGACGCCGGGGCGGTGGGGGTGATCAGCGTCACCTCCAACCTCGTCCCAGAGCTCATGCGCGAGATGTTATTCGACGGCCCGAACCCGGAGCTTCGCGACAGGCTCCTACCGCTCATGAATTGGCTCTTCGCTGAACCCAACCCCACGGGCATCAACACCGCGTGCGCCATGCTCGGCGTCGCACAGCCCGTGTTCCGCCTTCCCTACGTTCCGTACGCCGCGGCGTTGCGCGCGCAGGGCGCCGAGCACCTCCGCGCGGTCGGCTTGGACGCCGTCGTCGGCGACGGCGCCATTCGCGATCTCAGCGACGCCGACTTCACCATCCTTCGCGACTGGTGATCATCGATCATCATCTAAGCACACCTAGCAGGCTTTTATCTATTTAGCGATAACTGTTACAACTGTTCCCTTCGCGCGCTCGAAGATTTGAAAAAACCTAACACGCGGGTGTTTTCTTGTTGACAGTCTGTCGCCGAGCGCGGCGCGACGCCACCGCGCGACGCCGAGTCGCACGCGCGTGATTTCCGCGCTCAACACTTCTCACGACACCGTATCGATGATGCACGCGCGCGCGCTGACGTTCACGCGCGCCGTCGGCGGCGATCGTCGCGCGATGCGCGCCGAGCACAAAAAACCGGCGGCGGGACGAATCCGCGCGGTGACGCGCGCGTCCGGTGAAGACGACGAGATCGCGCTGCTCGAAAAGGCGCTGAAGATGGCGAAGACGCGCAAGGCGAAAGGCGAGGCGAGCGCGGCGCCGGCGGCGCCCGCGGCAGGTGGTGCGTACAGCGGCTCATCATTCAACGTCAAGACGTTCAACGCGATTTCACCGGTGGGTTTGAACAAGTTCCCGAAAGGGAAGTACGCGGTGAGTGGAGACGATAAGGAGCTGCCGGGAGACCCGATGGCGATGATGCTGCGGTCGCACAAACTGCAAGTGAGTGAGGTACCGTCGACGGTGCGAGGCATCGTGCGCTGCGGCGCCGGTACGAATAACATTCCGGTGAAGGAGATGAGCGAGCTTGGTATTCCGGTATTTAACACCCCGGGTGCGAACGCGAACGCGGTGAAGGAGCTCGTGGTGTGCTCTTTGCTCCTGGCGAGCCGTGGGATCATCGAGGGTAACAAGCACGTGAACGATGTCATCAACGTTGAAGAAAACGGCGACTACGCCAAGATTAGCGTGCGCATCGAAAAGGACAAGGCTATGTTCGGTGGTACTGAAATCGAGGGCAAGACGCTCGGCGTCATCGGTTTAGGCGCTATCGGTTCTCGGTACGTTTCGTTTCGCTCGCGCGTTCGCCGGTTAAATTCGCCGGTTAAATTTCGTCGCTCGACGAGCGACGAGTCTTCCTTCTCAAAGGAATGATGATTCTCAATTAGATGTTTGATGGCGTTCAATCGGCGGTCATCGTCGACGGACGTCGCTGAGACTACAAAATTGAGGCATATCCATTCTTTACCTGACCTTTGAGTCGTTTTCGAACTCTCGCGGCCGTGTGGTTGACTCTCACTCGGCTTTTGACTAACCGCGTCTCTCGTTTTTCGCTTTGTCGCAGTGTCGTGAACGCCGCGCTTGGGCTCGGCATGAACGTCATCGGTTATGATCCGGTGCTTTCTCTCGAAGCCGCGTGGCGTCTTCCGGGGGACAAGATGTCCCGAGCGGACGACTTGGATGAACTCTTCGCTTTGGCGGATTACATCACCATCCACGTCCCGTACATCAAGGGTGTCACCCACCACTTGATCGACGCCAAGGCTTTGGCGAAGTGCAAGCCGGGCGTGAACTTGCTCAACTTTGCTCGCGGTGAAATCATTGATGGTTCCGCTGTGCGTGCGGGCTACGACGCGGGCAAGCTCACGGGCAAGTACGTGTCTGATTTCTCGGATCCGGATTTGATGGGTCACCCGAGGCACATCGTGCTTCCGCACTTGGGCGCGTCGACGGAGGAGGCGGAAGAAAACTCCGCCGCCATGGCGGCTGAGACGATGATGGATTTCCTTGAAACCGGTACGATCCGCAACTCGGTGAACTTCCCCACCACCATTTTACCGCCTCACAAGAACTCCTCCGGTGCCCGTCTCTGCATCGTCAATAAGAACGAATCCGGCGCCCTCGGTGAGATCACCACCTTCCTCGGCACGCAAAACTGCAACATTCTTCAACAGATCAACACCTCTCGCGACAGCGTTGCGTACACGGTGATCGATTTGGAAACCTGCCCCGAAGATCCGGGTGCTTTGCAAGACTCCCTCGCCGCGGCGTGCCCGATGGTGATCTCTTCTCGCTTCATCGGCTCCGTCTTCAACGACGAGCTCGGTCAACCGGGGACGTACTTTTGGGTTCGCGAAAACGGCAACTAAGCTTTCGTCCCCGCGAGTATTCCTCGCGTCGAAGATCTATCTTTCTTTAATACAGCACTTTAGCACGAGCACCAATCGCAGATGCATCCTTAAGGAGTCTGACTCAGCCTTGATATATGAGTGGTGCGACCGATACTCGTGAGAGTTTGCCCATACGACGTCAAAATATCCCGAAAAAAGGGCTCGTCCCGACACAGTATGGAGCGCCGATCGACGCGCCGCGCGACGAGTAGCGCCCCCGCGCGCGCGAAGCGCACGCCCAAGATTAATTCCCAGTTTGCCCGCGATTTTGTCGTGGGAGAAGTCGCGCGACGCACGCGCGACGACGCCGATGGGAAATCCCGGGTCTCTGGCGTCGGCAAACTGTCGAGAAAAAGTGCATCGAAGAAGAAGAAGGTCGCGAACGCACTGCGTAAGCGCTTGTTACGCCAGAAAAGAGCGTCGGACAACGCAACGCGATGGCGCGTGGGATTACGGGCGCGCGCGCCGGCGATGAAGGCGACGAGTTGTCGAAATCTGGTCAAAGCGGTCACCGCGGGGTTACTGCACGAAGCCAACGCCGTAAAGGCGACGTGGTTGAACGGCGCGGGCGTGACGATCGCTACCGAAAGACGGTCGCGAATGCGTGTTCGGACGAGTGCGTGGCATTTGGAACGTCTGTCGTCGTTTATCGGGGACACGAGTTCGTCGTTTTGGGAAAATCATCCGGATTTCGTCGTCGGCGGCGACGCGACGAGCGACGGCGACGAGCCGAAACGCGACCCGTTCGTGCAGTGGATGTGTCGAGCGAAGGAACTGGCGCCGGATGTGTTTAGTCGTGAAATGTCTTTTGCGCGGGAGTTTTCGCGTGATGGCGCTCGACCGTTTACGACGGCGATACGTATGATTGATGAGTGGACGACGTCGAGTCTTCGCCGATTGCACGCGCACTTTCCAGGATGTGTCGATGATAGCTGGAGAACTGGCATTCCAAGAGACATACCGCTCTTGCCGGACCCCGAGAGCGTCGACCGAGAGCATGCTGCGGGAGAAAGTGAAAATGTGATCGCATCTAATGTGTCGGCAGACGCGAGTGCAAACGCTCTTCAAGGCTTCGTCGCCGCGCCGATGTCGCACGCGACGCCGGCGCCGGTCAGCGAGAGCGGCGCTCAGCTGAGTTTCGTCGCGCAGGTTGCCGCACAAAGCTTTGCGCTCGACGCATTTCCTATTCTCCCACTCGAAATCTTACCCGTAGAACACTTCGTGCTCGGGCTCTGGAGTTCTAAGAACGCGACGACACCCGGATCACCGCCGTCAAAGCCAAATGATACGTTTTCGCTACCCTGGCTGGATTCGGCGTGGATCGACCTGATGGATTCAACCCCAAAATCTCCACGAAAGCAGCGAGCGCGAGTATGGCGAGGAAAAAATTTGGACATGATCGTGTACGGCGAAGATGAGAAGCAAACGTGGGCTTCGAAGATTGCCGCGTTTCTCAAGCGCGCTCGATCGGCACTTGGTAATAGAGTGCTCGATCGTGGGGCTTGGGGAGGGTCCATTCTCGATAGTCTCATCGGCGCAAATCTCACACAAAACGTCAGCGATGTATTGTCGAGTACGGCGTTTATGAACCTTGCGGCGAGGTTTCCGTACAACGCATCGACGGCGGAGCAGCACGACTCTCGCGCGTACATTCACCGAATCGTCGGCGAAATGTTTGACAGAATCCGCGAAGGCATCGAGCCGAAGGCGGTGGTTGTGCCCGATGAACTTCCAGGTAAACCCATCGATGAACTCTCATTACGCCCCAAACGCACGGTGGTGAAGAAGAAACTCAATGCGAAGAAGGCGAAGAAGGGTCCACTGCGCAAGTCGAGAAAGGTGGCGGCGGGCGTCATCGAGCAGGTCCTGGCGAGGCCAGATCCGCCTCGAACGGAACACACGACTGATCAGGTAGACTGGTACGCCGTTTTGGACGCACCGCTCGTTGAAATCGTCAAGTGCATCAGATGCCGTGGCATGCACTGGATGCTCGCGCGACGCATCAAAGGTATTTTGAAACGAGTCATGGCGCAACGTGGATGTCTTTCGCTTGAATTTTTGCGCGACACGCCGACAAGAGATGCCAACGAATATCTGCTCGCTCTCGACGGTATGGGCGTGAAGACGACGTCTTGTGTGCTACTTCTTGCGTTGCATCGCACAGACTTCCCCGTCGACGTTAACGTCGGGCGTATCATGGCTCGTTTGGGTTGGGTGCCACTCGAGAGCGAAACTGCTCTTGAAGAGCTCGCGCAATACGCTCCTGAACCTGCGGTGTATACTTTCTTGCGCGAACGTCTTAATTCTTTCGGCGTTGAGATGCTTTACGAGTTACACTACCACATGATTACACTGGGAAAAGTTTTCTGCGGTAAGCGCCTGCCAAACTGCGGTGCGTGTCCACTTCGGGATGTTTGCGAATACGCCAAGCAAGGCGGCAAGTGCGTTGATCGACCAGACGGGCACTCTGGTCTCGCGTCTCTGCAACCAGAACTTCCCACCAGAGCTCGACCATTGAATGACATCGAGGATATTGGAGGTCAAACTGTGCCGCGCACTTCGAATGTACACGAAAACGTCGCGAAAGATGGCTCGTCGTACGTGCTGAAAGCCATCATCGCCGCCGGCGTGGAATGGGACAAGAAGGGGCGACCCGAAGGTGCACTCGCGACGAATGTTTTACTCTTGAGCGCGGCAACATCGAGAGAAGATGTTCAACTTGCATACGTCCGCCTCTCTCGTGTGGTTCACCCGGACAAGAACTCTCACCCCGACGCTTCGCTGGCGTTCAATTACATCACCATGGCGCGTAAAGTTGCGCTCAACATCACAAACAACGACACGTTGGCTCAGAATATCGAAGCTGAGCTCGAAGAAATGATCCGATTATCGGTGGAAGACGTAGAGGAAGTGCCCATGGATGAATTTACGGGCATGGAGCTCAGTGAAACAGTCATCAAAGCAAGCAAAGTTCGCGCCGAAACACTCGGATGGTCGGTGCCGACGACTTTACTCCCGCGACAAATCATTGACGAACTTGGCGGTGAGTCGAGTGCGTGTGGCTGCATCATGGTTCCCTTGGACTCGAACTTGAAATCACTTGACGAAATCACAGCCAAAACGGTAGACGTCGCAATTCTGGTTCCTTGTATCTCGGCGATGAAGAAAAAGTTCCCACTGCACGGCACGTACTTTCAAGTCAACGAGGTCTTCCTCGACGAAGTTTCGTCGAATGTTCCGCTCAAAGTCGAAAAGACACAACTCTCGAAATGCAAGCGCATAAGAGTGCTCGTCGGAACGTCCATCGGAAGCATTGCTCGTGGAATGTCGCGCGTGCAAGTCACGGCGGCGTTTGCGAGTCAACGCATCTGTGTTCGAACGTGGAACAGAACGACCAAGCGTCCCGGACCGCTACCGCGATGGCTGTGTCCGTTCTTCCCGCAACCCGTGGAGAGACCTCTCGAGCCCGAGCCATCGCCTTTGACGAAGAACGGTCGACCGATGAACCCGACGCCTTTGTCGCCGGTATCAGTGCTAACATTGGCGCAGAGTCCGCAAATCGCGACCATGGCCGCCGCAGCGCCGGTGGATTCCGTCGAGCACAGACTCCTCGAAGAATTTCAGCGAATGTTCAAGGGCAAATCAAAGCCCAAGATGCCACCTGGTCTCAAGCGCGCGTTCAACGAGTCCAACGATGGTTCATCGCGCAAACGTCGCGCACTGTTCCCAAAAGTTCTTCGGCACCAGAAATGCGGATTCTGCCGCAATTGTCTCAATCCCAGTTTTAAACAAGCGTGTCTCACGCGGCGTAATCAGATGCGTCTGAGCATGGCGTCGCCTACCGCGTGAGAGCGCGAGAAATAATCAATGTTACATCACGATTACAACAAACGTTTCTACACTCTGTACGATCTTCGCATTGCGAGCGTTTGCGCCAGCGTCTGCCGAATGTAGGGCACAACCAACGCCTCGGCGTATTCCACGACAAAGTCCGCGAGCGAAGGATGATGCAAACCGTCATTCAACGGTTTCATCTCATCAATCGCGCGCTGAATCGCTCCCGGCTCCTCAAACAGCACCTCCGCCGTCGACTCCACGACCGCTCGCAACCGTTCATCGTCCAACGACACGTCCATCGCCGCCGCCAACGCTCTCGTCGCGTCTCCCAACCCCTTCATCGCGTCGGCGTCGCCCGCCGCGAGCAAGCATCGCGGCGCGCGTTCGACGACGCGTCCCAAACACACCTCCTTCATCGGCAACGCCGCGCGCACGTTTACCAGCGCTCGCTGAATCTTCGCCGCGTCCACGCACACCAACGCCGCCTCCGGGCACTTATGAAACACCTCCCCCGCGCGAACGCCCTCTCCGCAAAATCTCTCGAGCGCCTCGCACATCGTCGCGATGGCGTGATGATCTCTAAAAATCTCCCCGACCTCGTCCGTTCGATGTCGATTCCCGAGTATGAGCAACCGCGTGACCCTGGTCTCCGAGTCCACGCCCACTTCGCGCCACGCGCGTCGCGCGTCGCTCTCCCACGCCCCGCTCATCGCGTGCATCGCGAGCGAGTTCTGCGCGATGCCGTCGACGCCCCACTCGCCGTAACTCCGTCGGTCGTCGTCCCTGAAGTCGACCGCGCGCGGACGGCGCGCGCGCGTCGTCGCGCGCGCGGACCCGCGCGCGAGCGCGACGCGCGTCGCGACGCGCGAGCGCATCGCGCGCGCGAGAGTGACGAAAGTCGTTAGCGCCGCAAACGACGACGCGCGCGCGCGATGGCGACGCGCGACGGCGCGAGCGCGCGCGCGACGTCGCGCGCGACGAGCGCGACGTCGCGCGCGACGACGGAGTTCTGGCTGACGATCCCGCGCGCGACGCGACGCCCCGACCCGACGCGCGCGGGCAGGGAGACGATCTTCTACGACGTCGCGTGCGCGCTCCACGGCGATCGCGGCGACGGCGCGAACGCGCGCGGACGAGACGCGGCGCGCGTCGAACGCGTCACGCGACGGCGGTACCGCGAGTTCGTGGCGCTGAAGGAAGACTTGGATGAGGAGTGCGGCCGCGGGGCGGCGCCGGAGGCGCCGCCGCGAGAACGGTTTCGTCGAGTGAACGCGGACGAGGGTAAGGTGGAGGCGCGAAGACGGCGGTTGGAGAGTTGGTTGTGGGGGGTGCTGGCGAACGAGGCGTGCGCGAAGAGCGAGGCTTTGGGACGGTTCGTACGGTTGGGGGCGTGCGAGCGGGCGCTGCGGCGCGCCGAGGCGGAGGCGGAGGCGGTCGAGGCTAACGCGGAGGGGGGAGAGATCGCGATGACGCCGGAGTCGACGTCGGTGCGCAAGATGGACGCAGTGACGCCGGAGATGGTGACGAATCCGAGCGCCATTCTGTCGTCGCCCGAGAGCGAGGCGAGTCCGTATGAGCCGCGGCGGCGAGCGATCGAGGAGAGCGAAGCGGCGGCAGCCACCGCCGTTGATGCGCTGAATGCGACAAATGAAGAGACGCGGTCTCTCAGGGAAGAGCTCGAGGCGACGAGGGAGTGCTTGAAGGATGCGCGCGCGACCGCGGCGGCGGCGGAGGAAAAGTTTTCCGATTTCGAAGTCACATCGCGGAAGGAAAAGAAAGTGTTGAGCAAGGAGATTCGCTCGCTGCGCCGCCAGCTCGAAGAAGCGAAGTTGGATAAAAACGAACAGGCAAACATCATATCCGCGGAAGATCGCACGGCGGTGCTGCGAGACGTCATGCACGAGGTGAGCGTGTTGCGCAATCGAGTTCAAGAGTGTACGTATGAGAAATTACTGTCCGTGGAAGCGAGTAGCCCGCACGGACACGCAGGTGGAGATCCGAACGAGCTGCTTGCTGTGAGCGATAACCGATTGGCCGTGTTGCTCGCCGAGACGCAGATTATGATATTAGGCGGCGAGGACGCTCAGCCCTCGATTTCGGATTCCCCAGAGAGCGCCGAGGCAGAACAAGAGCTCCTGAACGCCGAGCGCGAGACCCGACAGACGTTCGCAGACTTGCTGTCGGATCTCATCAACACGCGCAAGAGTATCAATTCGCTCTTACGCAAACACTTTGCGAGAAAGAACGAACCGGCTTCGACGACAGGACTTAGCAGTCGCGTGACGAATCTCGTGGGCGCGATAGAAAAGAAACTGACCATTCCTCAATAGCGAACGGTCGTGTAAAATAAATTGCTTCTACTATTACGTGCTAATCTAAGACCGCAGCCGCACATCACAGACCGGTTTGCTGCATTTTCTTCCCTTGCGCGTCGAAGACGTACTTCTTGAATCGCAACGTGAGCTTTCCGTTCCCTGCACCTTTCTTGATGCCGTTCGAAAAGTAAACCTTGTACTTGCCGCTCTTCCCGAAACCGCCCTCTATTGTGCCGCACTCTTGATTCGACGTCCACACGCGCATGCCCAAGAACGCAGTCAGGTCGGATTCTTTTTTAAACATGCCTTTGCCGATGACGGTGCGCTCATCTTGCACGCGTTCGATCGCACCCTCGCGAGATTTCATTTTGAACACGCGAAGCGAACGAATCGCGTCTGGTTCGCGCTGCGTGTTAATGTGCTGAAGCATTCTCCCGTGAAACGCGAGTCGACACGTGTTTTGATGGATGTCGGTGTCGAGACGCGACGCGATGTACAGCTCGTCCGTCGGCACCGTAATCGGTTGCTCAAACTCCAACAGCGCATACTTCGCGAACGTCGGAGCGTCGAACGCGTCGACGCCCCCAGCCTCATCGACGATCGCCCTAGCCTCAGTTTCGGTCAAAAGCTCCTCGCAGTGCTTGTACTCCTTGGACGCGTCAAAGCCAACTTCGGTCAACTGCATACTCGCCAAAGCATCCGAGAGAGCGTTTTCACCACCTCGTGAGACGTCGCCGAAGAAATGAACCGTCGCCATCACCGTCGTGTGCCCGATCGTGATGTGAAACTTTGCGCCGCATTTCACAGCGCTCTTGAAAAACCGAATTTTACTCGCGCTCACGATAGCCGCGTCGAATGTGGGCACTGTGTTCGGTTCGCACACTAAACCGCGCTCGAGGACTTTCGCATCCAACCCCGCGACGCAAATCCCCAATCGATCGCCGCGCGCGCACGAATCGACTGACTTCTTGAACATCTGCATGGACTTGATCTTCTTCTCAAGTTTCAGATGCGGAATCTCAATCGTATCCCCCACGGCGACGGAGCCCCGAAGCGTCGTCCCCGTGAGCACCGTCCCTTGCCCTTTCACCGGAAAGCAGTGATCGACGGCGAACAAAAACGCTCCTTCCGCTTCGCGCTTCTTCTTCACCTCCGGTATTAACTCCAAGAGCTTCGTTTTCAGCGCCTCGATCCCGATCGGTGGGTCCCCGCCCGAGTCCAGCGCCTGCGAATCCGCCCCGCCCGGCCTCGCGCTCACCGGCAACATCGCGCATCCCTTAAACTTTGTCTTCGCGAACACGCTCGCCAATTTCGCCTGCATCTTCGCCACCTTTTCCTCTCTCACCTCCTCCGCGAACGCATCGATCTTATTCACCGCCACGATCAGTCTATCCGTCGTTATTTCCCCCACCACCAAGCACTCCGCCGTCTGCGTCTGCACGCCCTTTTGCGCGTCCACGACCAAAATCATCAAATCGATGATCGACGCCCCCCCCAGGACCGTCTTTATCAGCGACGCGTGTCCCGGGCAATCCACCAGCGTGAACTGCGCGCCGTCGTACGCCTCGCGCGTCGCGTCGTCGACGTCATCAGGAAACTCGGCGAGAAACGACGAAAATCCAAGGTCGAGCGTGATGCCCCGCGCCGCGCTCTGCGGGCACTTATCCAGGCTCGCCGTGCTGAACGCCGTGCTGATCGCGCGCGCGAGCGACGTCTTCCCGCTGTCGATGTGCCCGAGGACGCCGACGTTGACGTTCAGTCGAGGTTTCATTGCGCCGCGCGCGACGCGCTCTGATGCCATCGCGTCGCGTCGCGCGCGCCGAGGACGCGTCGAGCGCGGCGCGCGCGCGCGCGGCGACGCTCGTCGACGCGCGCTGGCCGCGTCGGGGCGACGGGCGCGGGTTCACGGGCGCGCGCGCGGCGCGCGAGCGCGACGGGGCGACGCGGTGCGCGCGCTTCGTGCTCGAGGTGGCGAGCGACGACGACGACGACGAGGGCGACGAGGGTTGGCGTTGCGCGGGCGCGTGCGTGGTGGAGGATTCGTGCGCGGTGCGCGGGCGCGAGGGCGCGAGGAACGGGATGATGCGGAGCGTGGTGGTGGACGACGCGATGAGACGACGCGGGCACGGCGCGGCGCTCGTGCGACGAGCGACGGCGCTCGCGCTCGCGGAGTGGGACGTCGTCACGGTGTGGTGCGAAAAGGGATTGGTGAAGTTTTATGAGAGCTGTGGGTACGTGTACGAGCCGGCGAAGGGGCGAAGGTACGCGGAAGACGACGAGGCGGTGCTGCGAGCGACGCGCGATTCGGTTAGAGACGCTCGCGGGATATCTACCGGTGGGTGATTAGAATTAGAAGTGCAATCGGAGTTTAGACGGAGTAAGTCTTCGAGCCGTCCTGGCGAACGTCGCCGCGCAGAACGAGCTCGGCGATGTCCTCGCACGAGCCGAGGAAGAGCGGCGAGCGCTCGTGAAGCGTCGTCGGTTTCTTGTCGAGTATGGTTTCGACGCCGTTTGTCGCTTCGTCCGAGCAACGAATGCCATCAGAAGATGCCGCGCCGGCGGCGCGAGCGACGAAGGCGAGTGGAGCCGCTTCGAAGACAACGCGAAGGTGCGGTCGCGGGTTGCCACACCATCCGCCGTAAATCAGCGTTCGGTGCGCATCCCCGACGAGCGAACAGATGTATCGCGCGCTGTACTGAGAGCCGCTCTCGCCTCGACCGTTACGAATGTCATTAATGTACGACTTCAAGCCTTCGGGCCAGTCATCAAATCTGGCGTCGTTGAGCGAGTACACTTGACCTCTGGGAGGGCACGACATACGTTTGTTTGCCACGGCGAATTCGCCGTCAAACAACGTGTACTCGACCGCTGGACCTTCATCGCCGCACGCAAGAACTAACGTTGTCGCGCCGCTATAGTGCGCGTATCCAGCGGCGACTTGCTCGCGCCCTGGTTGCATGGCGTTCTCTTCGGCAGAAGCTCCCTCGATAGCGCGATATACGCCGAAGATTGACCCCACTGGAACATTGCAGGCAATGTTTCGCGAGCCATCGAGCGGATCAATGCACACGACGTAACCACCGTCGACATTCAACACAACAGGCGTGTCATCTTCCTCGCTAGCGTAGTACTTGACACCTCCACACTCCGTAAGGTGCCTTTTAAAGATGTCATTCGCCACGACGTCGAGCTTTTGCTGCGAATCGCCGGAAGCGTTACTTCCACCTGCGGCGCCGAGAAGTTCGCTGCCTCGCAAAGGCGCGCTCGCTAAAGCACTTGCGAGCTCTTTACTTGCGTTCGCCAGGGCGACGAGGACTTTACTCAGCATCAAGCGTTCTGTGGGCGAGCTATCGCGACCGGCGAAAGATTCGCATTCATGAATTTGTGAACCGACGGCGAACTGTCTTGCCGGATTGGAGTTCCATTGGACAACGCCGTACTTACCGGTGACCATCCAGCTTTCTTCCTTCTTGGCCATTTCTTGACGTTCACGAGAAATACCGCACCCCAGCTCAGCTTTCAACGTACGCAAAGCTAATAGTGGTGCGGGAAAATACGCCGAGACGTCTTCGAAAGGCGTATCCAGCTCCCACAAACAATCATTCAGAAGCCGCCGATAGTTCGCGTCGCCCTTGATGATGACGAGGTCTGAATACTTCAAATCATCGTGAGCTTTCCGCGGGAGCGCCCAAAACGGTTGTGGCTGACACCACGCAAAGTCCGGTACGATCGCCCACGCGCCACTACTGAGATGCGCGCCCCATCGTCGGCCCATGACAGCGGTGTCCTCGTCCTCACTCTTCATCATCGCGTCGATGGTATCTCTGCAATCCTTGTCCATTGCATCCGACACAAAGACAGGATGCGCCTTGACGCGAAGGATTACTCGTTGCGCAGCACCG
>Ga0181560_10003363_pt1 | contig 14769 bp, 9 predicted proteins | sample 011ome_20_FD_133751 | JGI IMG/M metagenome (GOLD analysis project Ga0181560, IMG submission 133751) | Coastal salt marsh microbial communities from the Groves Creek Marsh, Skidaway Island, Georgia - 011509CT metaG (megahit assembly) | ecosystem: Environmental > Aquatic > Marine > Intertidal zone...
AGAGAGAAAATTGCGTCTCGTGGCTCCGCTACTAATCGAAACGTTCGAGAGCGAGAGAGATCGCGGGCGCTCTCTCTCCGTTCTGGCTGATTTTTCCAAAGATCTCTCTCTCTTTCTCTCTCTTTTCGTCCGTCTGTCTTTCTATTTTACCGCCGAGCGCGGAAGTGAAAGGCGCGAGAGAGAGAGAGAGAGAGAGAGAGAGAGCGACGATGATTCGCGTTATTTGGTTTTCTGTGTGTCGCGCGCGATGCGTTTGATACGTTTAGTTCTCCCACTCTCTCTTTCCTCTTTGAAAACTTTTGGACGGGGGACTCGACTGACTCTTTATTATTTTCCTTCTCTCTATCATCTTTTATACACTTTAATGCACGTATAAAAAACAGTACACGAACCCGGTCCCGACTCGAGATGCGGCCGTGCTTTACGCGTTTGCCGCTTTAGTCTTCGCCTTGACGTTTACGTTTTGGGCGTACACCATCTTCAGAGACAAGCAGCACAGGAAAAAGATGCAAAAATTAGCCACGACTGAGGCGATCATCACCGGGAACATTCACGATTACGACATGTTGCGCATACCGCCGATTAGAGAGGATGGATTCAGATTAGGTGGCAGCGGGTCAAACTCTATTAATTCGGGTGGGAGTGGATCGAATCGTTCGAGTCCGCAAGAGGGACGGTCGTCGCAAACTGATTTGGAGAGTCACCCGACGACCATGGGCAAAAAGTCAAAGAGCGGCATCAAGTCGAATACGTATTAAGAAGTAAGGCAAGGGTACGGTTCGAGAGAGAAACAGAGACAAGGAAATTAATTTAGCACGCGAAAGCTTCGTCACATCTAGGGACTTTCATCATCTATAAACATAATTGTATTATTACTATCACTACTTTATATAAAATCTACGAACCTTGCTATGCGTGATAAAACTATCGTACTGCTCTCAAAAATTCTCTTCGTCTTCTTCGGAGTCGCCGTACTCCAAAGCTTCCTCTAGCCATCCGCTCGTTTTTATGAGTTCTAAAACCTCGTCCAACCGCTCGTCGTCCGTGACCATCCACCAGCCTAATATGACTTCCAAAGCAGACGCTTGTCTGTAAATTTCGTGGCCGCCGCCTTGACTCTTTTTGCCTCGAAGCCGTTTCGGTACGTTTGAGTAGTCGGCGTTTCGTCCCCACTTGCAGACGTCCAACTCTTCCTCAGTGAGTTGTATCATTCCATAATCGCCGTCGTTATCGCCAGAGACGCCGGTCATTTTTCTATACGCGTACGCTTGCGATTCTGCTCTCGCTAACTTCTTCACTTTCGAGTCGTACGTGGACGGTTTACTCCTCGGCGCGAACAAATAACTTCGCACGAACAGTTCCCAAACGGAGTCGCCGAGCAAGGCGTAGGAAATTGGCGAAAACTCTCTCGGCGCGCTCGTGGAAATATCCGGCGGCGCGGGACGCCAATTGCTCGCTTTCATTTCTTCCTCTTTTAAATCTACTTTTTCATTCTTCCTTTTCGTCTTCGTCTCTTTTGACATTTGCGAGAACGCGTCAAAGCTGTTGTTGTCGTTGTTCGCGGCGACGGACGAAATGCCGTTACGACGACGCCTTCCCCGAAATGGAACACGAAGAAGAAGACGACGACGACGTGGGAACGAAGACCAAGACGAAGAAGAAGAAGAAGAACAGCGACAACGAGAAGGAAGAGGTATAAGAGGAGGTCCGACGACGCAAGGACGACACAAAGGCGCCGAGGTTGGGTGCGTCATTTTCTTGTTTTCGTCTTCTTTTTCTTTTGCGAGTGAAGTCTCACATCACTCAATTTTTTTTTTTTTTGCCCCGATCGTCGTCTCTCTTCTTTTGAGAATCTGAGTCCTGCGACCGCGACGAGACCGCGAGAGAGAGGACCCACGTTTCTATCGCGTACTTTTCACTCGCCCCCGCTCTGTTTTTGTGTCGGTTTGGGCGTTTGGGAAGAAGGCAAGAAGTCAAGAAGATCGTTTGATTTTCAAATATTATTTTCAAATATCACCACAAGAAGCGAGAGAGAGGACGACCGCACGCTGCGTTTAGCACACAATCGCGCGCGAATTTAGAGCGACTTGCTCATAATCGCACTGTTTTCTTTTTGTCGTCGGAAGAGAAAAGAACATGGTGTTAATCTATAAACCATCCTTCGTCGCGCACGACGGTTCGGCTCCGATTTATTCCATCGACACGCATCCGGACGGAAGTCGATTTGCAACCGCTGGTGGCGACCAAAAAGTAAGAGTCTGGAGCACCTCCGCGTTGCTCGACCGGAACAAAGAGAACGACAAGGAATGTCCGAAACTTCTGGCGACGTTGGCGGACCATTTTGGGCCGGTGAATTGCTGCCGGTTTTCGAAAAACGGCCGGTATTTAGCCACCGCTTCGACGGACTCAAACATTTTACTCTACGAACTCCACGAAGGCAAAGGGAAAACGATGTTTGGGTCGAACGATGAGCCGAACGTGGAAAATTGGTCGAACGTTGGGAGATTGAAGGGCCACCAATCGGACGTGATCGATATCGCGTTCTCGCCGGACGATAAGTACTTAGCGTCCGCCTCGTACGATAACTTAGTGAATGTGTGGGACGTGGAGATGAAACAAATAGTTGCGACGTTGAGAGGTCATCAAAGTTTAGTCAAAGGCGTAGCCTGGGATCCGATTGGTAAGTTTTTAGCCACACAAGGCGACGATAAATCGGTCATCATATGGCGGGTGGACGATTGGGAAAAAGTGTCCACGATTACGGACCCGTATCGACAATCGGTCGGGGCGACGTTTAGCATGCGTTTGTGTTGGAGTCCGGACGGGAAAGCAGTGACCACGTGTAACGCGTACAAGAAACCGAGCCACACGGCGAGCGTCTTGGAAAGAGGCGAATGGGACTCGAAATTTGATTTCGTCGGGCACAAAGGACCAGTCGTGTGCGTGAGATTTTCACCCGGATTGTTTAAACAGAAAATTGAAGCGTCAGAAGATGCGAAAGATAATAACGACGGGAAGCCAAAAATGCACACCGTGGTTGCGTGTGGAAGTCAAGATACGAAACTTACGATTTGGAGAACAAATCGATCGAGACCGGTGTGTGTGATTAAATCGTGTTTTGACGAGTCCGTGGTGGATTTGAGTTGGACGCCGAATGGCTATTCACTTTTGGCGTGCAGCACGGACGGATCGATGGGTGTCTTCACATTTGAGGAATCCGAGATTGGATGCACGGTGAACGAAAGCGAGTCGGAAGCGTTCTTCCGCGAGACGTACGGGGGCATGGTTGGACAGAAAAGAGTCGCCGTATTGGAAGACCCTACGCTTTTGAAGTACACGAAGAAGAAAATCAATGGCGAGACAACGACAAACGGTGGATTTGATTCGAAAAACGGCACTCCGATGGCGCCGAAGCGCATCAGCGCAGCGCCAATTGCGGCACCTGTCATACAACAAGCACCAATCCGTCAGCAACAACAGCAAGAAATTATAGCTTCAGACGGAAGACGAAGAATTACGCCCATGGCGAACGCGCCGGGAACGCAAGTCATCACATCACCGCCAGCCGCAAGGCCACCGCAGCAAACCATCACCAACAACGAAAACCAAGTGCCCAGAAATGTACCCGCTTCTACCATGCAGATTACTACTACCGTTGCCGGCGTAAAACGAGTCGCTCCGCAGGCGATGATGCCTGCCGGTAACGCACCAAAACGTTTAGCCCCTATGCCAGTCGGCGGTAGCGGTCAACCGCAAAGGATTCAGCCTATTCCGGCGGTTGGTCAACAACAACAACAACAACAACAACAACAACAAGCGCCCTCGCGAATGCTTTTAACGCCACCGCCGGCGAGGCAACAAACGATGGTGCAAGTGTCGCAGCAGCAGCAGCAGCAACAACAACAGCAACAACAACAAGCGCGACCTGCTGCCCAGCAACAAGCAGCAGGTAGTGTCAGCATGCGTCAAATTATTCCAGTAGCTCCGATTCCGCAAACTGTGCATGCCAAACTAGTTGCTGAAGACGCGATGGTGGCGAACTCATTCGATGACCAAGAAGATGTTCCGACGGCAGCAGTCGTGCTCGAGTGTAAGAATGATTTCCAGAGAAACGCAAGCGAACTCGTCTGCTCGCGATCGGGTGAAGAGTTATGGACAGATCGTCTCGATGCGAGATGTTCGCACATTACCGGTAACGCGAGGTACTCATGTGTCGCACTTGAAGACGGGTCACTTCAAATCTATACTGAAACTGGCAGACGACAGTTACCGACAATTGCGTTGGAAGGTGGAAAAGTATGCTTTATCGCGTGCGTAAATAATAGCAAAACGAAAGAAGAACAAGAAGAAGAACAAGATGAAAGTTCTGAGACAAAACTTTTAGTTGTAACCACCGATGCATCTTTATATGTGTGGGATTTGGAAAAGGACAACGAAAGATGCGTTTTGGAAAGTTCAATCGCCAGCATTTGCTTCAATCGAAGAGACGGAGCGCGGATTTCTCGCGTTTCGTTGAGCAAGAAGGGTGTTCCACTCGTGACGTTATCAAACGGCGTGGCGTACGCTTTCCACGAAAAGTTGAAGGCTTGGGCTAAGGTTGCGGACACTTCCTTTCAAAAATCCGAGTACGTTTCGAGATTACGTTTAGGAGTCACCGACGGTTCGGGCGGTGAAGTACGCAAATTGCAGACATCTGCCGCACGATTAGCGATTGGCGCTATGGCGAATTCAATGCGTTCCTCCTCGTCGTTCCAGACGCCAAAACGCGAATCAGGACGTCATCTCGAACAAATCTTGCAATCATGTAAAGTGCTCGGGAGCGAGAAAGAATTCAAGGCTTGGTTACGAACGTACGCCACGCACTTGGCGTCAGAATCGGGCGGGAACGATCAGCGCACGTACTTTGCCGGCGCAGAGAAGCAACTTCGCGAGTTGTGCGAAGAACTTCTAGGTTCAATCTCGAAGAGCGATAAGGAGATGGAGAAAGACGGGGAACATGGTTTAATCCTTGGCATGAGCCGAAGAGATTTGTTGAGAGATGTCGTCATTCCCGCGCTTGCGAGCGATGGTTCGTGTCAAAGATTAGTCACCGAGACGATCGAGCTTCTCGAAGCTGCTGAAAAGGCAAAATAATAACACACATAAATTCATTAAACTAATGCGCAACACTACAAAAAATCTGTTTACAATTACAAAACTACATCCGCCTTTGGCTTCTTTCTAAATTGCTTCGTTTGCGGCCATTCCCCAGTGAGGCTCTCGAGCAACAACCGTTTGACCTGGTTTTACAATTGCACCAGACAACCACTGAACAACCTCCGGGCTCGTCTTGTGTTCCGCCAAATGCTTGTCTGGATACCTCCCACTCGAAGGAGCGATTGGATTGTTTGGGTTTACTTGGTGCTTTAGCCAACACTCGTGTTGCACATGGTCGTGAATGTCCCCGCTCCAACACTTTCCGTCATGCTTCTCATTCGGAGGACAATATACCCAAATGTTACACAACAATTTCTTTTCAAACGGTGCGGTACCACAATGCCCGCGCACTCCAAAACTAGTGTTAAAGAACATCGTCCCGGAGTTTGCTCCTTCGCCGCCGCATATCTCAGCGTGCTTTCGACACGCGTCGCAACATTCGCTCGCCGTCTTTGTACGGAACGTCATCCCCCACGTGAGCGCGAACCCGTCGTATCCAGCGTGTTCATTTGGCCAACACTTTTCGTTTTCCATCGGGAAGTCTTCCTCGCCAAATATTCGCACTAAGTTTGCGTTTGCTTCGTTTTTCTCTTCAACATCAATTCCTCCTTCTTCGTCAGCGCTCGTTCCCGTTTTCATTCTCGCGTCCGCTAGCTCCGCCGCCGCCAACAAATTGTCTCGACTGAATTTATTATCTTTTATCCCTTGCAACGTGCTCGAATCTCCCTCCCGATATTTCGAGGCCACGTCCCGAATTCTCTCTCGTGCGGCTTCGATGGCTTCGCGCGGATCCTCCAACGCCAATTTCGCATTCGTCGTTCTTCGGGGACCTCCTTCGCCGTCGCTCTTCCTCGTCGACGATAACGCGTTGGACATGAAGTACGTCGAGTTGTACGTGAGAAACAAACAGAACGTCGCGAGTATGATCGTCCCGAGAATCTGGGACGGTTTCACCCGCTGCTGTTGTTGTGTTGGAAGACCACCCATGAGAAGAAGATGGATATTGATTTTTCTTTATTTTACGTACGATACGCGCACGTATCGACAGTGTGAAGCGACGACGAGAAAAGAAGAATTTTTCGCGATTTTGCATCGAAAAAAAAAAATTCAAAAATATACCCCCCTCACACTGCATATTGTGCACACACACACACACGCACGCACACACTCACACGCACACACACACACACACAAACATGTCCAGGATGTCACCGGCACTCCGCGTCCCCGAGGACGACTCGATCGTTCGCAACATCGTCACGGCGATCGAGCAAGAGTTCGATTTGGAGGGAGACGCGACCACCTCCAAGGCGAAGAGTTTTTCGAAGAAGAGAAGCGCGAAGAGAGGCCCTCTGACGAAACTTGAAAACCATTTGGTGGACGCGAACGAGAAAGAACTCCCGGCGACGAGGTAAAATTGCGCGATTTAAATGTTTTGCCTTCGATTGGATCGGTAGCTTTGCGTTATTTTCGTTCGCGTCGTCGCTCGTTCGCGCGTTTTCTTTGTTCGAACATGCGATTTTGAATTCGAACTTTCCTAAAAACTTTTGAACATATAGGGTGCGCAAACCGGCAGAACGCCTCGAGATTTCCTTTAAGAGGCCGGAACCAAAGAAGAGAGGACGCGCAAAGAAGGTCCCAAAAGTTGCCGTCGTCGCTAAGAAAGTCGAGAAGAAAAAGAAGGTGACAAAGAAGAAGGCGTCGCCGGCGAAAAAGAAGAAGGCGCCCGCGAAGAAGAAAGCCTCGGCGAAGAAGACGAAAGCCTCGCTGGCGGAGAAGACAAAAGCCCAGCCCAAGAAGAAAGCCTCGACGAAGAAGAAGGTCGCACCGAAGAAGGGAAAAGATGCGGAGAAAACCCCGAAGGAGAAGAAGAAACGAGCTTTGTCCAAGAACACGTTGGTGACCGACACAGTCCTACCGGTTGAAAACAAAGTGCAATCGAAACTTCCGCTCATCGAGGCCGCATCACCAGCGGAAGACCACGAACGAGAGAAAGAAAACACTCCTGCGGTGGAATAAAAGGAAGAGAAGAGGAATTAAATCCGACAAAGGACATATATTAAGAACAAGAGAGACAAAGACGATATGGTTACTATTATTCATGCATTTTCTGAAAGACAAACAAGGTTAAAAAACACATTCTAAATGATCTATTCTGGTTTTCGTGGCATGGTGAACTTAAGCTTCATTCCACCACCATCACTTTTTACATTGAGCGGTGCCTCTTCGATTGAATCTTCACCGTCGTCGTCGTCGTCGTCGTTACCTTCTTCATTCGTCAAATTATCTAAATTGACATCTGTGAACGACGTGTTCAACGCTGGATCGTCTTCTTCAATGTTGCCATAATCATCCTCTTCGTCCGAATTATCGAGCATCATGAGCGGTTCGTCTTCGTTCTCCTCGTTTGCCGCTAGTTCATCGGCTCGCCCTTGCTGCATTTCTCTCTCTTTCTCAGCCGCTTGAGCTTTTGCTAACTGTGCTTTTTGGAATGGTAGCAAGGCTTTGGTCATGGGTATCGCAAACGCATCATCCTCGTCTCCGCCTTTGACTTTACTCGACATTTGCTCGGCAGTCAGATTGCTTGACTTCAAACCTGTTTTTTCGACGAATTCTTTTCGTCTGTTGCTTGCGGCGGCTTGAGCGTCAACGTCCATGGCGTCTAGGGAAATTGCAGAGTTTGCGATCAACTTGTTCATCGATCGACCTCCACGTCCAAGATTTGAGGTATCCACGGGGGCAATTATTTCGCCAGCCTTTGATTTTGCCGTCATCTCAATCGCATCGTCTAAGTCGTACTTTGTGTATCGAATCCAATCAGGGCACTCCTCCGGGCCCATGAGTGAAGATGGCCAATTTAACGTATCGTCAAGTTCGTTCCAAATTTTCAATTCTTCTTCGGATCGACAGATCCTTTCGTTCAATTCACGTACACTCGGCACGTTCGCTTCCTTCCTATTACCAGCAGCTTGCGCAGCCATGAGTTTTTCAAGCGTTTCGCGTCTCTCTGAGTGAGTGGTCTGTCCATCAAAACGACCGGCATTGATGACTTCATCCGCCATTTCAATTTTCTGTTGCTGAATGACGTTGCGAACAACAGATTCCACCGATTCACAATACGATCGGTTGCTTCCACCCCAACCATCAGACGGAGTATCTTCTTGGGTAGCCGCAGAAGCATCCGCGACGCTAGCTATTTCTTTATCGTCTACAGCCTCCAAGTGTATCACTCGTACTTCACGCGTTTGACCGATTCTGTGAGATCTTGCGATGGCTTGTTCTTCGTTCTTCGGGTTTGGGTCTGGATCGTACATCACAACTGTATCGGCAGTTTGTAAGTTCAAACCTCTCCCAGCGGCACGAATTGAAAGCAAGAATATGAACTTGTTCGAGCCTTTTCGGTTAAAATCATTAATTGCGACTTCTCGTTGCTCTAACGGCGTTGTACCATCAATACGACAGAATTGCAAATTTTCGCCATCTTCTGTCGTTTGTCGCCACTTGAGATAAACTTCCAAAAGATCTAATAATTTCGTCATTGTGGAAAACAGAAGAACTTTGTGTCCAGTCTTGGAAAGTTTAATCAATAATCGGTCCAAAATCCACAACTTGCCGCAACTGCGTATCAAATTAACGCCTCGAAAATCGCCTCCTTTCTCAGGTGGGTACGATAAGCCCGGATGATTACAAATCTTGCGGAGCTCCATGCACCTGTTGTGAAGCGGCAAATATCCACGAAAGGTTCTCTGCGCCGCTAAGCCGAGTTTAGTATACGGTTCAACTCGAATAGAACCCGTCGCATTTATCCACGAATAAGCGTTCGATTGAAACGCCGAAAACGGGCAATGTACTACGACACTCTTCCTCGGCGGAAGTTTCCTCTCCACATCCTGCACTAATCTTCGAAGCATAAAGGGTTCTAAAATTTGGTGAAGTCGAGAAATCACGATGACTTTCTTCTCGCGTTCCATCCAATCGTCTTCTTCATCGTCTTCGTTACCGCCACCCCCACCCCCACCCCCACCACCGACCTTTTGCCCTTGATTATCACCTGCTTTTGTTTTCCCAAACCACTGCTGAAACACTTTTGCCGAATCAAAAACTTCCGGCAACAGCAGGTTCAACAAACTCCACAGTTCGCTGAGATCGTTCTGTAACGGTGTTCCGGTCAGTAGCAAACGTCTTTGCGCTCTAAACTTATCTAAATCTCGACTTAATTTTCCTTCGCGATCTTTCAATCTCTGCGCCTCGTCAATAATGATATACTTCCAATTTACTTTCGCCAACTTGCCGCGATCGCGCATGATAAACTCGTACGTAGTAACTAGGACGTTAAACTTGAGCTGTAACACTTGCTTCTGAAATATTTTTGCACGTTGTTCGCGACTGCCGACGTAATAGACGCAATTTACGTTCGGTAACCATCTCTTTAACTCCGCTTTCCAGTTCACGATCACCGCATTTGGCACGATGATAATGTGCGGTCCAAAGTTTTGCTTAGACTCCCACAGATACGCAATCAAAGAGCAAACTTGCACGGTTTTACCCAAACCCATCTCGTCTGCTAAGATACCGTTCAGGCGATTGTTGTGTAAACTCACCATCCACTGCAAAGAGACGATTTGGTAGTCGCGTAACTGACCAAACGTCAACATCTTTGGTTGTTCGGTAATGATTTCCTGCTCGCTGTGAGCCACGGCGTAATACTTCTCCGTGTTTTGAATTCCATCCTCTTTGGTTTGCGAAATCATCTTCTCACCGTTTGCTAACGTCGCCTCTCTCGCTGCTTTTTCCGCCGCTTCTTTGATTTCGTCCTCGTCTAAACCTTCCGCGGCAGCTTTTGCAGCCGCTTCTGTCGCCGCTTCCGAACGCGCCTGCGATATCTTTACTGAAGCAATCTTTCCTCCGAGTTTTTCTAAGTATCCTTCCGTTTCCGAAAGGAAATCTTGCAGCGCTTCGTACTTGTTCCCTTCGCCTTCGCCATCTGCGCCGGCGGGGTATCCCTCGATGCTCTCTTTCGTTTTCGCTGCTTCTGCTAAAAGTTTCTTGTACGCCTCTATGTCGTTTGATTTCAACGCTTCCATTCTCTTCGCTCTTTCTGCCGCGTCGTCTCTTGACTTTACCAGATGCGCTCTTGCCATTCTCTCGTGCATTTTCACCATCTGGCGATTTCTCGTTTGCAACGCGTCCGCTCGTTGATTCGATTCTTCGTTCAGTCTTTTCCTCGTCGTAAATATTAAACGCCACCGCTCCGACAACTCTTTCTTCTCTTTCTTCGACCGTAACTTGATCTCCAACTCTCTTTGCTTTTCGTCCATCTTTATCATCTTCTTGTACTGTCTCTCCGGCAATGCCATAATCTTTCTTTGCTCAGAAATCATTTCTTGTCTTAACTTTCTCTGTTCCTCTAGCAATCCCAAACTTTTCGTTCTGATATTCTGCCTGATTTTCCACTCGCCTTCGTCGACGATTTGTCGCTCTCTCATCATCCCGTCTTCCTTACCATCACCTTGATCGGCGGCATGAAACGTATACTTTTGTTTCACTACTCTTTCGCGAAGAATATCGACGCCTCGCGTGATTCGCGCTTCTATCTCCCCTTCAAACAGACGTTTTAACTCGTTACACTTTGAATATCGACGTCCATCCTCGTTAAAGCCTTCCTCGTCCTCCTCGTCCTCCTTGTCTTCTCTTTGCACATTCTCCGTAAACTTCATGTCTTCTTCGTTGGGCGTTTTTGTAGTCGCTAGCTCGTTACTATTGCTATGATTGTTATGATTTCTGAGCACAGTCAGAGTTGGATCCTGGAGCAACTTTGCGTTCAATCTCCACGGCAACATCTCTTTGCTCATCATCTCGTCTCGGTCTCTGTTCACATCAATCGCGCTCCCGAACAAAGAGTTTGGAAAGCTCGTCCAGATCTTCGAGTGCGAGTGCGAGTGCGTGGACGGGGCGACGGTCACTTCTCTCAGCAAGAGAAATCGAAGCTGAGAGTAGAAGATCTTCGTTTGTGCCTCCGTCATGCGCTTCATCTTTTCTTCGTTTTTTCTTTCATCGTCGTCGTTCAATTGGGTTCCTCCGTTTCTTTTTCCTCCTCCTCCGTCGACGTCCATTTTCGCGTCGTTCTCGCTCGTCGTCGTCGTCGTCGTCATCGGCGGCGACGACGACGAGTTTAAAAGGATGCGCGGACGGAAGAAGAGGGGAAAAAACGGAAGAGTTTCAAAAGAATAGAAAAGAGAGAGGAAGAGTGGAAGAAGAGTGGAAGTTCTTGCGCGTGAGAGTCGCTCTTCGCTTTTTTTTTTTGGACTTCGTCCTCTCCGTTCTCTCTTCTTCGTCCTCTTCGTCTTCCTTCGCAATAAGTTTCCCTTTATCTGTTTATTAGTCTCATTGCGGCGTTTAAAAAGCCCCATCGGCCATCCCCCGCCATCGCAAGCGAGTGATTTCAAACAAAAAAAAGCTGAGTCACACCAACGCCGACACTTTTTTCTTCGCGATAAGAAACTAAAACGTATACACTCTCGCGAGAATAAACGCGCATCCGACTCGAGAAACACACACACACACACACACACACACACACACCATGGGCAAAATTAACTTTGAAACGGAGGTGGAATCCACGCTCTCGAACCAATCCGCCAAGTGCGATAAGCTTAAAATTAAAGTTTCCGATTCGGTTGAAGGGGTGAACTTGTCGGCGAAATTTACCGTCCCGGTTGGGGTCGAGTTGTCCTCCAAAGGCTCCGGCGCGAACGTGTCCACGGCTAAAGTCGATTTAGAAGCCTCGAAAGACTTTTGGAAGATCAAGTTAGACGGCGTGGATCAAAACACGACGAACATTATGGACGTGTTGAACGTCTCCGTCAAGGAGAAGGTGGCTGCGATCGACTCGACTGCAACGGTGGAGTGGAAAGCGAAAGGCAACGCGGTGAAAGCCGTTTTGGAACCGCCGGTTTTCGAAGGCGTAAAATCCAAGTTGGAGTTTGATAACTCGAAGAAGCAATTGACGTTGAACGCGTCGACGAAAGTCGATAAGATTGACGTCTCGTTGAAAGCGGACGCGAACGTCAAGACGCAAACGTTCAAGGAAGGGAAATTGACCCTGAGTTACCCGCTTCCGGAAGGCGTGAAAGGAAGCTTGGAAGCCTCCACGAACGGAAGCGGTAAGATTACCTTGAAAAGAGGTAACTTGAGCGCGAAGATGCCGTTGAAGGACTTCACGAGCGCGCCGAATTTGGGCGACGTGAAGTTGGAGTTCAACTACTCCACTGATATCGCTTCGTTTTAAAAATGAAAACTTATCATCCTAGCAAACTAGGTAGAATGAACGATAGATAATAAACAAAACGATGACGACGATAACACGCTCGAACAGAGAGAGAGAGAGAGAGAGAGAGAGAAAAGAAGGACTTTTGTCGTTCATCTGTGTGTCATTCTTTTTAAATATATATGACCGGTTGGTTTACTTTGATACAATCGAGAACTATCTAAAATAACTAGAGGGCTTCGACGAGTTCTTTGAAATCCATCACGAACCAATCCGCCGATTTTTCCACGCTCTCTCTTCTCACCGTTCCTCCGTACCCGATCACGATATCTGCTCCACCCTCTGCTCTCGCTTCCACGTCCGTTGCGCCATCGCCAACCATCACGACAGTTTTGAAATTCCCGGTTTTCTTCACATGCGCAACGGCCAAGGCCTTCCCGCCCGCTCGCCACGTAAACTCGTTTTCATCGTCGAAAGGTTTCTCTGAATTCATCGATCCGTCTTCCAAATACAATAAATTATTCGCCCAAACGTTTGTGGGGACCGGGATATCTAAATACTCCGCGATTGGATGGATCATTTGTCGAAACCCTCCGCTCACTAAGTACACCGTTTTCCCTTTCTCTTTCAACTTGTCTCTCAACTCCTGAAACCCGTTCGAAAGTTTTACCGGGTACTCCTTTAAATACGCATCCATTTGCTGCCTCGAACACTGCATCGCGTTCAACCGATAAAATAACGCCTTCTCGAATGGAATTTCTCCATTCATCGCTTGCGTGGTAACTTTCGCCACCTCTTCGCCTTTGCCGAGATACGCCGCCAAAGCGTCGATACCTTCGTGATCGATGACAGTCGAGTCCACGTCGAAGCACACGGCGTCGCAAGCGCGCCAAATCTCCATAGCTCTCGCTTTTTTAGAGGAGGAGCTGCTCATGGATTCTCCACCTGCCGTCGCTTTGGCGGTCGCGCACCTGTGACTTCTCGATTCTCTTCCTCGACATAAAAGAAAAGAACCCCCTCTTGAGCCCCTACTTCCTCCTTTTTGACGTTGTTGTTGTTGTTGTTGTTGTTGTTGTTGTTGAGCAGAGCGGCGGCTATCGAAGGTTCCACGCGCGACTGCAGAACTACAGCAACGAGAGACAGACATTGAATAATACTACCAACACTTAATGTTCGACGACAATTTCCGGTCTCAGACTAAACTTTTTCTCCTTCCTTTCCAATCGTTTCTTAAACGCGACGTCCGTTTCCACTCGAACCAAGTGTTTGATCTTTTCGATTTGACCTCGGCTCGTGCTCGTGTTCGGAATAGCTCTGGAGACTCGAGGTTTCGTTAAACCGAGCGCTAAGCAAGTGCGTTTGATCGTCTCGCGTTTTCCAGCTAATCCGCGACGTAAGGTGACGACGAGTTTTTGAGTCGCGGTCTGCGCAGACATGTAAAAACTCTTTCTTCTGTCTTTCCCGATGTCCGAGCGAGAGAGGAAAACTATGAGGGGATGAAGTGAAAACACACACAAACACGAATAATACTCGCGCACGAAGATTGAAAGGACATCAAATAAAAAAAAGCTGGTTCGTGTGAAAACAAAATTCAAAATTGAAAACGCTGCGGAGTTTATATGTGTCGTCTTTGTTGATTTATATTCTCTTAATTAAAGTAATGAACTATGATTTTACGTACCCGGCGCGTAGTTTAGGATCGGTCCGGAATGGACTTGGAATCCGTGGCTACGCCCATGCAGTTCAAACCGTTGTCGACGTACACGGTGCTGCCAGTAATCGCAGAGGCTAACGGCGAGCACAAGAACGCCGCCGTGTTTCCAACCTCGATGGCTTCCAACGGCTTTTCGCTCAACGGCGCGTTCGTCATGGAGTAGTTGATCATGTCGTCGATGAAACCGATGGCCTTCGCGGCTCTCGAGCCCAACGGACCGGCGCTGATGGTGTTCACGCGAATGCCCCACTTTCTCCCGGCTTCGAACGCCAACACTCGCGTGTCAGATTCCAAAGCCGCTTTGGCGGAAGACATACCACCCCCGTAGCCCGGGATGATTCTTTCACTCGCCAAGTACGTCAAAGAAATCGCCGCGCCGCCTTTGTTCATCAACGGACCAAACTTTTGCAACATCGCAATGTTCGAGTACGAACTCGCGGAAATCGCCCCCAAATAACCTTCTCTCGATGTCTCCAACAACGGCTTCGCCACTTCTCTGCCGTTCGCCAACGAGTGGACCAAAATATCAATCTTACCAAAATCCTTCTCCACGCACTCGGCGACTTCGCTCACGGTCCACTTTTCGTTGCCG
>Ga0181560_10003368_pt1 | contig 14764 bp, 7 predicted proteins | sample 011ome_20_FD_133751 | JGI IMG/M metagenome (GOLD analysis project Ga0181560, IMG submission 133751) | Coastal salt marsh microbial communities from the Groves Creek Marsh, Skidaway Island, Georgia - 011509CT metaG (megahit assembly) | ecosystem: Environmental > Aquatic > Marine > Intertidal zone...
CGCCGAGGCCGTAGTGAAAGAACCGGCGCGCGTGCGCGACGACGCTCGCCACCGTCGCGTCGTCCCAGCATCGCTTCTCGTGCGCGCCCGCGCCCGCGCACGCGTGCACGCACCGCAACATCGCGGCGAAGTACTTGCTGCTCCCCGCATCCTCCGGCGGCGAATTCGGATTATTCGCGCCGCCCTTCGCGCCGCCGCCGGTGTGCTTGTCGAGGAGCTTCACGAGCGCCTCGCCGATCGCGTCCGTCGCCGCGCGCGACGCGACGCCCGCCGGGGACCTGCTCGTCAACGCCGCGAGCGCGTTCAACGCGTGCCTCGACGTTTCCCTCGCGCCGCCGCCGCCTCTCCTGGCGCTCCCGGGGCGGCTTCCGGACGGCGACGACGCCTCCGATGACGCGGTCGCCGTCGCGTCCGCGGTCGCGATGGTCTCTTTGTACACCGCCGCCGCCGCCGCGTTGGCGTCAGGGTCGATCCTCGAGAGCAGGCACGACAGGTGCGCGTCCACCTCCGAGGGCGTCACGTGCGCGCCGCCCTCTTGCAGGAGCAACGTCGTCACGCGCAGCGCGTCGTCCGCGGTGGACGGCGCGCACGACGGCGACGACAGGACGCCGCGGTAGTACGCCCCGAGCGCGGCGACGGTCTCGGCGTCGACGGCCACCTTCCCCGCGGACGGACTCCCCGCGCTCAGGAGATCCGTCAGCAGCGCGTCGAACGCATCGCGCGGCGGCGACGGCGACGGCGACGACGACGGCGACGGCGACGACGCGTCGCTCGCGTTGATCGCGCGCGCGAGGAGGACGACGTCCGCCGCGATCTCGCTCGGCTTCGCGTCCCCGAGCGGCGGGTGCGCGCGGCCGGACGCGGCGTCGAAGAAGGCGCGCGTCGCGCGACGAAGCTCGTCCCTCGCGCTCGCGCCGCTCGCGCTCGCCGCGCGCTTCACGTCGCGCATCGCGTCTCTCCAGTCCCCGCCCGCCGCGCCGTCGCGACGCGACGGCGCGAACGGCTTGGCGCGGTCGACGTCGGGCGCGCGCCGCGACGACGACGGGGACGGCGACGGGTCGTCCTTCCATCCCCCCATGGCGCGCGACGGCGGCGACGACGCGCGAGATCGTGTGCGGCCGTTGACGAGATCGATGTTGACTCCCGCCCTCGTCATCGTCAGGTATCAGGTGGTTCGAACGAGAGCGAGAGAGGACCGACGTCGAGGGGCGACGAGACGCGCGAGGGGCGAGCGCGAGATCTGAGGTCGGGTTACGAACACGCGACCGGTCGATCGCTCGCGCGCTAGGTCTCTACACTACGGCGTTCGTCGACGCCGCGCGGGGCGTCCGCGGCGGTCGTCGCGCGGCGCATCGCGCGGCGTCAGCGCCGAGCCCTCGCCCGGTCTCCTCCTCAAACACAGCCGTCCGCCCTCGCGCACATCACTGCTTGGTCTGCTCGAAGCGATCTAACTCCGCGCGCAGCTGCTTCGTGAAGTCGTCGTTCGCGTCGGAATCGTCCCAGTCCTCCTCCCACTGCTGCACGTCCTCCGCGTCCTCGTCCTCGTTGGCCCACTCTGCGACGACGAAAGGCGCGAGGGGCGAGAGGTTTTGGTGAGCGCGGAGTAGATGAGATCTCGCGGCGGGAGCACTTTTTTTTAGGTCAGATCGCGCGCGCGCGCGCGACGTCGACGCCGGCTCCCCCGGTCGGCGCGCACCTTCGTTCCCGAACTCCTCGAACTCGTCGTCGCACTCGAGGTCGACCGCGACGTCCTTCTTCGGCTCTTCTTTCTTTTCGTCCGCCATCTTCGTCCGCGCGCGCGTTCGCTCGATGGAGTGACGTCCGCGGTCGGCGACGGCGCGATGAAATTGAAGAAGAGCTCATCGGTCGATCCGAGAAGACGACCGTTGAAAGAAACGCCGGTCGGGGAAAGGCGTCCTCGCGCCGGGGGCACACCACCCCGCGCGAGAGGACCCGGCCGCGTGCGTCGCCGCGCGCCGTCTCCGCGCGTAGACAGGAGGCGCCGATAGGAGACATCGCGATGGCGCCGCCGCGGACGCGCCTCGGGGACATCCCGGTCGCGTCGGCGCGGGCGAATCGATCCGCTGGGGACGACGACGGACGGGGAGGACACCGTCATCCGAACAAGCCACGACGCGCGAGGAGCACGACGCCGCCGCCGCGGTCGCGCACGCCGACGCCGCCGCGGTCGCCCGCGCCCGCGGCGGGGTTCCGCTCCCCCGGACGCGACTGCCCCGCGTGCCCACGCCCCGCGGAGACGCCGCCCGCGCCGCCGGCGACGTCGCACTCGGAAGCGCGCGCGCAACTCCTGGAGCTCATCTCGCGCCACGCGAACGTCGTCGCGGACGGCGTCGTCCCCGCGAACGTCCCGCTCGGGATCGCGCTCCCGCCGCCGAAGCTCGCGATGCGAGAGGTGGAGGCGAAGCGCTTGATGGCGGAGCGCGACGAAGAGGAGAAGCTCCGGAGGCACAACGCGGTGCATCAGATGTTGAAACGCGTCGCGCTGCGCAATCAGGCGGCGGCGGCGAGGCGCGCGAAGGACGCGCCGCCGCCGGCGAAACCCGACGACGCCGCCGCCGCGAACGCGAGGAGGGGCCAACGACAGGGGTCGGTGTACGACCCCGGCAGAGCCGCGCGCGACGCGAGGGCGGGCGCGTCGTCGAAGGAGAATCTCGACGCCGCGAGCGCGGCGCGAAGGGAAGCGGCGCGACGCCGCGTCCCCGCGCGGTCGCCGGAGCGGCCGTGGCGGGTCGGCGTCGACGCGGAAGAACTCGAGCGGCGGCACCAGGAGGCCGCGCGACGAAAACGCGCGAAGTTCGCGGCGGAGGAGGCGGCGAGGAAGGGCGCGGGGAAGAAGATGGGGTGGGCGAAGCCGACGTCGAACGAATCGCGCGTCGAACCCGACGACGCGGCGAAGAAGCCCTCGCCCGCGGAGGACCCCGCGGCGGCGGCCGAGCGTCAGGCGAAAGCGCGGGCTTTCATCTTAGAGAGCAAGGCGAGGTGGAAGAAGAAACTCGCGGAGGAGAAGGCGCTCCTCAGAGAACAAGAGGAGAAGCGCGCGAAGATTAAGCGCGAGGAAGAGGAGCGGTGCCGCGAAAAGGCGCGACTCGCCGCGGAGGCGAGGATCAGAGCGCGCAAGGACAAGGACGCGGACGAGGACGCGCCGCCGAAGAAGAACCCGGCGTGGGTCGACCCAGGCTTGGACGATGGGTCGTCGCGCGCGGACGACCCGGCGACGCCGATCAAGCGGTCGCACGTCGACGACGACGGCGACCCGGTCGAGGCGGCGGCGGCGGAGGCGGCGACGGCGGAGAGCTCCGACGCGGCGAAGACGTCGGATCGGGTTAACCCTGGACCTCCAGTCGCGCTCGTCAGCGCGGGCGGGATCCGTCGCGCCGCGGCCGGCGGCGCGGAGAAGTCCGCGTTCCGCGCGAACCCCGAGATCGTGGACATCCAGGGCATGGTCCAGCGCGGGCGCAGAGGCGGCGCGAGGGACCCGACCGGGAAAGGACGCGTGGAGTATCCGCCGCTTCGGATGAAAAAAAAGCCGCCGCCGTCGACGAGTTCGGCGCCGCCGACGCGCGAGCCGCGGCATCAGCCCCACAGCGCGGAGGAGATCAAACGGCAGATCGCGGAGAGGAAATCGGCCGCGGAGGCCAAGGCGAACGAGGAAGCGAGAGAGGCGCTCGCGCTCAGGGAGGTGGCGCGGAGGCTCGCGGCGACGATCGACGCCTTCTCTGCGACGCAGAAGCAGGCGAACCGCGAAAAGGCGCTCGAACGCGCGAGGGACGCGAAGCCGACTACGCGCTCGCGCTCGCGCGGGATGCGGGACGCGAACGCCGACAACGCCGACAACGCCGCCGCGCACGAGTCCTCCGAGTCGCCGTCCTCGAGCGAGAGCCCGCCCCCGCCGCGCGCGAGGAACGACGGCGACGGCGGGATCGGTTTCGCGATGCGCGCCAACGCCGCGGCGACGACGGTGCAGTCGCACGTCCGCGGGTACCAAGCGCGTCGGCGCGTCGCGTCCGGGGATCTCACCGCGGGCGGTCCCGCCGCGGGGCGATCGCTGCGGTCGTCGCTGAAGTCGCCCTCGAAGGCGTACGCGCACGCGAGCGGGCGGCGCATCTCGTTCGCGCCCAAGACGACGACGGCGGGCGGCGGCGGCGGCGGCGGCGACGACGACGACGACGTCGAGGTGATTCACGACGAGGAGCTCACGCTTCGCGAATCGCCTCCGAAGAGAGACGCGCTGGCGCTCGCGCCGCCGTCCGATCCCGCGCCGCCCCCGCGGCTGCTCGGCGTGAAGTTCGGGCCGCCGGAGACGCACACGACGCTCCCCGGGGACGCGCACGTGCCGCGACGCGAGGACTGGCTGTCGCAAGGCGCGGGCGGGATGGCGAGAAAGAAGCGACTCGTGAAGCGCGCGGGACAGCGCGTAGAGGCGATGGCGATGGCGCCGGGCGAGGACGACGACGACGCGGCGACGACGGCGCTCGAGCGGCTGCCGTACGCCGCCGAGGACGTCATGCGCGCGTTGGCGCCGGCGGCGGTGGATCGCGATCCGCTCCCGCCGCCGCCGCCGCCGCCGCCCGCGCGAAGCGCGGCGCCGGCGTCCGTCTTTAGTCTGTACGCGTCTCGAGTCGCCGCCGCCGAGGCGTCGCGCCTCGCCGCGGCGTCGATCCCGACGCTGCCTCTCGCCGCCGAGGCGCGCGCGTCGACGTCGTCGTCCGCGCAGACGGAGCCGGTGCCCATCGTCGTCGAGCGCCGGGCCCAGGCGGCGGCGGCGGCGGCGGCGGGGACGGCGGAGACCCCGACGCCGACGCGTCGGCGAAGCCGGCCGGTCTCGCCCGCGCGGCGGTCGCCCGCGCGCCAGGCTCGCCCGCCCAGCGCCTCCACGGCGTTATCCGTCCGCTCGTCCTCGCCCGAGGAGGATGCGGACGTCGAGATCGACCACGGGGTGGACGCGGACGCGGACGCGGACGCGGACGGAAAAGTTCTTAAGGAACGGCGTTCACAACGCGAACGGGATCGTATGGGGACCCGTGTAGAGAACGCCGAGGACCGCGCCGCGGCGCTCGCCGCGCTCGCCGCCGAGCAAGACGACGACGCGGCTGATCGCCTCACCCCGTCCGAGCTCGAGCGCCAGCTCCAGAACGAGCTCTCTCTCTTCGACGAGCTCGGCGCGATGCAGGCGGAGCTGAGCAAGGTGCAGCGCGCGAGGGATCTGTTCAGGGCGGAGCAAGAGGCGGCGGCGTACGCGAGCGTCGTCGAGCGGCAGCGGACGGATATGGACTACAAGCACCAGCTCGCGTTGGCGAAGGAAGACATGGAGCACAAGTTCGAAGCGCGCGCGGCGGATCTGGAGCGGGTCGCGCTGGAGATGACCGCGAAGATGCGCGACGAGAGCCTCGCGCAGGTGAGGGAGGTGACGGAGATGCTCGTCTCGACGCTGAGGAAGTCGCAAGAGGTGGAGCGACGAGAGGCGGCCGCCGCGCGAGCGGACGCCGCGTCGTTCTTCGCGAGGGAGGCGAAGGAGGCGGAGGAGGAGACGAGACGGCTCGCGCCCGCGCCGGACGTCGGCGCGAGCCACCCCGCGGCGGACGACGCGAAGGCGACCGCGAAGGCGGTCGCGGTCGTCCCGCCGCGTCGGGACGACGACGACGACACGTCGTCGTCCGTCGACGAGAGCATTCCGGAGGCGTCCATCTTGGAGGAGTCGACGGCGAACGTTCGCGGGGACGAACGCGAGGACGAGGACGCGGGGCGGGCGTCCCCCACGGTCGTCGAGGAGGATCCCGGCCTCGCCGCGCGCGCGAGCGCGTCGGTGGACGAGAGTTTCGAAGCGCGCGCCGCCGCCGTCGAGCGCGAGATCGCCGCGCGCGAGAAGGACGTGGAGACGAAGCTCCGAGAGCGGAAGCGCGAGCTGAAAGCGCGCGAGCTCGAGGAGAAACAGAGACGCGTCAGGCAGATGGAGGCGGAGCTCCTCGCGCTGGAGGGCGGGGAGCTCGCGCCGTCGCCGCGACCGCGACCGCAAGGAAGAAACGCCCGAGACGCGGACGTTTCCGAGTCCATAGCGGACGAGGTGGCGTTCGCGGACGACGCGTCCGGGTCCGGGTCGGACGCTCCGGGCGTCGACGACGAGGACGTCGTCGTCGAACACGACGAGAGTCCCGGGGGAAGCGACGTCGACGGCGCGATCGACGAGCTGCACCGCGTGGAAGCGCTCGTGCAGAAGAAGCGGACGGAGCGGCGGAAAGATGGAGAGACGCGCGAGTTCGCCGCCGCTGAGGCGTCTGCGGCGGAGACGACGATCCCCGAGGATTTCGAGATTGGCTCCCAGGCGACGACGTCGCCGGCGCCGTCGGAGATTGGCTCCACGGAGGGGACGACCGCGTCCGGGTCGGTCGCGTCCGTCGGTCGCGTCGCGTCCGCGGCCGCCGCCGCGGTGGAAGAAGCGGAGGCGAAGGCGAAGACGCGGGGCGGGAAGCCCCCGAAATCGCCGCCGAAATCGCGGGGCGTCGAGTCCGCCGCCCCCGCCGCCGCCGCGACGTCGAAGTCCACGTCCGCCTCCGCCGCCGCGTCGCGCTCGACGGAGATCGAGGAGTCACTCCCGACGCCGCCGGAGTCCTCGGTGGAACCCGAGGAGTCGATCCAGACGGAGGTGTACTCGGACGACGGATACAGCGGCGACGAGTTCGAGACGTCGCCGGGGCCTTCCCCGCGGACGTCCGCGGGATCGGACCCGGAGCCGCGCGCGGACGACGCGTCGGGGAAGATCTCGCCGTCGCCGTCAGAGCACGCCGCGGACGCCGTCGTCGGCGGCGCCGCGGAGAAGGCGGCCGCGGCGTCGCCGTCCGCGTCGCCGTCGCCGTCGTCGGCGGCGGCGCACAAAGAGAGCGGCTTCTTGACGCACCACGAGGCGAACATCCACATGCCGCACCACGCGCCGCGCCACGAGCCGCCGCCGAAGCGCGTCGTCGTCCCGGGCGCGACGACGGAAGAGCGCGCGCGCGCGGCGGTGGAGAAGCACGTCGAGGCGTTCGCGCGCAGGGTGCTCGACGCCGCAGGCGCCGTCGCCGGCGGCGTCGACGCGGCTACGTTGTCCCGGCTCGACGACGCCGCGTTCGCGTTCGCGACCTCCTCCTCCGCCTCTCCCGCGCACGCGGAGATCGCCGAGCGCGTCCCGGACCGCCTCGTGTTTGACACGATATCGGAGATTCTCGCGGAGCTCGTCCCCGGCGCAGCCGCGCTCGAGCCCGGCGAGGACTCTGTCGTCGGCGGGATCGGGTCGTCGCTCGTCGTCGCCGCGGGCTCCGCCGCCGGCGCGGAGAAACTCGCGGACGATCGTCTGGTGAAGTTGGTCGGCGATAGGGCGGCGGCGTCGTTGGCGCCCGCGCGCGACGGCGGCGTCAAGGTGGACGACATCGTGCGCGAGGACGTGCGCTCGAGCGACGACTTGGGGTGGTACGACGTGCGCGCGACGGAGAAGTCCATCTTGATTCGGTTATCGGAGGAGATCTTCGACGAGCTCGTCGGCGACACGATCCTCGCCGGGGCGTGACGACGGAAGATCTACAGTACGTATATTTAACGTAGATGCAACGAGAGCGGTAGTAGAAGTTGTGTGATGTAGACGCGTGACGCGTTCGATAAAACGATGCGACGCGCGCCCCACCCCGGCTCGCGAGACGACGGACGCGACGTGCGATTTTTTCGATCCATCACATCACGCCATGGACGGCCGGCTCCCCTTCGAGCCCTGCCCGTCCAGCGGCGTCCCCCCCCGCCCGCCCTTCTTCCTCTTCGCGAGCTTCTCCGCGAGCTCGTTCGCGCTCACCTTGACGCGATCTCGGTCGGGAACCTCGTCCGCGCCCTCCTCGTCCTCCTCGCCGTCGCTGTCGCTGCCGCCGTATTCGAGGCTCATGTCGACGCGGACGTTGTGCTTGCTGATCGTCTTCGTCGCCGCCGCGGCGCCGTCGTCGAGCGCGAGAAGCGCCGTCTTCGCGGCGTCTCCCACCTCCTGGAGCGCCTTGATCAGCTTCTGCTCGCACGCGGCGAGGACCTCCACGACGGTCTCGTCCGAGACGACATCCGGCGGCTGCGCGACGCCGCCGTCGACGACGTCAAGCTTGTCCATCAAGTGCTCCGTCCCGGACTTCATCGACACGAGCACGCGGTGCACCTTCTCGAATTTGGCGCGCACGCGCTCGTTGTTGTTGATGCCGTCCACGAGCGACGACTCGTACTCGTCGACGATTCTCCTGCCGCCGCCGCCGCCGCCGCCGCTGAAGCGGTACTCCTCGAGCGCTGTCCTCGCCTCCTTCCTCGCCGCCTGCAGGGCGTCGAGCTTCGCCTGTCCCTCCGTGGTGAGCAGCTTCAGGTTGATGTTCGTGTCCTCCTGCGTCATGAACTTGTCCATGACGCTGGAGATGTCGCTCACGCCCGTCGCCTCTTTGATCTTGAAGAAGGCGTTTTCGTACGCTCGCATCCGGTCCTGCTTCTCCTTCTTCGCGCGCTCGTAATCCTCCTTGCTCGCCTTGTCGCTCATCAGCGCCTTGTGCTTGCGCGCCTCCTCCGCCCTCTGCGCGTCCGCCTCGCGCTGCGCCGCGCGCGCGGCGAGCTGCGCGTTGATGTCCTCGCGCTGCCGCACCATGTCCCTGCGATCTTTCAACTCCTTGTTCCGCTTGGCGCGCTCCGCCGCCTCCTCCTTCTCCACCCTTAAGAGCTCGCTCTTCGCCATCTCCTTCGCCGCGATCGCGTCGTGCGACATCAGCGTCAGCTGCACGAGGTCTTTCTCCTTCTGTTTCAGCGCCCTCTCGATGAGCGCGAGCTGCCGGTCGAAGTCCATCTTCTCTTCGCCGTGCCGCCGAACGATCTGTTCGTAGGTTTTGCCGATGGACGCCGCCTCGTTGTACTTGATGAGCGCCTTATCGAACCTGTTCTCGAGCTGCCGGATCGTCGACATGACGGGCGTGTCGTCCTCCTCGTGCGTGTGCCCCTCCGCTTCGAGGTCTTTCAGCTTGTCGAGCTTCTGCTCGAGCTCCCTCGTCTTTCGCACCGCCTCTTGCTTGAAGTGGTCGTACTTCGCCTTGAGATCTTTGCTGAAGGACTGCAGGCGGAAGAGCTCCTCGTTGTTCTCCGGGCCGAGCTGCTCGGGCTTGGGCTTGTCCACGTTCGAGACCGCCTGCTCCGCGAGCTGCGCGATGAGCATCTTGTTTTCTCTCTGCGGCGATTCGATCGGGAGGGCCGGGCGGTGAGCGTTTGGATCGTGGAATCGTGATTGATTCATTTCGGGGGGGGGCCGGTCAGCGCGATCGGAAGGGGGCGCGCGCACCTTCGCCGCGGTGATCGTCTCCTTATTCTGCTTCATCGTCCATTGCGACGTCTCGAAGTACGCCTTGCGATCGCCCTCTGCAGATAGATCGGGGAGGTTCGGACGGGTCGGTCAGTCCGCGACGATGGATGGGTGGGGCGGAAAGACGCGAGCGAGGGAGGGGACGACGGCGACGGCGATGGCGATGGCGTCGCGCGATCGCGGCGCCTTCGCGCACCGAGAAGCGCGTATTTCCTCTGCAGCTCCGAGAGCTCCTCCTCCGGGGTCGCCATCGTGCCTCGCGCGCGTCGCTCGCGCGCGCGCTAAGCGGGAGAGGAGGAGGAGGAGGAGGGGGGAATTCGCGGCGATTCCGTCCGCGCGCGCGCGTCCTCGACCCCGACGGCGACGCGATTACCGCTTCCGCGCGTTCGAACCGCGTCCGCGGAGTGTCGTTCGCGTCCTCGAGCGCCGGCGCGTGTCCTAGCCGCGCGCGAACGTCGCCCCGCGAGCGCGACTGCGTCGCGACGACCGCGCGGAGCTGTTTTTGGGTTGGCTTTCGGTCGCCGCGATATTCCGTACGAGTACGTGTTCGCGTACGCGCACGGACAATCAGTCTGGCGCGAGCGCGACGCGCGCGACTCAAGAACGACGGTCTAATCGTCCCCAGCCAGACGCGGTCAACACTCCGGCCGCCCAACTTTCGAAAAGTTTGTGATGAGAACGTGACGATCGGTCGCCGCCGAGGCGAAGAACGCGCGCGCCGTCCGCGTCACAACGCCTCGCGCCACCGCGACGCGCGTCACGTCGATCGAAAGACGTCTTCGCCGTCTTCCCGCGACTCGCGCTCGTCGTGACACGCGCACACCGCGCGCGATCTAGCTTCCGCGGCGCGTCGGAAACGAACATCTTTCTTATTTCCCGCCTCAACAACCGCGAGAAGAAGAGAAGAACGCGCTCGTCGGTCGCTATGGGGGAGAAGACCGCGAATGGTGGCTCCACCGGGACGTCCGCGGGCGAGCGCTACAGCGACAACAAGCTGAAGCACGACATCCGGACGTCGAACATGAACGCCGCGAAGAAGCTCGCGGACGCGATCCGAACGTCGTTGGGCCCGCGAGGGATGGACAAGATGCTCGTGAGCGGGAACAACGACGTGACGATCACCAACGACGGCGCGACGATCTTGAATAAGATGGAGGTGTCCCACCCCGCGGCGAAGATGCTCGTGGAGCTGTCCAAGTCCCAGGACATCGTCGCGGGAGATGGGACGACGTCCGTGACCGTGCTGTGCGGCTCGCTCCTCAACAAGTGCGTCTCGCTGCTGACGCGGGGGGTGCACCCCACGGTCATCTCCGATGCCATGGGCCTCGCGTGCGACAAAGCGTGCGAGATCTTACAGGAGATGTCCATCCCGCTCGATATCAGCGATCGCCCGGCGCTGATCAAGGCGGCGACGACGTCGCTCGGGAGTAAGGTGGTCGCGCAGTACAGCAACGTCCTCGCTCCGATCGCGGTGGACTCGGTGCTGAAGATCATGGACCCCGAGCGGCCCGAAATGGTGGACCTGAAGGACATCAAGATCCACCGCAAGGGGGGCGGCACGATCGACGACACCGAGATGGTCCCGGGCCTCGTCTTGGACTCGAAGTCGTCCAAAGCCGCGGGCGGGCCCACCAAGGTGGAGAACGCGAAGGTGGCGCTGATTCAGTTTTGCATCTCGCCGCCGAAGACGGACATGGAGAACTCCGTCGTCGTGAGCGATTACGCGCAGATGGATCGCATCTTGAAGGAGGAGAGGAATTACATCATCGGCCTGATCAAGAAGATCAAAGCCTCCGGGTGCAACGTGCTCTTGATCCAGAAGAGCATCCTCCGCGACGCGACGACGGACCTCGCGCTGCACTACCTCGCCAAGGCGAAGATCCTCGTCGTGAGGGACGTCGAGCGCGACGACGTCGAGTTCATCTCCAAGACGCTGAACTGCCAGCCCGTCGCGCACGTGGATCAGCTCACGGCGGACAAGCTGGGACACGCGGAGCTCGTGAAAGAGGTCCAGTGCGGCGCGGATAAGATGGTGAAATTCACCGGGATCAAGGACATGGGGAACACCGTCTCCGTGCTCTGTCGCGGCAGCAACAAGCTCGTGATCGAGGAGGCGGATCGCTCCTTGCACGACGCGTTGTGCGTGATTCGATGCCTCGTGCAGAAGCGGTTTCTCATCGTCGGCGGCGGCGCGCCCGAGGTGGAGGTGTCGCAGCAGCTCGGGAAGTGGGCGAGGACTCTGTCCGGCATGGAGGCTGTGTGCGTGAAAGCGTTCGCGGATGCCATGGAGGTGATCCCGTACACGCTCGCGGAGAACGCGGGATTGAACCCGATCGAGATCGTCACCGAGCTGCGCAACAAGCACGCGACGCCCGGGAATGAAAACTACGGCATCAACGTCCGCAAGGGGACCATCACGGACATCCTCGCGGAGAACGTCGTGCAGCCGCTTCTCGTGAGCACGTCCGCGCTGTCGTTGGCGACCGAGTGCGTGCGGATGATCTTGAAGATCGACGACATCTGCCCGGTGCGCTGATCGCCCGCCGCGACGGAGGGCGGGAGGAGAGAGAAGAGAGGACGGAGGGAGAGAGAAGAGAGAGAGAAGACGGAGAGACGGCGTCGGCGCAGTCGAGCCGGCCGCGCTCAGACGGACGTTTCTGATCGCGGACGCGTGCAGTGCACATTTTTTCACAAAGAATCGTATTCACAAAGCTCCCTCGACGTGGCTATGGGTACGTCTGCGGTCGCGCTCCCCGCCGCGGTGATGATGATCAGATCTCTTCGGCTCCTCGCTCTCACCCTCCGTTCTCTCACCTCACGCGGACATCATCCCGGACGAGTAGCACAGCTCCTTCACCTCCGCGGTGACGTCGATCGGGTTCTGCGCCGCGTGCGGGTGCTCATCGGAGCCGTACACCTTGAGCTGCGTGAAAAGCTCGCGGCCCTTGCGGTTCTTCGGGAGCATCCCGCGCACTGCCTTCTCGACGATGCGTTCCGGGATCCGCGCCTGGAGCATCTTAAACGACTCCTCCTTCATGCTCCCGGGCCGCCCCGTCTCGTGACGCTTGTACAGCTTATCCTCGAACTTCTTGCCGGACACGACAACCTGCGACGCGTTGACGACGACGACGTACGTGCCCATGTTCATGCTCGGCGAGTACGTCCCGACGTTCCCTCCGCGGAGGTACGTCGCAACCAGCGTGGAGAGGCGGCCGAGGCGGAGCCCCGCGGCGTCGATGACGACCCACGGCTTCCTCGAGTTGTCCGTGTCCTCGCCCTTGGGGTAGTACGACGTGTTGAAGACGTCCTGTTCGATTCGATTCGATTCGTCGGTAGGAGGGGTCGGGGTGGGCGGGTGAGTCGGGGCGAGATGAGATGAGTGAATTCTCCGCTGCCACCGCAGCGTTATCCACCGCCAACAGCGCGGCGACGTCGACGCCGGGAATGCGCGCGCGCGACGCGAGGAACCGCGATACGAGGCGAGCACGACGCGCACCTTGCCCATCTTCTCGACCGTGACGCCGTCCGGAAGCGACACCGCGGCGCGGACGGTCGCGTTCACGCGCGCGGCGGAGCGAACGGACGCGCGCGGGACCGCGGCACCGCCCGTGAAGCACGCCGACTTCTTCGCGCCTGAGGAGGAGAATCGAGACGAGACGACCGGAGGAAGGGCGGGCGGGGGAGGTCAGCGACGCGCGCGAGGTCGAGATGAGCGGACGCCGTGTCGCTGCCGTGTCCTACGAGCGCGCCCGCGGCGAGAAATCGCGCCGCGGCGGCGCGCGAGCGGCCGCGACGGCGGCGTTCCGTCGCCGCGACGCGGACGAGGGTTTAGGTCAGGTTTCTTCCCCGCGCGAGAGAGCGGCGACGGAGACGCGGGAATCGCGCGCGCACCGGTCGCGGCCTTGTTCACGGCGACCCCCCCGAGTTTAGCTACGAGCGCGTTCGCGGACATGGCGTGCGCGGCCATGACGTCCGAGGCTGTGTCGGTCGCGCGTCACGTGGTGCGACGTCGATTACGGAGCGAGCGCGGACCCGACGCTTTTTGGAGCGGTACAGTATCGGTGCGGTGTCTCGGAGGAGTGGAATCGACCGACCGCGGATACAAATTTTTAGAAGCTGAAGGTCGTGGTCGCGGTCGCGGCAGCCAGCCGTTTGGAATCTCCGTGTCACCATCACAAGCTCGCTCGCGTGCGGCGCCAGGGGCGCGCATCGGCGAGCGATGTACGGTGCCGCGAGCGCGCACGCGGCGGCCATGGAACGCCGCCGCGCGGCGACGGCGGCGTCCGCGTCCTCGTCCAGCGCCGGCGGCGGCCTCGCGGGAGGAGGAGGAGGAGGCCCACCGCGAAGCATCGCGAGCGCGCTTCCGCACGGCGCCGCGCCGCGGCTGCCGTCGTTCAGGCACGCGGACCGCCCGCGCCTGCGCGCGCTGCACACGACGTGCGCGGTGCTTCTGGACATGCTCGGCGACGACAAAGGGTTGGGCGTCGGCGACGCGCTGTTCCTCCCCGGCGAGGCGTGGAGGGACGCCGACCGCGGCGCGGACGCGGTGGCGGACGCGAGAGAGTACGCGCGCGAGGAGATCTTGGACGCGTGCGCGAAGGACGCGCGCGCGAGAGGCATCGCGCCGGGCGTCCTCTCCACGCTGATCCTCGAGCTCCTGCGCGAGCTCGACGACAGCCTCCTGACCGGCAAGCTCCACGAGGCGTTCGCAGCCGCGGTGAAGATCAAGGACTATCGCAGCCGGCTGTACGTCACGCGGCTGCTCCTCGACCGCCTCCCCGCGGATCGACGCGCCGCGTTGGACGCGCTCGTGCGCGTGCTCGCGCGCGTCGCGCCGCGGCTGGACGCGCCAAGATCTCCGTCATCCTCTCGCGCGACGTCCTCCTCGCGCGACGTCGCGATGGACGCCAAGGACTACGACGCGCTCGTGAAGACGATGGCCCCGGGCGTGCTGCGGAGGAAAGGCGGCGGCGGCGGCAGCCCGCCGAAGGCGCAGGGCGGCGCGCCGGGCCCGAGACGCGGCCTCGCCGCGGACATCCTCTTCGACGGCATCGAGGACGGGAAGCGCGCGGCGAAGCTTCTCAAGGATATCGTGCGCGAGCGCCTTTACTTGTTGGATAAAGCCGCGGTGGTCGTCGGCGAGGACGACGACGGATACGCCGCGGGTTCCGCCGCTTCCGCCGCGAGGAAAGGAGGCAAAGAGAGAGGCGACGACGACGACGCGTGGTTCGGATACGCGTCCGCGACGAAAGCGGCGAGGCCACCCCAAGCAGGGGGCAGCGCGTCGTCGTCGTCCTCGCCCGGCGACCGCGAGAACGTGGAGCCGAACCCGGTGTTGCGGGTCAAGACGAAACTTAGGTGCGTTCTATACACTGGTCCCCATACGACTGCGTTGGCGTGGTGAACGCC
>Ga0181560_10003371_pt1 | contig 14754 bp, 10 predicted proteins | sample 011ome_20_FD_133751 | JGI IMG/M metagenome (GOLD analysis project Ga0181560, IMG submission 133751) | Coastal salt marsh microbial communities from the Groves Creek Marsh, Skidaway Island, Georgia - 011509CT metaG (megahit assembly) | ecosystem: Environmental > Aquatic > Marine > Intertidal...
CCGCACATCTGCCCTGCCGACGCCCGCGCGCGAGGTGGAGTGGCGGGTGACAAGGCGGGTGACAATCTACACATTCGGGAAAAAGAGTTCGCCAGAAGAGAGAAAATCGGCGTTGCGCGCGCGCGGCCCGTGTGTCGCTTCAGACCGACGCGCCTCCAGACGTGATGCGCGTTGTATAGGCTACTACTTTTAAGTATATCATAAACCACCCTCGCTACTGCGTGGCATCGCGTGTGGCTACGTGCGAGCTCATGCCTTTCCTCGATTCCTCCGGGAGACCGAAAGAGCCATCATTCATTCGCTCGGCGGTTCCACCGCGTACGCCATGGCGCGCGCTCGCTCCTCCGGGCGAAGCGCGCGCTCCGAGAACACGGCGCTCTGACCGAACACCGCCGATACGTTAGCGTCGAGCTGGCGCAGCGCCTCCCCGCCGGAGAGCAGCGCGTCCCCCGCCATTTCCCGGGAAAAGTCGGGCACCTCCCCGAACAGGCACCGGTTCATGAAGAGCTCGGAAACCGCCGCCTGGTGCTCCACCGGCGTGTCCAGTGTTTTCTGCGCGGAGAAGATCGGCAGCGCGAGCAGCGTGCCCGGCGCGCGCGGAAGCACGTCGTAATCTATGGTTCCACCCTGAATCAGCTGGTCGAGCGTCCAGCGGAAGTACCTGTGCGAGATGATGTACGAGTCGCTGCTGCGCAAGTCGCACCCCGAGCCCGCCACGAAGCACAGCTTCTCGCCGCGCATCGCGCACGAACACTGCGTCGGACACTCCGACTGCGGCGCGATCTCCAGCGTGTACTGTCGCCACCCCAAGCGCGCGAACGACCAGTCGTCCGCGGCGAGCGCTTTCTTCAGAGCGAACGCGTCCGTCGCGGAGAGAGGCGCGTCGAACCCCGCGCCCTTCATCGGCGTCACGCTGTCCTCCTCCACCACGGCGACGCTCTTGAACTTTTTGTTCACGGCGTCGGCGACGGCGGCGGCGTGCGACAGCGACGCGCGCTTATAGTGGTCGAGCCCGTACTTGTCCGCCTGGTCGCACTCGTCGAACACGCGCCCGTCCACGAGGAGTGTCTTGCCAGCCAACGCCTCCGGCACCACGAACGCGTCGCACCGCACGCACAGCACGTACACCTGCTCGGCGAGCGCAAGCGCCTGCACGTACGCCGCGCTCCAGTCGCGTTTGACGCCGACGCGCGAACGCCGGAACGCGCGGGGGCAATCCCCCCACGCGCCGAGCTTGGACGCGACGTGCGACAGGTCGTGGCGCGCGTTCGTGAGAACGGGCTCGTTCAAGACGCCCGCGCGCGCGAGAACGATGGGCGCGCCGTCCGCGCCGAGCGCGGCCGAGCCGAGCCGGCCCGCGAGCGCGGGGGACCCGTCGACGCGAGCGTCCTCCTCGCGCGCCGAGACTTCCGAGACTTCGGCGCGCTCCTCCGCGAACGCGCCCAGCCGCGGAGCCGCCCGCGAGCGGATCAAGCTCGCGTCGTCGTCGTCCAAGGCGAACGAATCGCCCAGCGCGGCCGCGCTGCGCGCCGCGGCGGCGCGCTCGAGCGCGTTCTTCCGTGCCTGCTCCTCGGGAGTCAGGTCCCGCCCGAAGCCGGCGTCGAGCAAATCGCCGAGGCCCGACAGGCGCACGGCGCCGCGCGCGCCGAGGCCCCCGCCGCCCAGCGCGGCGACGCCCAGCACGCAGCACACGCCGGCGACGACGCTCGCCGCGAGCTTGATCCGCGTCGAGGAGGAAGAAGTGGACGCCTTCGCGCGAGAAGACGTCCACGTCTCGGACGCGGACGCGCTCGGAACGTCGCTCGCCCCCGCGCCTCTCACGGGCTCGGCGTCGGATGTCCCGAGCAGACGCTGCCGCTCGAGGTCGACGTGGACCCCCGCGGCGACGGGTTTCCCGACCGACATGCTCCCCCTACCCTCCGCGCGCGCGACGGGCGTTCCGTCCCGCGTGAGCCTCGGAGACGGCCGCTGCGCGCGCCGCTCGCTCTGCCCTCATCGCGGCGTCCAACACCCGCCTCCGGGAAAAAACTTCGGGTGAAAAAAAACTCCACTGCTCGGACAGTCGGACTGTTTGCCTGTTGTCCAAAACGGGGTGTTCAGCCGACTCGAGAAGAGACCGTGCGACTCCCGCACCAGTCACCGCGTTCGAGGCGGAAACGCGAGCGAAAGTTCGCTGATTTTTTCGGATGTCGTCTTGGTGTTCCGGGCGCGATTCCGCTCCGGCGCCCGCACTCGTCATGGCGCCGCCCGCGGAGACGACGGGCGTGCCGTCCATCTACGGCGACGATGGCGATTCCCGCGGCGTCTGGGGCTCGACCCGCGAGCTGCACCTGAAGGTGGGCGCGCACCTCCGCGAGTCGCGCGCGGCGCGGTCGGACGAGAGGTACAAGACCTTCGTGGCGTACGCCAGGAGGCGCGAGGAGGAGCGCGAGGACGCGCCCGATCGAGGCCGCGGCGGGGAACCGGGCGGAACGGGCGGGGGCGAGGCGGCGTCGTCCGCGAGCGCGCGCGACGGCGCGCGACCCGGGGGGGAGGGACCCGAAGGCGCCGGCGGCGCCGGCGCTCCGGACGATGGCCATCGTTCGCGAAACGCGCCGAACGCGTCCGCCCGCGGCGCGCTCGGCCCGCCCACGCGCGTGGGCGGCGGGTACAAGCGGGCCGAGGCGGCGGCCGTGGACGAGGACGCGCCGCTGGACCCGCGCGAGCGGCGCATGCCCAAGCCCGAGCCCCCGCGGCGCTGGGAGGAGGTGGCCGTGGAGTCGCGCGAGGCGCGCGCGCGCGCGCCGGGCGCGGCGGCGCCGGCGGAGGTGGCCGAGGACCCCACGCTGCTCATGCTCAAAGCGGTGGAGAAGGCGGCGCGGGACCTGGGCGTCAAGCGGACGGGCGTCTGGACGGCGCTGGGGAAACCCTACGCTGTGGAGGGCCCCCCGACCGTGACGCCGCCCGCGAACCCGCGAGCCGCGTTCCCGCGGCGCGCGCGGCACCCCGACGAGGTCGCCGACGCGATCGCGCGTCGCCGAGAGGCGGCGCGCGCCGGGATCCGCGCGCGGGGCGACCGGAACGACGAAGAGAGGGATGATGAACGCGAATTTGGCTCGCCGCGCGCGTTTCCCGACGCCGAGACGCACGTCGCGGCGGCCGATGCCGATTCTGAACGCGTCGGGAACGAACGCCCGGAGACGCCCCTGAGCGACGTGCTTTCCTCGTCGCTCGGGTTCGGCCGGAAAGGAGGGCCCTCCTTCCTGGCGGGCTCGCGAGTGGCGGAGCAGGACGCGGACGTCTCCTTCGACGCGCGCGCGGCGTACCGCGAGCGGAAATCCAGGGGGCGGTTCGACCGCGGCGCCCTGGAAGCCTCCGCGGCGCGCGTGCGGCGAGCCAAATTCGCGGGGGGAGGCCGGTGACTGTCGCGCGCGCGAGCGGCGTACTTTATACGCACCTTTGTAGTAGACTTTATCGCGCGGTATAGTAGCTATAAAGAGTCGACGAGACACGTGAACGAAGTCGCGTGCGTTCGTTTCGCGCGCGCGTTTCGCATCTTTACGCTGTGTGACCGCACACGACCCCTTTTCGTGTTAAAAATTCGCTACTACCGACGGGCGACGCCATCCGCGCGCGCGGTCTCTCGCCGCCGCCCGTTTTTTCGCTCTATAAATTCGCCGCGCATCATCAATCAATCAAAGCTCGACACATTCACAGCTTGACCTCGATCTCGACGCCCGCGGGAAGCTCCAGGCCCATAAGCGCGTCGATGGTCTGCGCGGTGGGCTGGTGCACGTCGATCAGGCGGTGGTGCGTGCGCGTCTCGAAGTGCTCGCGCGAGTCCTTGTTCACGTGGGGCGAGCGCAGCACGCAGTAGATGCGGCGCTTCGTGGGGAGGGGGACGGGGCCCGAGATGGACGCCTCCGTCGCCTTCGCCGCCTCGATGATCTTATCGCACGCCGCGGCCATGTGCTTCACCTCGAAGGACTTCAGGCGGATGCGGATCTTCTGCGCCGCGACGGCAGCCTGGTGACGCGCGACGAACGCGGGGAGGAGACGGGAAAAGGCGTCAGCGTTTCGCGGTAGTCGTGCGTGAAAAAGTGCCGTCCAAAAAACTCGAGTGGACAACCAGTGTGGAAATCGCGGTATTTCGCGCTCGTGTCCGCGCATCCCGCTCGCGGGACACCTCCGGAACGCGCGGTCGGGGGCGGTCGCGAGACGCGCGCGACCCGAAAGAAGCGCGGAACGCCTCGTGGGGGTAATGGACGAGGCGCGGGCGTGGACGTACCGCGTCAGCCCTCACCGCGAACGCCGCGCGAACGGGCGCGCGAACCTGCCATCGGAAGGGAAGTGGATAAAGCGTCAGCGGCTTTCGAGGACGTGGCTGGTGAAGGCACGCGCTGCGGGCGCGCGCGGAGCGGACGCCGCGGGGCGTCGCGCGAGGGCCGACCCGCGCGAGACGCGAGTCGCGATGGAGCGAGCGTCGCGGACCCGAGAACGCCGCGTCGCCGGACGTTCCACGGCGGTCGTCTCCTGCGAGGTCGCCGCGCGCCGGCTCGCGACGTCGACGGGAACCGTCGAGCGCGATGCTCGCATCTCGCGTGCCTTCGCGCGGTCCGGGATGTGCCGTCAGGGGACGTACCGGCTGGCGCGCGCGCACGCCGTTCACCTGACGAGCCGAGAGGCTCGCCGCCGACACCATACCAGCGCAAGCAGACGCCATTGTGTGTGTGGAGAGTAGTCGAAGCGCGTCCGCGCGTCGAAGAATGGCGCGACGCGCGTGGCGTTCAGGGTTAGGGTTCGCGGGGTGCGCGTTCGTGTTGGACGCGCGGTTGATTGATGAAAGGGCATTTCATCGCGCCCTGACGGAAAATCGAAAGCGACCAGTTTGAGACGCTCCGGTCGAGTTTGGAATTTTTCTTCTAAACAAAATAACCAAGCGCGCCGTACGAACGGCGTCCCCTCTCCCCGTTCTCAGAACGTCCTCAGAACGACGCGCGAACCGCTCGCGGCGGCGCGAAACGCCCGGCATCGTCTCAAACGGTCCTAATCGTACTGCTCGTAGTCCCCCGAGAACTGCCCGCTTCCGTCCATCATGTCGTCGTCGTCATCCGGGTAAAAGTCGCCGCCGCCGCCGCCGCCGCGCCCGCCCTCCGCCGCCGCGCCCCTGGTTTTCGCCGCATCCACGACGCGCATGAGCTGGTCCAGGTCCTGCATCTCGCTCGGCGGCGGGCCGTCGTTCGTGACGGCGTTCTGGAGCTCCGCAGGGAGGTTCCTCTGGAACCAGGCGTGCGCCTTGATGTCTTTAATCGTGAAACGCCGCGCGGTGTCGACGACGAAGATGCGCCGCACCAAATCCTTGCACTCCTCGCTCAGCGCGAGGGCGGAGGGAAACGCGAAGTTCACGGAGACGATCCGCGCGATGGTCTTGCGGAAGTTCCGCGCGTCGGACGGGTCCTCGAACGGGTACGCGCCGACGACCATCACGTACAGCGTCACGCCGCACGACCACACGTCCGCCGCCTTGCCGTCGTACGCCTTGTGCGACAACACCTCCGGCGCGATGTACGCGGGCGTCCCCACCGTGCTCTTCGGCTCGCTGTCGATGAGCGAGTGCTTGCTGTACCCGAAGTCGCAGATCTTGAGCCGAGGCGTGGGCGAGCCGTCGATGAGGGTGTTTTCCAGCTTCAAGTCCCGGTGCGCGACGCCGTGGTGGTGGCAGTACTCCAGCCCCGAGATGAGCTGCTGGAAGAAGAACCTCGCCTCGTCCTCCCCGAAGCGGCCTTTCGAGCAGATGCGCTCGAAGAGCTCGCCACCCGCGGCGTACTCCATGACGATCGCCAGGTGCGTGGGCGTCAGCAGGCACTCCACGAAGCGGATGATATTCGGGTGGTCCAGCAGACGGTGGTTCACCAGCTCGCGCTTGACGTTGTCGTCGATCTTGTCGCCGCGCTCGATGTACTTGATGGCCAGCAGCTGGCCGGTGCTCCGCAGGCGCATCAGCTTCGCGGTGCCGAAGTTGCCCTGGCCCAGGTTCTTCGCGTCGCACGGCTCATACTTCAGGTCGTGCTCCGTGGTGGACACAGACGCCATCGCGAGCGCGAGGGGGGCGGGGCTGCCTGCGCGCGTGGCCGCGCGACCGCGACTGGGGCTACGGTCGCTTTTGGGCAAAAAAGAACGGGTCTAACCGCCGGGCGCACGGGTCTCGCGCCAGGCCGGCAGCAGGATCCCGCACACGCGGGCACGACTCCCCGACGCGAAAAATGCGCGCGCGACGTCAATCCCTCCCGCACTCGTCGTCGCGCGCCCGCACGAGAAAGACAGACGCGCGTCATGACCAAACCGAGCTCGATGACCGTCGCGGTGCTCCGCAAGGAGCTCAAGAAGCGCAACCTGGACACCGAAGGCCTCAAGGCGGTGCTCGTCGAGCGCCTGCAGAAGGCGCTCGACGCCGAGGCGACCGGGGACGAAACGACGGCCGCGGCGCCAGCGGAACCGGAGGTACGCGACGCGCGAGGCCGCGCTAGTTTTTTCGCGCGTTCGCCCGAGCGGTCGCCGTCGCGCGCGTCGCGCCGCTCGGCCGTTCGCGACGCGCGCGCCCGCGCTCCGCCCTCCAGAACCGCCGCGACGCCCGGAGGACGACGCGCCCGCATTCTTCCCGCCGATTACGCGATCGTCGGATCGCGCGAATCCCAATCTCCGGACGCGCGGATCTGACACGGCCGTCCCCCCACTCGCGTTCCCACTCCCGTTCGTCCTCACGCAGGCCCCCGCCGCGGAAGAGGCTGCGGAACCCGCGCCCGCGCCCGAAGTCGCCGCCCCCGCCCCCGCCCCCGAGCCCGCCCCCGCGCCCGAGCCCGAGACCGCCGCCCCCGAGGAAACGCCGAGCGCCCCAGGCGAAACGGCGGCCCCGGCGTCCGCCGAGGCCCCCGCCGCGCCGGACCTCGCCGCCGTCATGGCCAAGGCGCGCGCCATCGCGGACAAGGCCGTGGCGGAGCACGCCGCGAAGACCTCGGCGGGTTCCGAGGAGGCGCCCAAAGCCGAGCGCGACTTTTCCAGGGACGACGCGGAGAAGCGCGCGCGTTCGCGCTCGCGCTCGCGTTCGCGCGAGCGCGAGCCCGCGGAGCTGCTGCCGCCGCGCGCCTTCGGCGCGCCCGGCGCGCCCGTGGTGGTCGAGGGCACGGGCGGGCACGAGGGGCGCATCATCGGTCGCGGCGGCGCGATGATCAAGGACATGCAGGCGCGGCACGCGGTGAACATCCAGATCAAGCGCCCGGAGGGCGTCACGGAGATCACGGGCGCCGGCGCCGAGGCGTGCGCCGCCGAGATCCGCGGCATCATCCGGGACGCCGCCGCGCAGGGCCCCGGCGGCGCGCCGGGCGGCGGCGCGCCGGCGGGATCCGTAGAGCCCGGCGCCGTCACCGAGACCATCATGTGCGAGGGCGTCGAGGGGCGCATCATCGGCAAGGGCGGGCAGAACATCCGCGCGCTCATGGAGCGCACGGGCGCGCGCGTCAAGGTGTACAGCGACCGGCACATCTGCGAGATCTCCGGCGCGCCGCCGGCGGTGGCGGCGGCGGCAGAGCTGGTCAACGCGCAGGTCGCCGACTTCCGCGCCGGGGGGCAGGGCGCGGGCATCACCGGCGGCGCGGGAGGCGGCATGGGCGCGCCCGGGGGGTACGCGCCCGCGGGGGGGGGCTACGGCGCGCCCGGGGGGTACGCGGCGCCGCAGCAGGCGTACGGCGGGTACGCCGCGCCGCAGCAGGCGTACGGAGGGTACGCGGCGCCGCAGCAGGCGTACGGCGGGTACGCCGCCGCGCCCGCCGCCGGGCCGGCTTTGACCGGGAACACGAACCTCCCCCCGGGTTGGCAGGAGCTCACCAGCGACGGGCAGGTGTATTACTGGAACACCGAGACGAACGTGACGCAGTACGAGCGGCCGGCGTGAGGGAAAGCTTCGTTTCTCGCGTTATGCGCGTGCGAAACCGTCCGCCGCGTCGCCGCGTTCGCCAACGCGAATGCGCACCAGTATGAGTAGTCACCTTTCTTTGTACTACGTCCGCGCGCGACGCCGTAGACGAACGACTATACGATACTACGACACTACGGTACTTTACTGCCACGAAAACACCACACACGTCGCCGCTCTCGTGTATCAGTAGGCGTCATCCTCTACGCCTCCTCGTCTTCGTCCTCGGCCCACTCCCGCGGCATGGTCGTGCCCACGCGCTCGGCGAGCGCGCTGAGCGGGTTCATCTCGATCCCCGCCGGCCGCTCGCGGATCACGCGCGGGAAACCGTTCTCGGCGTCTTCGTTCCCGCTCCCCGCGTCTTCCACGACCTCCACCCAGAACGCCCGGCGCACGCGATCGCCCGCGTCCCACTCGAACAGGCGCTCGGCGCCGAGCGCGCGCGCGGCGTCGCGGAGCTGCGCGCGCGAGAAACGGGAAGAGTCCGAGACGTCGTCGCGATCGCTCGACGCGCGCTCCTTCCGCGCCGCGAAGATCACGTTCACGGGCGTCTCGACCGTCCACGACGTGACCGGTCCGATCTCGCGCGCCAGCGCGACCGCGAACGACTCGGCGGCGTGGCGCGCCTTCGAGCCGCGCACGCCGTTGAAGCAGTTCGCGACGACGACGCCCCCGGGCGCGACGCGCTCCGCGCAGTCTCGCAGAAACGCCGCCGAGGTCAAGTGGCGCGGGGTCTCGCCGTCGCCGTCGAACGCGTCGAGGAAAATCGCACTCGCCGCGGGCGTCTCGCCGCGGCGCACCGCCCCCGCAGCGCTCGCCATGAACTCGGCGGCGTCCCCGATGACCACGCGCAGGTTTTCCAGACGCGCGTTCGCCGCCGTCGCGCGGATGCCCGGCAGGCCGAGCGCTTTTTCCGCGGCGTCCACGACGACGTCGTCGATCTCGACGACGTCCACCGAGAGTTCGGGGAACGCGTTGGCGATGAACGCCGGCATGGCACCGCTCCCCAGCCCGACGCACACGACGGTGTTCCCGCGCTTCGGGCTTGAACCCGCGAGTGTCTCGGCGCCGACTCGGGCGTCGCGACGTTCGCGCTCCTCGCCGACAGTCGCCGTCCAGTCGGCGCGTTTGTCCAGCGCGCACGTCGCCGCCGCCGCCGCCGTCATGCAGCGCAGGTACTCGTACCCGAGCACGTCCAGGTCCGCGGCCACGCAGCCTGATCCCTCGTTCGTCGTCTCGCGCACGTAGCTCAGCCCCTGCTCGACCTCGTTGAACCGCAGCGAGCGCCACGGGCCGTGCTTGACGACGCGCACGTCCCCGTTGTGCTTCGATCGCGCTCGGAACACAGTCTCGCCCTCGGAGTCGTGCTCGAGGTACCCGAACTCCGAGCGCTCGTCGCCCCTCAGCGCGGTCTCCAGGCGCGCCTTGACGTCCCACCACCTGGGCGACGCGGCGGCGGGCGCGGCGCCGCCTCGCTTCGCGTGTCTCGACGAAACGCCCGAAGCGCCCGAAGCGCCCGACTGTACCGAAACGTGCGGCAGGCGCGTGGACCACGCGCGCTCGCCCACCGCGCGGACACCCGGGCTCGAAAAGAAACACCTCGGGTGCGCTCGCGCGGCGGGCGCGCTCAGCGCCGCGCAACCCGTCGCCATCGCGGCGTACCTCCCCCGAAGACGGTCGTCGCGGTTCGCGCGCCCTCCCGATGGAAACGCGCAACCCTGGAGCGCTCGCTTTTTTCGCCACTGACGTAAATCGCACACTACTGACACAACGATGATCTCTGCTCAGACTGAGAGGTGCGGAGTCGCGTGCCGTCTCTCGCGTGTGCGTTCTACGTACACGAGTTTGTTTTTTTGCTATTTTTCCCATCGTTCCACACCCTCTCCCCTATGATGATGATAGTTGGTTTGATACTATACCTGTTACGGGCGCGCGGAGGTAGTCCGCCGCGCGTCCTGCGCGGCGGCGGCGGACGACGCGCCCCGATCTGCCTCGGGTCGCGCGCGTCGCTCGCGCCGCCGCCGCGACTGAAGATGAAATCTCTCCTCTCACGAGAGAAAAAATGCGCGTCGTCGGACCCCTCTCGAGTCGAATCGTCGCGCGCGCGCGTCCCCTGGTTTTCCTACGCCCGAACGCCGGTCCCGACCGCGCCGAAGGGGTCGCGAAGGCCCTCGTCCGCGCACCGCTTCTTCGCCGGATTCAAGGACGAGGGCGACTCCGGAGGCGACCTCTTCTTGGGCGCGACCACCGCGCCCGCGCGGTGCGCGGGCGTCGAGGGGCCGAGCGTGTTCGTCCGGCGGTACCGCGTGCCGCAGGCGTTGCACAGCATGGGCTTGGACGCGGGCCCGCGTCGCCACTGCGGCGAGTCTGCGTTCCGGGGGTTCCGGGGAACGCGGGAGGACGCGGAGGGGATATCGTCAGCGAGCGTTCTGGAGACGGACGAGAAGCACGCCGATGCGCGGATCGGCGTAGGCGCGGAGGCGCGCGGGAGGTCGCGTCCGCTCCCGCGCGCGCGTTCCCGCGCGTCTCTGGAGCGGGAAACGACCGACGCTCGGGGTGCCGCAGATGAAAAAAGCGAAAGGCGAGCGTCGCGGAACGTACCGGCAGCGCCGCAGTGGTCGCACGGTCCCCCCGGCTTGACGTACGCCGCCTGGTGCTGCGGATGCGGGGCGCGCTCGGGCTCCACGTCCTCCAGCAGGGCCTCGTCGTTCGCGCTCGCGCCACTCAGCGTCTCCAGCGCGTCGTCGTCGCTGGTGTCGTCCGGCTCGCTCAGGATCCGCTCCTCGAGTTCCCGCAACTCCGCGTCGGACGCGCCGGGCCCGTATTCGTCCAGGCGGACGAACGTGTACCACTGCTTGGTGGAGGGCGGGTACCCGACGTGCGGGTCGTACTCCCGGATCGCGGGCTTCGAGGCGACGCGCTCGGAGGGAGGCACGACCGGCACGTTCGGCGGCTGCGCGGCGAGGCCGACCATCTTGTGAAAGTTTTTTCGGCGAAAGCTCGCGTTCGTAAAAGCGACAGGTCGTCGCGCGCGGGCGGTGCTTGACACGATACGCGCGTCGAGTACCCCGTGTGAGAGATCGCGCCTATGTCCTGGCCGCGTCCTTCGCTCGTCTCGCCTTTCCGATCCTCCGAGGAAACCTGCCCGGGGGTGTCGCGCGCCCCGTGCTCTGCGCGCTCCGGCGCGCGGAGGGGAACTCGACGCATCGCTCGCGAAACTTTTCTGTGTTGGACACTCGCCGCTGTCGCCTTTTTGCCTTGCTGGCACCTCGCTACTGATATTTACGGGAGTTTTTGTGACGGTCCGTGACTCCTTATTCCGCCTCGACTCGAACGAAGGAAGGCTTCGGAAGGACCCATAACCAAGGACCCATAACAGAAAAACCCTCGTCGCTCGGAGCGCGCAGCTTCAAATCGCGAAAAGCGCTCGCGGAGTCGCTCGCCGTGTCGCTGCAAAGGGTTAGCTTTTTTTCCGCATTCATGGACGACCAGCCGAGGCACACACACGCGCGCGCGGGCGCGTCGTCAGGCGCGGAGGGACGGAACCCGGGGTTGGCGGCCGCCGTGCGCGCTCGAGGTCCGCGTCGCGCGGGTCGTCGGCGGCGATGGCGTCTCCGCCCGAGGACTACGGCGCGGAGCGTGCGCTCGCCCCGAGCGCGGGCGGTGCTGTGTTGTTTTCGCCGGTCTCCCCCGCGCAGGCGCAGGCGGCCGCGCTGGAGGCGCAGCTGGTGCAGCCCACGCTGTTTTCCTACGTCGCGAACGACTTGGTGTGGGCGAGGGCGAGCTCGAAGGCCACCGATCCGTTCTGGCCGGTACGTGTCGTCGCCCTCGGATCTCTCGCGAACGGCGTCGTCGAATCGAAATCAATCATCCGCTCCTCGCGCGACGAGCGAGCCTCTTTACCGTCGAGGCGACCCCCGAAGGAAACGTCGACCTAAATCTCTCTCTCGTGACAACGCCTTCACTGACCGCCTTCACGACACGACGCGCACGACGACGTACGTTCCCACACACGAAAAACCAAAAACCACAGGGTCGCATGATCGACGTCCTGGAAGCCCCCGACGGCGTGCGCCGCGAGTGCGTCGCCAACGCGGTGTGCGTGCAGTTTTACGGTCCGAGCGCGAGCAAATCGCGCGACCGCGATTACTGCTGGGCGGACGCGTCGCGGCTCGCGCCGTACCCCGAAAACGTAAACGTCTTAACGAACCAGAACGTCCCGAAACGCCTGCGCCCGAGCGCGTTCCGCGAGGCGTGCGAGGAAGCCGAGGCGCTGTTCCGCGAACACGGGAACAACGTCTCCGCGTTGCACGTCGACGACGCGCTCGCGCATCATCTCGAACCGGGCGACGCGACGCTCGGCGAAGACGCCGAAAACGTTTTCGGCGAAAACGAGCCGAAATGCACCTCCTGCGCGCTCCCGCTGGAGCCTGCGCTGCGGAAATCGCACGGCGTGAAAGGGTCGGGGCGATGCCGGCTGTGCGCGAAGCTGCACAAGCAAGGCCAGTTCTGCCCGTGCTGCGAGAAGGTGTGGCAGTGGGCCAACTGCCCGGCGATGGTCGGCTGCGACGCCTGCGAGTTCTGGGTGCACGCGTCGTGCGACGCCGACGCCGCGCGCGTCATGGCGGCGCCGGAGGACGGGCCGGAGGTAACGTACCACTGCCCGCGGTGCCGCGCGAAGGCGGCGAAGGAGGCGGAGAAGGTGCGCGAGAAGGAGGCGAAGGAGGCGGCGAAGGCGGCGCAGCGGGAGCGCGCCAAGGCGGAGAAGGCGGAGAAGGCGCGCGCCGAACGCGCCGAGAAGAAAGCCGCGGCGGATGCCGAAAAGGCGGAGCGCGCGGCGAAGGCCGCGGCCGCTGCTCGCGGCGCCGAGCGAGACGAGGATGACGGCGCGGTCAAGTTCGAAGGCTTCGACGACGCCATTCCGGAGCTGGGAACGGGATTTCCCCCCGCGAACGCGATCCTCGTGGGGTCCTCGGGCCACGAGCGGAAGACTCTCGCCTCCGCGCCGCGCGGGCTTGACCTGTCCCGCGCGACGCCTCTGATTCGGCACAAGAAAGCCCCCGGGGGCGTGCCCCGGCGCCCGAAGAGCGCGTGGCAGATTTTCGGGAGCGACTTCTTCAAGCGGTACCGCGAGGCGCACAAGAACGACGAGGGCGGCGTCAACTTCGCCGAGGTGTACAAGTTCCAAGGCCAGGCGTGGCGCGACCTGCCCGAGCCCGAGCGCGCGCAGTACGAGGCGCTCGCGAAAGTGGAGGCGGAGAAGTTCCGGCGCATGATCAAGAGCCTGCAGGACCAGGGGCTGGTCAAGGCGCGGCCGAAGAAAAAGGCTGGCGGCGGTCAGGGCGGTCAGGGCGGTCAAGACGTCTCGAAGACGAAAGGATCTCGCGACGGCGAGGACGACGGTGAGGATGGCGACGGCGCGACGGATATGGGCGGCGGCGTCACGCGGACCGCGGACGGGACGCTGCTCGGCCCCGACGGCCGCGCGTTGTCCAAGCAGGAGAAGAAGGCGTTCGAGAGCGGGTACCAGCCCCGGGTGGACCGCCGCGCGTCGCACTGGAGCCAGCACTTCAAGGCGGATGAGATTCTGAAGCGGCCGGACAAAGTCGGCGTCACGTGCAACGGCGTGCGCGCCGACTTCCACATCAAGGAGTTCCGCATGCTGTGCCGGTGCTCGCAGTGCCTGGGCGCGGGCAAGAGCATGTCCGCGACGGAATTCGAGAAGCACGCGGGCATGGGCCAAGCGAAGAAGTGGAAAGCCAGCATCCGCATGGTCGAGCCGGCGCGGATGCCCATCGGCAGGTGGCTGGACGGGGGGATGAAAGCCGGCGGCCCGCCGCGAAAGGGGGACGCGGAGGCGCGCGGCGGGCGCGCGCGCCGCGGCGGCGAGCCCGCCGACCGCCGCAAGGCGTTGGGGTACAAGTTGGTGCGCGTCAAGTGGTCGGTGGACCGGTGCGCGGTGTGCGACGACGACCGCGATTTCGACTTCGACCAGCTCGTGACCTGCGAGGGGTGCGGGATCAGCGTGCACCAGAGCTGCTACGGCATCCCCGAGATCCCGGACGACGCCGTCGGGTACCTGTGCGCGGCGTGCGAGCACACCGGCGGCGTCGCGTCGGAGACGCCGCTGTGCGCGCTGTGCCCCGTGGAGGGCGGCGCGCTGAAGCCCACGACTTCGAAGGACCAGTGGTGCCACAGCGCGTGCTGCCAGTGGATCCCGGAGACCACCGTGCTGGACGTCGACCGCATGGAGCCCATCGACCAGATCAAGACCATCCAGCGCGAGCGCTGGGAGCTGCTGTGTACGGTGTGCAAGCAGCGGATGGGCGCCAAGATCCAGTGCGCGAGCCCGGGGTGCTACCTGGCGTACCACCCCCTGTGCGCGCGCGCCGCGGGGCTCTTCATGGAGGCGTCGCTGGACGACGAGGACGCCGAGGACCCTGACGCGGACGCGCCGCTCGTGATGGTCTCCTACTGCCACAGGCACTGCCGCGTCGACGCCGAGCGCGCCAAGGCGTGGGCGGGCGAGGAGAGCGCCGCCGGCGCGGAAACGAAAGAAAGGGATAAGAAAGGGATCGACGCGGCGGGGTCTAATAAACCCCCGGCGCTCCCGGACGCGAAGCTCTCCGAAGCCGAGCGCGAGGCGCTCGCCTCGGAGGCTAAGAAGCGAGAAGAAGAGGCGTTGTCGCGACGTCGCGCGCGCGACGACGCGCTGGACGCGCCGGAGGACGAGCTGGGCGCGGCGCGGTGCCGCCCGTACGACGCCTCGCTGTACAAAGGCCACCCGCGGACGGAAGCCGGCGAAG
>Ga0181560_10003372_pt1 | contig 14751 bp, 19 predicted proteins | sample 011ome_20_FD_133751 | JGI IMG/M metagenome (GOLD analysis project Ga0181560, IMG submission 133751) | Coastal salt marsh microbial communities from the Groves Creek Marsh, Skidaway Island, Georgia - 011509CT metaG (megahit assembly) | ecosystem: Environmental > Aquatic > Marine > Intertidal...
AGTATCAAATAAATACCAATTGATATACGCAAACTCATTTTATATTTCTATATTGAGTATCTTAGTATTCATAAGATAAGGGCAGAATATCGTGGAAATTGCGCAAAATGACACAATATCTGCCCTGATTGCGAGCATCAGTGAGCAAAAATAGTATTTTCTTGGGTTTGCTCATCGGCGGAGCCTGAGGATTCATGGGGCCGTAGTCGGCTCAACAGCACCCGTATTTGAGCTTGCCGTCGGTAAAATCAAATTGCAGCTTTGGCAATTAAATATATCGATTGAGAACACGTTGCTTTGTTATGTTTGTCGAATGCAGCTAATATTGATGCCGACAAATAAATATTTAAGATTATATTTAATCCAATAATTAAATATTTTGAATTAATTTCGTTTACACCAAATCACTTGGATGTTGGGAATAACTCATGCCTGCCAAACAGCCCAACCTAATTTTCGCAAGCGAATCGCAAAGTCAACCTCGTTGTAGCGGGCGTCTTGAGCGCTCATCGGCTGCTTGAGCTCATCCATCCAATCCCAAGCCAAGCGCTCGCCATAGTCACGAGCAAAACGATTGGCCCGGATGCCCGCCTTGTGTTGGTCAAAGCGCAGATCTGGATCTAAAGCGGTCATACCCACATAGACGCAGGGCGAGCCTGGCACGTATTCAGTGTTTGATTTGCGGAACTTGGCCTCGCTCCAAACACGCGGATTGAGTTCGATGACGTAGACATAGTGACGCAGTTTCATCACATCAGATGCTCACGGTGCGGGGAATTTGATAACCATCTGCAACCCTATGGCATTGGCTCGCGCAACGCACGCGACCAGCTGCACAACCCAGTGCTCGTAGACTTGTACCCATATTAATTGATGCGAGGTGTGCAATGAAAGCAGCATGGTACGAGCAGGCGGGGGACTCCTCGGTGCTGACGGTGGGAGAGCTAGCGGACCCGGTAGCAGGTCCAGACGAAGTGGTGGTGCGAGTCGTCGCCCACGGCGTCAACCCAACCGACTGGAAAAGAAGGGTAGGCCAACGAGGCAGCTTGCCATTTCCCAAAGTCATACCCGGCTACGACGCGTCAGGGGTGATTGAATCTGTGGGCTCGGGCGTCAGCCCCGAGCGAATCGGTGAGCGGGTCTGGGTATGGGAAGCTGCACATCAAAAATGGAACGGCGCGGCCGCCGAGCGCACCGTCGTGCACTCTAGCCGTGCCATGCCCCTGCCAGGCTCGATGACTTTTGACGAAGGAGCCGCCATTGGCGTGCCTGCTATGACCGCGTGCCACTCATTGATGCTGGCAGGAGACTTGCGCGACCAGTTTGTATTGGTCACAGGTGCGGCTGGTGCGGTGTGCAACTTGGCTGTGCAATTGGCCAAGAGCATGGGGGCCCGCGTGATTGCAGTGGTCCGTGGTGATGCAACAAAAGAAGATGACGCCAAACGCGCTGGCGCAGACGTCGTACTGAATAGCGACAGACAAGATATTTTGAAGGAGGTGCTGCAACACACAAACCAAAAGGGCGTGCAATCAATGGTCGATGTCGATTTGGGTGCGCACTTAGATTTCAGTTGGCGCATGATGGCTCAAAACGGGGTTATCGCAAGCTTTGGAACGGCCTCCAACCCCAAGCCAACCCTAGATTGGGCGCCCTACATGTACCGCAACATTCACATCTGCGGCGTGGCCATTTTTGAAGTACCAGAGCCACAAAAAATAAAGATCGCCCAGTACGTCCAAGCCTGCTTAGACGCCAATAAACTGTGGCTTCGCTTGGATCAAACTTTCGCGCTGGATCAGATCGCTGCAGCACATGACCATCAACAATTTGGGCGGCCGCGTGGCAAGATCATTGTCCACACCTGAAACCTTTAGACAGGAGACCCTATGCATTGGGCCATCTATGCCGTACTCGTTGCTGGCGTGTTGCCGCTGATTTGCGCTGGTATCGCGAAACGCGGATTCAAAGACTATGACAATCGAGACCCACGCGCATGGCTAGACCGCCAAACGGGGGCCAGACAGCGCGCCAATCACGCACAAGCCAACAGCCTCGAGGCGTTCCCGTTGTTCGCTGCGGGCATGCTTTTGTGCATGTTGGCGCAGGTTGACGCTGTGTTGTTGGGCATATTGGGCTGGGCCTTTGTGCTGATGCGGGCCACTTACATCTACGCTTACGTCACCAACCGGGCGTCTTTTCGCAGCCTTGTTTGGTTGATTGGCTATCTGGTCAGCATCGCGCTGTACCCGGTCGCTGCACACAGCGGGCTGGCATAGCTTCAGCGTGAGCGCTAGAACTTGGAATAGCCCCCATCGATCATGAATTGGTCCCCCGTGTGGTAGCTCGATGCTGCGCTGGCCAGGTACACCGCAATACCGCCAAAGTCGTCCCATTGCCCCCAACGACGAGCCGGAATTCGCGGCATGATGGCTTGGGCAAATTTCTCATTCTGAGTGGACCCCTCAGTCATCTCAGTTTCAATCCAACCCGGCAATATCGAGTTGACGCGAATCTGATGGCGCGCAAGCTCCATCGCAATGGCTCGCACAAACGAGGCGACAGCCCCCTTTGAGGCTCCGTAATGGCTGTTGCGCGCCGCGCCCTCAACAGCTGCCGTGCTAGAAGTCACAACCAGTGAGCCACCACGGCCTTGGGCGATCATGGCGCGGGCGGCCGCCCTACAGGTCAAAAACACACCTTCGACGTTGACCCGCTGTACGCGCTGAAATTCCGCCAAATCCATGTCTATCATGCGCGTCGGGTGGCCAATCACGCCAGCGTTTGCAAAGCAACTATCAACGCCGCCTATGGCGGTCAAGGTTTGGGCCATGGCAGCCTCTACCTGGGCTTCATCACCCACATCGCAGGTCAACGCGTGGACCCGGCTTTTGTCGCCACAGCGATCCACCAGTGCATCCCTAGCCGCTGCGGTCTTTTCGGCTCGGGCGCCCCAAATACTGACAGTGGCGCCTGCGTCGAGCAGCGCTTTGGCCATGCCCATGCCAATGCCCCCGTTGCCGCCGGTGATCAGGCTGCGATGTCCAGTCAAGTCAAATGCCGAATACATGGTGTCAACCCTTCTTGGTTTGCCAGGCACTGAACGACGTGCGTCGACAGCAAACCGGCTTGGTGGTGGTTTTTTACTTCAAGCGTTCATTCTGAGGAAACAGCGCGCGCTTGGCCGCGTCGTCCATCTCGGTCTTAAAAGCGTGTTTGGATTTAAGTGCCTCAGCAGCTTGCGCAGCTGGGCGCGCATTGATGAAATCCAACAGGCGTTTGGTATTTGGGTACTGCTCCCAAACGTTTTCAATGCCCGTGACGTAGGGCAGCATGCGTGCCCAACCCCATACCGCCATATCGACAATGGTGTATGCGTCGCCCACCATGAAATCGCGCCCGATCAAGCGGTCTTCAATCAAGCGCCAATGGCGATGGGCTTCGAAGTCATACCGATTCAGCGCGTAGGTCTTGGGCTCTGGGGCTGCGTGCCTGAAGTGAACCGACTGCCCCGAGAAGGGACCAATGCCTGAGGCAACAAACATCAACCACGAGAGCATTTCGGCGCGCAGGCTGGCCTGGCTGGCGTCAACGACAAAGCGGCCCTCACGCTCTGCGAGGTAAAGCAATATCGCGTTGCTATCAAACACGGTGACACCAGCGTCTTGAATCGCAGGGACCTTGGCATTGGGATTGACCGCCAGAAACTCTGGCGTGTGCTGCTGCCCTTGTCTGGTGTCAATCGGCACAGCCTCATACGGCAGGCCGAGCTCCTCGAGCAACAAGGCCACCTTCATTGGATTGGGGGCGGTGTTGTAAAAAAATTGAATCATGGGTGTGCTTTTAACCAGAAAAACATAACAAGCTGGCGTGGCAATTCGAAAAATCTCACTCCAGCCCAACGGGTCCGAGCAACTATCACATCTTTGGAGCAGACACGCTGTCACTGCGCAGACTGCAGCCCACTTCGCTCTCATGATTGAATGGCTTCAAAGGAGTACCTATGGACTTGAAACTGACCAATCAACACGCCCTCGTCACAGGAGGCAGCAAAGGCATAGGCCTAGCCTGCGCGCGCGCACTGCTCGATGAGGGAGTACGGGTGAGCCTGGTTTCCCGAGACCCTGGCAATTTATCCAAGGCAAAAGCTGATCTTTTGGCGACGCACCCGCAAGCGAAGATCCACACCGTCAGCGCCAACCTGAGCGTTGCCACTGAAGCAGAGGCTGCCATTGATGAGGCGCAGAATGCGCTGGGGCCCATAGATATATTGGTGACCTCGGCCGGCGCTGCCAAGCGCACGCCGCCACATGAGCTCGTTGCTCAGTCTTGGCACGACGCGATGGACGCAAAGTACTTTTCGTACATCCATGTGCTAGGGCCCGTGAGTGCGCAAATGGCTGAGCGTGGACGTGGCGCGATCGTCAACGTGATTGGTGCTGGCGGCAAAGTCGCCAACCCCATTCATATGCCAGGCGGTGCAGCCAACGCGGCACTGATGCTGGTCACCGCAGGCATGGCGGCGGCTTATGCTGACAAAGGCCTTCGGGTGAACGCGGTCAACCCAGGCGCCACGTTGACTGAGCGCTTGCATGAGGGCCTAACGGCGCAAGCGCGCATGGAGGGCACAGATGTTCAAGAAGCGACACGAAGAGCCAATGCGCGCATTCCAATGGGCCGCATGGCTGAGCCTGAAGAGATCGCCAACGCCGTGGTTTTTTTAGCCAGCCCCAAAGCGAGCTACATATCGGGCGCCGTGGTGACCATGGACGGTGTCAGCCACCCCATCGTTGTCTAAAGCGCCCAAGTCCACGCCATGCTCACCAAGGGATAGGCTGCCCAGCATGGTCAAGAAACTGAGCCCGCCCCGTGGGTTGAGCTGCATCCAATACCGCGATCACGCGGGCCACCGAGTCAGCTGCGCTAAAGGCCCCAGTCGGAGCTACAAATGGCTTGGACAACTCACTCGCGACGGTTCCTGGCTGCACAGCGACAACCGCGCACATCGGGTGGCTGCGAGCTAAATCGATGGCCGCAGTTTGTAACAACTGATTGAGTGAAGCCTTGGATGCTCGGTAGCTGTACCAACCGCCTTTTCGGTTGTCTTCGATGCTGCCAACACGAGCTGACCACTTGGCGTAGATGACGCGTCGGTCTTTAGGCAGATGGGGCACCAGCGCCTGCAAAAGCATAAATGGGCCGATGGCATTGATTCTCATGGCCTTTTCGATGGCCTCAGGTTGGACGGCGGCAAGCCGCTTTTCTGGTTTGAATGCATCATCATGGAGCCAGCCAGTGGCATCCAGCACCAAATCAAAGGGGCCCTGCGCCAAGATCTCTCCTATGATCTCAGAACACGCCTGTGGGTTTTCTAGGTCAAAGCGCGGATCACTTTGTCTAGAGACAGCGCAGACGCCAGCACAGCGGGTGTCGGCCGCCAAGGCTTCACAGAGCGCCCGCCCAATTCCGCCACTCGCGCCAAACACAAGTGCCTGGTAGCCGCTTCGCAGGCTCTCAAAAGTCACGGCGTGCGCCTGGCAATCCAGACCTTGGCGCCCAACTTGCCATAGCGCTCTCGATGGCGAACGCCGGCTGACAGTGCAAAGTGATCACCCGCCACCAAGTGGCGCTCACCTTGACCGACATCCAGCCACATCTCACCAGCCATCACCGTAGCCTCAACATCAAATTCGTGGCTGTGTTCAGGGATAGACAGGTCCGGATCCCAGTCCTTGTCGACGAACACACTGAATCCGTTCGCCCGGTGCTTGAGACAAAAATCGTCCCACTGAGGTTTGTTCATAACGGGTGCTCCAAATTAAGTGGCGTTAGCCCACACCAGAGGCAACTTGACCCAGGACGTGAGCAATGCCAAGTCCATGCCTTCGACCACATCGACCACCTTCAACCCATTGGGTGAGCATTCGAACGTCGCCACATCGGTGTAAACGCGCGTCACGCAGGCCAAGCCTGTGAGCGGGTACGTGCATTCAGCGATCAGCTTACTCTCGCCGCCTTTCGTCAATAAATCCATCATGACCCACGTCTGCTTTGCACCAACCGCCAGATCCATGGCTCCGCCAACCGCAGGAATGGCGTTCGCCGCACCCGTGCTCCAGTTGGCTAAATCGCCTTTGCTCGATACTTGAAAAGCACCCAAAACACAAATGTCCAGGTGACCGCCGCGCATCATCGCAAAGCTGTCAGCATGGTGAAAAAAAGCACCTCCTGCCTGCAAAGTCACGGGCTGCTTGCCCGCGTTGATCAGATCGAAGTCCTCGAAACCTGGCTCTGGTGCAGGCCCCATCCCCAATATACCGTTCTCACTTTGGAGCACGATTTCGCGCCCTGCTGGCAGGTGGTTCGCAACCAAAGTTGGCTGCCCTATTCCTAAATTAACGTAGGCACCGTCGGGGATATCTTGGGCAACCCGTGCCGCCAATGCGTTCTTATCCCGACGCTTCACCTGTTCTTGTCCAGTCATCTTGTATACCTCTGTTTAGCTACCGCTCGCGCGGGTAACTTGACGCTTCAATGGCACGACATGTGTCACGTGGATGCCCGGGGTGACGATGTATTCAGGGTCAATGCTGCCCAACTCAGCGACCTCATAGACACTGGCGATGGTGATGCGCGCCGCCGTGGCCATCACAGGTCCAAAGTTCCGAGCAGCCTTGCGGTAGGTTAAGTTTCCCCAGCGGTCACCCTTCTCAGCTTTGATCAAGGCCACATCGCCGTGAATCGGGTATTCCAGTACATAACCACGCCCGTTGATTTCTCGGCATTCTTTGGCCGTGCCGTCTGGGTGCTTGGCCAATTCTGTGCCATAGCCAGTCGGTGTGTAGAAGGCGCCAATACCGGCACCCGCAGCGCGCAAGCGCTCCGCCAAGTTTCCTTGGGGCACCAACTCCAACTCGATCGCACCGCGGCGGTAAAGATCATCGAAAACGTAGCTGTCGGCTTGCCTAGGGTAACTGCAAATCAACTTGCGCACGCGCCCTGCTCGCAGCAAGGCCGCCATTCCGGTGTCACCGCTGCCCGCGTTGTTGTTCACCACTGTGAGCTCTTTGGCGCCATGGTCAATCAGCCCATCAATCAGCTCTTCTGGAATGCCGGCCGTTCCAAAGCCACCGATCAACACGGTGTCTCCATCCTTGACGTTGGCCAACGCATCCTCGAGATTGGGTGTCAGCTTATTGATCAATTGATCCTCCTGTGGCTTGAGCGGTGGGTCGCCTTTGTGGACAAGAGCGACCTGAATCGCCATATTTTGCGGCTCCGTGACCGTGCGCACTGCCACGTGGGTTACACATTCCAGCTCCAGTTTGCTGTCGCCCAATAGAAAAGCCACCCGAAGGTGGCTCATCAGCACGGGAGCAAAAACCGTCAATAGCGCACACCGGCCTCGAAACGATCTGCCGCACCGGCCCATTCATTGGCGATGCGATGGTCCACCGGCGAGAGCCGCTGCGCCCAAGTGCGCAGGCGACCTGCCTGCTTTTGTTGGTCGTTGCGAGCCGCCTTTGGGTTCGAGGTGTGGGCGCGATGGCTGCGTTTCGCCCAGCGAGACGCCAAGCCCCCGAATTGAGGTTGCGCCAATTGATTGCCAGCGTGGGTGCGAGTGAATGAGGCGACAGACATATGAGCTCCTAGGGTTTTCCCGAAAGCTCAATTTTGACACAACTCGATCTCAAATAAGGGAAAACCCTAATCCATCACAGGAAATTCAGCCTGAGTCATTCAGTTTGGGCGCTCGTAGAAAACATAGGGGGTGCTGTAGTCTGAAATTTCGAAATAGACTTTTTTCTCACCCGCATCGACCGCACCATTGAGGTTGGCATCAAACACGCCGTAACCAAAGCGATAGGGCCGCGGCGAATTGTCATCTGTGCCCATGGCGGTGCTGAGTTTGTCAATCTTGAGGAAGCGTCGGACCAACTGCCCACCACTGTAGACCTCCAGTACGCCATCTGTTCCAGTCCAGTTTTGAAGGTCTCTACCAATCTTGTTTTGTTGCTCTTGGGTGCAAGCCACCAAAACAAGTGCTGAGCCCATAACCAAGAGGGTGCGAATGGATAAAGTGGCAGTCATCGTTTTTCTCCTTGTCCCGGGCCATGAGAGGGTCTTCGTCGCTGCCTCGCAGCCTCATACAAGCACACCGCGCTGGCAACAGAGACGTTCAGGCTCTCCACTGCGCCAGCCATTGGAATCGACACCAACTCGTCACAAGTCTTGGACGTGAGGGCCCTCATGCCCTGCCCCTCAGCCCCCATGACCAAAGCGATGGGGCCTTTGAGGTCCACGTCGTAGATGCTGCGGTCTTCGGTGTCAGTGGTCCCGATCACCCAAACGCCTTGCTCTTGCAGCCAACGCAGGGTTCGTGCCAAGTTGGTGACCATGAAATAAGGCACGGTCTCTGCGGCGCCACTGGCGACTTTAGCCACCGTGGCATTGACGCCAACCGCATGGTCTTTAGGTGCAATCACGGCATGAACCCCCGCACCATCCGCGACCCGCAGGCAAGCACCAAGGTTGTGCGGGTCGGTGACCCCGTCTAGCACCAAAATCAATGGTTGCGCGTCGCCTTGCTCGGTCAGGTCGCTGATGACATCGTCGAGAGACTTTGCCACTTCTATTGCGCCTACCTGGGCAACCACGCCCTGGTGTCCACCAGTGCCAGCCAACTGGGTCAGTCGAAGGGCGGGCGCTTCGATCAGTCGGGCCTCAGCCTCTTTTGCCCGGGCGATGAACTGACGCATCCTGGCATCGCGGCGTGTTGGGTCGTAATAGATGGCTTCGATCGACTCAGGTGCGACTTTCAAGCGCACCCCAACGGCATGGAATCCAAACAGTATTTTTTTGCTCATGTCGGCATTATCGCCGCGCTGTCACTCGTCAAACGCCCAGCCGAAACAGTTAACTGCCTTTGGCACTGCTGCGCCAAGGCGTCATCGTGCGTCACCATGACCAGGGTCGTCCCGAACTCGCGATTCAGAGACATCATCAAATCAAGCACAACCCGGCCAGTCGCAAAGTCCAAGCTGCCCGTGGGCTCATCCGCAAGCAAAATTTTGGGGTTAACAACAAACGCGCGAGCCAATGCAACGCGCTGCTGTTCACCGCCCGAGAGCACCCTGGGTTTGTGCGACAAGCGCTCACCGAGACCAACCCGCTCTAGCATCGATCGGGCCCGGGCATGGGCATCCTTTTCACCCGCCAACTCAAGCGGCAACATGACATTCTCTAAGGCGCTCAAGTGGGTCAACAATTGAAAGTTTTGGAATACGAAGCCCATATGCTGCGCCCTGAACGCCGCACGATCGTCTTCATTCAACTCGAAAATATTTTGCCCCTCGACCCACACTGATCCAGTGCTAGGCGTGTCCAAGCCCGCCAACAATGACAGCAAGGTGCTTTTCCCAGAACCAGATGCCCCTACGATGGCCACCGTCTCCGCGCGATGGAAATCAAAGCCGACATCAGCAAGAATGGATAATGGCCCTGAGGCGTCGCTGACGACCTTGCCCAAGCCTCGAGCTCGGATCACGCACTCTGATTCATTTAACAAACTCTGATTGCTTGTGTCATTCATGATTCCCACCCAATTCATTGAACATCGGTTAGGCGCCCTGCGCCAAGGTCTCCACTCTATTCGATCCTGGCTAACGCGGATTTTTGCGGGCTTTTTGCTGGTTTCAAGCGGGGTCATTCATGCCGCTCAAGGAGGCACATTGCTCGTCGTTGGGGACTCACTCAGCGCGGAGTACGGGCTTGCCAGGGGCAGCGGCTGGGTCACTCACTTGACCGAGAAAATCCACCAAGTCGACTCCAGCATTGAAGTCGTCAATGCCAGCATCAGTGGCGACACGTCACGCGGTGGTTTGGCGCGGTTTGAGCCTTTGCTGAAGGAACACCAACCCAAGTGGGTGCTGCTAGAGCTAGGGGCCAACGACGCGCTGCGCGGTTTGTCGTTGAGCACACTTCGGGCCAATCTGACCGCCATGACAGAGGCTGCGCAAAACATGGGAGCGCACGTCGTGTTGATTGGCGTGCAAGTGCCACCTAATTACGGCCGCCGCTATACCCAAGAGTTTGCGCAAAGTTTTGAAACCGTGGCCAATCAGACGGGTGCCTCGCTGGTGCCTTTCTTACTCAAGGACATCGCCGACGTGCCAGATGCCCTGCGCTGGTTCCAAGACGACCGCATCCACCCCAACGAAGCGGCGCAGCCAATCATGGCGAATAACGTGTGGCCCACACTTCAACCATTGCTTTAAAAATGCCTTTACATACGGTCAGTGCCGTCGATGCACTCTCGCAACTGGAACAGTTTGATGCCATTGTTGATGCCCGAAGCCCTGGTGAGTTCGCTCTAGACCATTTGCCAGGTGCCCAAAACTGGCCTTCACTCAACGACGAAGAACGCGTACACGTTGGCACCATGTATAAACAGGTGAACGCGTTCGAGGCCAAAAAAGTGGGGGCAGCCATGGTCGCAAAGAACGCGGCCCATCACATTGAACAGCACCTCATCCACGCGCCAAAATCTTGGCACCCGCTGGTCTATTGCTGGCGCGGGGGCAACCGCAGCCACGCGCAGGCGACGATTTGGTCAGCCATTGGCTTCAAGGTGGCTCTGTTAGAAGGCGGTTACAAGGCATTTCGAGCCGCGGTGGTCGCCGACATCCCGCAGCAAGTGCAACGCCTCAATTGGTTTGTTGTCGCAGGTGCAACGGGTGTTGGCAAGACCCATATCCTTCATGCTTTGCGTGACCAAGGCCACCAAATCCTTGATTTAGAGGGACTTGCCAACCACCGAAGCTCGGTGCTTGGTTTGCTGCCTGGAGAGCAACAGCCCACGCAAAAGCAGTTTGAAACGCGACTTTGGGACGCCTTGAGAAAATTGCGCAGCGATGCGCCAGTATTCATTGAGTCAGAGAGCAAGCGCGTGGGCAACGTCACTGTTCCTGAGTCCTTGATTTTGGCGATTCGCGCCTCTGCTTGTGTACACATAGAAATGGACCGACCGCTTCGGGCTGCTCTGCTGTTGCGCGACTACGCCCATTTTGCAAACGACACGCTGCTGTTCGCCAACCGCCTAGATACCCTGACCTCACACTTGGGACACGCCACGATCAACGAGTGGAAGCGCTTGCTACAAACAGGGCAAGTCGCTGATGTGGTGCACGCGCTGCTAGAGCAACATTACGACCCCAAGTACTTTGAATCAATGCGTCGCAACTTCACGCACTATGCACAAGCCGCGCAGGTCCAAGTCCATGGCATAGATGACGCTGACATGGCCGATGCGGCCCAACAGGTCATTGGCTTGGCAGCTCACCCTGTGTAAGACCCGAATCAACGCGAGTCAGACCATGGTCTGCTCACATCAAGTCAAGAAAAATGTGTGCTGGGGCGCGTCTGTGGTTTGTTGAGCCTCGTGCGCAAAGGCATAGGGTCGATCAGCCGATGGATGCAAGCGCCTGCTCGAGGTCCTCGATCAAATCGCGGGGGCTCTCAAGTCCGACCGCAAAGCGCACCAAAACGCCGTCGTAGGGGACTGGCAAAGTCCGCATGGCAGGCAACTGGTACGGGACAACCAAGCTCATGGGACCGGCCCATGAGTAACCCAATTGAAATAGCTGCAAAGCGTCGCAAAAAGCTTCGACTTTTTCGCGGCTAAAGCGCTTATCAAAAACCACGCTGAACAAACACGCGGCTCCGTCGCACAAGCGCGAAAACGCTTCGTGTCCCGGTGAGCCCGCGAGTGCAGGATGCAACACGCGTGAAAACTCGCTCTTGGATTGTGCCCATTGAGCGAGTTCGCGTGTGGTGTGATCTTGCCGCAGGTAACGCAACCGCATCGAGGGAAGACCGCGCAACACTCGCTCTGCGTCATCACCAGCCACGCCAAGACCCAAACGGCTGTGAGTCATTTGCACGGTGCTATGCAAATCGGGGTCGCGTGTGATCACAGAGCCCATCAACACATCTGCTCCTCCACTGGGGTACTTGGTCAATGCTTGTACAGATATATCCACACCCCACTCAAATGGCTTGAAAGCCAGTCCCGCTCCCCAGGTGTTATCCAACACCGTGCAAATTTTTCGATCGCGGCGGGTGTTGGCTTGCGCCACGGCCTGAACCAAGGCTGGACCGTCAGGAAACTCGAGCGACACCGAGCCGGCCGCCTCTATCCAGACCAAGCGGGTGGCCGAGTTGATTCGCCCTGCCAAGTCATTGGCATCAAGTGGGTCGTACATTTGGTGAGTGATGCCCCATTTGGCCAGCTCGACGCTGACGAAAGAAGCATTGGGCCCATAGACGTTGTCAGGCAGCAGCACCTCATCACCCGCTTGCAACAGAGCCATATTGACCAATGTGATGGCCGCCAACCCACTGGGTGCCAGTGTACAAAAGCGCCCCCCTTCTAGCGTACAAAGTCGCTCTTCCAAGGTGAATGTGGTCGGCGTGCCGTGCAACCCATAGGTGTACGCGGACTTGTCGCGCCAATCGCTTTCATGCATCGCCCGCACAGAATCAAAAACCACGGTAGATGCTCGATGTACAGGCGGCTGCGCCGCTGCAAAGCTACCCGGGGCTTGATAAGCGTGGTGAATGATTTGCGTTTCTATGTCTTTCATGTGTGTACTCCCTGCGACTCTGGCGATCGAATGTTGGACCATTATGTTGCAAAAAAAAGGCGCCCGAGGGCGCCTTGATCATCACAGCGACTCAAAGTCGTTACACGCTCCACTTGTTCAACAAGTCAGCTGGGCGAGTGCTGTCGTAGTTCTCAAATGGCTGGTGAATCCACGGGTTGGTGGGCAACGTTTCCACCGAATAGTCTGCTTGGAACGTAGAGAGCCCTTTGGTCCAAATCACTGCACTGCGCAATTCGCTGATGGGCGAGTAGTTGCTGCGCAAAGTGTCGATCACGACCTTGAGGGTATGGCCAGAGTCAGCCAAGTCATCAACCAGCAACACCTTGCCAGCGATTTCACCTTTGGGTGTGGTGATGTAGCGTGCCACGTCCAAATTGCCTTGCACCGTGCCAGCTTCCGCGCGGTATGAACTTGTAGACATGATGGCCAGGGGCTTGTCAAAAATACGCGACAAGATGTCGCCGGGTCTCATACCACCGCGCGCCAAGCAAAGGATGGTGTCGAACTCCCAACCCGACTGGTGAATTTTGATTGCTAATTTCTCAATCAGGTTGTGATACTCGTCGTAAGAAACATAAAGGTGTTTGCCGTCTTCAGTCAACATGGGGGGGCTCCTTGCTATTCAGCGTGGTAAGGGTGTTTCAACAAAATGGTGTGATCGCGATCAGGGCTGGTGGAGACCATGTGGACAGGCACTTGCGTGACTTCCTCAATGCGACGCAAATAGGCCAAAGCATTCGCTGGAAGCTGCTCCATTTGGGTCGCTCCCACGGTGGTATCTTGCCAGCCGGGCAGGGTTTCATAAATCGGCTTGCAGCGCTCTATTTCATCCGCCCCCATTGGCAACAGATCAATGCGCTCGCCATCCAGCTCATAGCCAATGCACAGTTTGAGTTCGTCCAAACCATCCAATACATCAAGTTTGGTGATGCAAAGGCCAGACAAACCATTCACTTGCGCTGAGCGCTTCAGCAAGGCTGCGTCGAACCACCCACAACGCCGACTGCGGCCTGTTGTCGTGCCACGCTCAGCGCCCACTGTCGCCATATGCCAACCCGGTGTTCCTTCAACTTCCCAATCCAACTCGGTCGGAAAAGGTCCTCCCCCCACACGCGTGCAGTAGGCCTTGGTGATGCCCAGCACGTAATGCAAGAGTCCAGGTCCTACGCCAGCACCCGCTGCAGCGTTGCCTGCCACGCAGTTGCTTGAAGTCACAAATGGGTATGTGCCGTGATCAATGTCGAGCAAAGTACCCTGAGCGCCTTCGAACAACAAATTGGCGCCTTGTGCGTGCGCCTCGTTCAACGCCTTTGAAACGTCCGCGACCATGGGTAGCAACTCAGCCGCCTGAGCCATGGCTTCTTGATAGACCGCATCAAACGACACCTGAGAGTCCACCAAATAAGGTTTCACGGCATCAGGCCATTCAATATTGGCGCCGTCTAAAAAAGTGCTTAGCACGTGGTTGTGCAATGCCAATAGTTCTTTGAGCTTGATCGCAAAGCGCTCTGGGTGACGCAAGTCTTGGACGCGCAACGCGCGTCTAGCGATTTTGTCTTCATAGGCTGGCCCGATGCCGCGCCCAGTGGTTCCAATTTTTGCACCACCGCTGCGCTCTTTGGCGGCTTCGCGAGCCATATCAATGGTCACATGGAAGGGCAAAATCAGCGGGCAGGCCTCGCTGATAAACAATCGGTCGCGGACACTCACCCCTGCACGCTCCAAGCCTTGAATTTCTTCTAGTAGCTTGCCCACAGACAGGACCACCCCGTTGCCGATGTAGCATTTCACGCCAGCCCGCATGATGCCGCTTGGAATCAAATGCAAAGCGGTTTTTTGCCCATTGATGACCAGCGTATGCCCCGCGTTGTGTCCGCCTTGGAAACGAACCACGCCTGTGGCCGTCTCGGTCAACCAGTCGACCAGTTTGCCCTTGCCCTCATCACCCCATTGGGTTCCAACCACGACGACGTGGCGTGCGGGTGTGGCCTCTTGCTTTTTCATTGTCATTGCTTATTCAGTCTTATGGAATGGGGCGCACCGTCCACGCACCGTCGAGATAAATCAGTTCCCGGTCACACTCAAA
>Ga0181560_10003380_pt1 | contig 14729 bp, 9 predicted proteins | sample 011ome_20_FD_133751 | JGI IMG/M metagenome (GOLD analysis project Ga0181560, IMG submission 133751) | Coastal salt marsh microbial communities from the Groves Creek Marsh, Skidaway Island, Georgia - 011509CT metaG (megahit assembly) | ecosystem: Environmental > Aquatic > Marine > Intertidal zone...
GCTTTCGGAAAACGCCACGCCCCGCCTCTGCATCTCCTCCGCCTGCTCCAGCAGGGGCTGGAGCTGCCTGGCCGCCGCCACCACCGCCGCCGCTGCCGCCTCCACGCCACGCTTCCCGCCCGTCACGCCGCCCAGCGCGGCGTTTTCCTTGCCCAGCCGGAGCTGCTCCACCACGCGCGCGTGGTCCGCCATCTCCGCCTGCAGCGCGTCGCGCTGCGCGTCGCAGTGCGCGCGCATGGCGCTGGCGTGCGCGAGGCGCTTGCGCAGCGCGCGCAGCTGCTCGTCCAGCGCGCGCTCCTCCTCCGCGGAGCACGAGGGCAGGTTCTCCGCCAGGTCCCGCGCCTGCAGGAGCTCCTTGGGCACTGCGAAGCACGTGCCCGCGCAGTGCTCGGCGAATCGACCGAAGTGCTCGTCTATCCGCTCCTGCGCCGCGCGGTACATCACGTCCAGCCCTCGTTTCAGCGCGGTCTCCGTCTCGTCGTCCTGCGGGAGCTCCTGGGTCAGGCACTCCTCGAACGAGTCGAAGCCGTCGGCCACGTACGTCTCCACCTGCGCGCGCCGCGGGGAGGGGAGATTCGTCAGAAGGACGGGGGAACGTTTACATTTCGCTCATTTCAAAACCGCGCGCGGGGGCGCGGGGGTGGGGAAGCGCGCGAACACGCACCACGTTGACCATGTCGTCCATGATATCGCGACTGCGCGCGGGGTCGACCCCCATCTTGGGCTTGGGAGGTGCCATGGCCATCGTGCACGACGTGCACGCGCGCTGGCGAGTGCGCGAACGTTCCGACGTTTCATTGCTTTCTTTTTCGCGGCACATCGCGTGAAACGTTTTTACAGACTGTTTACACACACGGACATGGTAAATACCAGTTTGTTTTACATTTTATGAGACTACGGTACGTACCAGGGATGCTACGTCAGTACGTACGCGAGTTAAAAACATACACAAGAGACGGCGCGAGTCATCGCGTCTCCTTGACGACGTCGTCCGCGGCGACGGGTTCGTCCCCCACCCACGCGCACCACACCGCCGCGCCCAGCACGAACACCGCGGCGATCACGCCGAATACCAAGCTCCAGTTCTGGTTCGTGCGCTCGAGGATCAGCCCGCTGACGGGCACGGCGACGAGGCCGGCGATCGTGGCGCAGGTGTTCCCGGTGGCGAAGACCAAGCCGGCGTGCTTGGGCGCGACGTCGAGGTGCGAGACGCTGACTCCGGCGAGCGTCAGCGCCGAGAGCGCCAGGCCGACGTCCACGCACGCCGCGGCGGCGAAGACGTTGGCGTCCGCGACGCGTCCGTCCACGCCGCCGCGGCCCAGCCACGCGGCGGCGAGGAGGCAGACCGCCGGGCCCACCATCCCCGCCGCTTGGAACGCGCGCCGCACGAAGAGCGTGGTGGCTTTTTTTTCTGCGATGATTCGGTCGGCGCACGCTCCGCTCAGGACGCCGACGACGCCCTGGATGAAGTACGGCAGCACCGTGAACGCGGGCAGATCGACGAGAGAAACGCCCAGGGCCTCGTCGAAGTACGTCGGGAGCCAGCTCAGCAGACCGTAACTGCCCCAGCTCTGCGCGAACTGCGCCGCGCAGATGGCGCGAACCTCTCGCGTCTTCGCCAGAGCCCACCACTCGCGGAGCGCGCCGACGCGTTCGTCGTCGAATGGTTTTTCCGACGCGCGAAGCGAGTCTGACGCGTCGTCGCGCGCGCGTCTCCGAGGCGCGCTTTTGTGCCTCGAGTTTCGCGAGGGGACCACCTGGAACCTCGCCGGGACCCAGAGCGGGACCCAGAGGAGCGCGGCGGCGCCGAAGGCGTAGAACGCCGCCTCCCAGCCGCCGGCGAGGACGAGGCGGGGGGTCGCGCCGAACGCGAACGCCGCGCCCGCGTAGGACGCCGCCGTGACCGTGGCCACCGCGGTGGTGCGCCGCTCGAGCGGGACGTGCCTCGCGATGAGCGCGTGCACCGCGGGGAACGCCACGCCCTCGCCCGCGCCCAGCGAGACGCGCGCCAGCAGCAGCGGCGCGGTGCCCGCCGCCGCCGCGGCGGGCGTGAAGAACGTCGCCAGCGACCACGCCACGACGCCGAACAGCAGCACGTTTTTCCCCCCGAAGCGGTCCGCGGCGCGCCCGCCGACGATCTGCGTCAGGGCGTAGCCGTAGAAGAACGCGCTCAGGACGCCGCCCTCGGCGATTTTGTCCCACGAGAACGCCTCGGCCATCGGGATGATGGCCGTCGAGATGTTGGAGCGATCGGCGTAGCACACGAAGATGGCAGCCGCGGCGAGCGCGGTGAGCGTGATCCAGTCGCTCGACCCGTCGCCATCCGTGCGGTCGCCGGGGCGTGTCGTGGCCGTGTCCGGGGGCGCGAGCCCGCGCTCGTCGGGAACGGCGCCGAACGCGACCCCCCGGGGGTTCCGGCGACCGCCGAGACTGGCCGTCCGACGTGGAAAGCTTCGAGGTGCCACGCCAGCGCGCGAAAAGCACGCGGAACGACCCGCGACGCGGCCATACGTATCGAACGTACGCGCGTGAACGCGAGCGGGAGGGGACCGGACCGATGCGTGCGGTGTGCCGGTCGCGGGTCCCACGACGAGGAGCCTCACCCCGAGCATCGGGACACCGCCGGTGCACCGGGGCAAGTGAGGACACAACCTTGGAATTGGAAAAAAACGCAAAATCGATTTTGGCCCATTTTCCGCGATTTCGACAAAAGGTTAAGAATTCGTCGTTCGTATGGCTTCTAGTCTGTGGCCGCACTTTCGTGTACAAGTACAATCTGGTTCTACTTGGTAAAAATCGAGCGAGAGAGACGGGGAACCCCCTCGACGCGCGCGCACTTGACGGGCGCGCCGACCCTCGTCAACTGCACTCGTGGTCGGAACAACTCCCCCTCCGCCACCATGTCGGACGTCGAGGCGGCGGCCTTCAGCAAGCCCGGTCAGAAGATCACCATTCAATACGGCGCGACGCCCGCGACCGTGGAGAAGGTGGGTAACACCCCCGCGAAGCCCAAGCAGACGTGGGCGAGGAGTGCGGCGTACGTCATCGGCTTCATCGTGATCGTCGTCGGCGCGACGCTGATGTACCGCCACTGGATGACCGACGACGACAGCGCCGTGGCGGCGGTGGACGAGACCATCGTGCACACCCCGTCCTCCTCGACGCCCTCGCGGTACCACCACAACGGGCTCACCCCGCCCGCTCCTCCCGCCACGGGGAACATCATGGAAGACATCGCGAACGGCGTGACGAACGGGATCTTAGCAAACCCCACGGGCGAGGATATCCTGAAGGATATCAAGGTGGACACCGGTTTCGTGAACGAGCACGGCGAGACCGTGTACGCGGACTCGGAGGGACACGTTCAGGACCACTACATGGTGGCCCCCGAGCGCTGATGGCGCTGATGGCGCGACGCGACGGCGGCGCGACGCGACGAGACGCTCGCGTGTACATATCGAGCGCCACACATAGCTACCGTAGGGGTTTTCATCTCACAGTAAGGTACCCATCTCGTTACGAAATCGCGTACGTATCTACGCGTTTTTTTTGAACTCGCACGAAGAGACGCGCGCGACTCGCGGATTCGCGTTCACGCCAGAGGAGGCATCAGCTTTGGCTCGTGGTACGGGTCGAGCGGCGCGCCGCCGCACGCCGAGTTGTCCACTTCGCACATCTCCCAGAGTTTCACGCCGCACCCCTCCCAGAGGCTCTTCTCGATCCTCGGCAGGTGCTCCCTGCCCGGCCACATCCCGTCCCTCGTCGCAAGCACCGCGCCGATGTACGCCTGGCCGGCCACCTTCGCCGCGCCCGCGTAGTAGTACAGCGACCAGGAGAGGTCGTCCGCGGCGTCCACCACCCGCCAGTACTCCAGCGAGGTCACGCCGTTGTCCATGAAGGAGAAGTAAAACGTCCCCGGGACGTCCCCGCGCTTGCACCGGTAGTCCGATCGGCGCCACACCTCCGTGCCCTCCAGCGTCTGCACCTTGAACACGGGGTTGTACCAGAAGCTGTTGCGCGCCTTGCCCCGGTACCAGATCTGGTACTGGCACGGGAAGTGGTCGTACGCCGGGTTCTGGCCCGCCACCGCCAGCCACGAGTACGGCTCCGAGTCGGGGCCGTCGCCGTACCAGCCCTGCATGATGCGCTCCGCGGCTTCGTGCGTCAGCGGCTCGCCCCGGAACGTGGTCATGGGCAGCACCTCGGGCAGCGCCGGGCGCACGGCGTCGTTCCCCAGGCAGTTGTTCTTGTGTAACATGCACCGCGCCAAGAGCTGGAACTGATCGTTCTGGTACGACCGAATGCACGTGTACGTGCACACCTGGTCGTTCAACCCGCACGCGTCGATGCAGTCCAGCGACTTGACGCAGCGGTCGTTCTGATAGCACTGAAACAGCTGTTTGTTGCAGTTCTTCGCGATGCACCACACGTTGCCCACGTTCAGGTCCTGGTTGATGTCCACCGCGGGCACGCGCGCGCCGGCGGCGTCCAGCAGCAGCATGTGCAGGAAAAGCAAATCCAGGTGGTTCTCGCGCTCGAACAGGCCGGTCACCTGCTCCATCAGCCGCAAATCCTTGTTGGCCTGACCCCAAGGCACGAGCTTGGCCTCCATCGCGCGCATCTCGCTCACGGGCTGGAACGCCACGCGCGACTCCTTCGCCAGCGCGCCGCCGCATCCGAGCGCCGCCCCGGTGGGGACGCCGGCGAGCGCGTCGCGGAGCGCGGCGGCGAGCGCGCCGTCGCCGACGCCGACGACGACGAAGACGTCCGCGTTCGCCGCGCTCTTCTGGATGTCCTCCAGGGGCGCGTCGTGCGCGAAGACGTCCATGGCGAACCCGGGGTCGACCCACGTCAGCCGCAGCGCCATGTGCGACATCACCTCCATCCAGTCGGGGCCGGACGCGCCCCCGGGGCGCGCGTCCTCGGGCAGGCCGGGGGGGTAGGGCAGGAACGACGCCGCGCCGCCCCCGGGCACGACCGCCACGAGCCTGGCTTTCGTGGACGCGGTGAGCGCGGGGTCAGTCTCCAGCGTGGGGGAGAGCACGGCCCCGACGCCGGCGCGGGGGGGCGCGGAGGCACGACGCGAACCCGAACCGACACGTCTCCGGCGCGCGTCGCGGGGTCGCGCCGCCCTCGCGGGGCCGGCGAGCGACCCGCGCGCCGTGCACGAGGACATCTCGTGAGGCGGGATCCCGAGACCGCGATCGACCCGCGGGCGAAGACGGCGCCGGAGTGGGACGCGGCGGTGCGCTGGTGCGTGTGACGTGTCCGAGGAGGCGAGATCGGGCACGCCGCGCCACGTATTTTGGCACGGTTGATCGGGCGCTCCTATCAACCAGTTCTTTCTTTGACTGGATAAGACCGATCAGCCCGACCGAGGGATTCGACCGAGGGACGGGGACTCCAGCACTCGGCTCTTATCCGGTGGTGTCGGCGCTCGCTTTTTCGACCGCCGCGTGCCCTCGGCGCCGGCGCACAAAGGACAGGCGCGCTCAAGCGACCGCCGCGACCGCGACTCACTCGGAGACCGCCAGCTAGACGCGTGCGTCCGACGGACGGTGCTCCCGCGTCGACATCCACCTCCGCGTTCGCGGACCCGATCGGACGAGTAATCAAGATGCTGGCTGTCGGAAGCCTCGTCACCGCGACGCCGACGGCGGCGGCCGCGCGCCGCGGCCGCGCCGTTCGCGCGACCGCGTCCCTCTCGGGCGCGGTTCCCGGCGGCGGGATGCGTATGAGGCGTGAGCACGCGCGCGGCGCCCTCGTGGTCGCGCACGGGAAGAAGGAGGACGCCGCGCGCAGAGCGCTGCTGGACGCGATGGGCAGCAAAGAGGACTCGCTGGCGCAGTTCGACGACTCCGGCGGCGGCGGGTTCGGGGGCGGGATCAAGAAGTGGTTCGGCGGCGGCGGCGGCGGCGATAACGATAACTGGAGAGGCAGACTCCGCACGATGGGCGCGTTCGGTCTGTTCGGGCTGTTCATCGCCGTGTTCGCGCTGTTCAAGCCCGTGACCGCCATCCTGGTGAACCTGGTCTACTACCTCCTGCGCATCCCCACGGGCCGCGAGCCGGGCGCGGAGCTCGTCGCCGAGCCCGCCGTCGCCGTCGCCGCGGACGCGGACATCATCGCGCGCTACGCCGCGGAGGACGACGAGGACGACGAGGACGAGGACGAGGACGAATGAGACGAGCCGCGAGAAGAAGCGCAGACTGTCATGACACGTACCACGAAGACAAACGACGCCGTACCGCCTATCGTCGCGCCGTCGTTCTCTTCGTGTTCGAGCGCTTTCCGAACCGTGTTTCACAAATTCGAGATCGAGCGCGACGCCGCAGCGTTGCGCCAAATCGATCGAGAAGGATCGGATTTTGGTGACGAGGACGGGTGACAACCCGGACGCGGTAGGTCGAAGCGCACAGCCCCCGTACGACGCGTTCGTCCGGTCGACGTCGCGCGTGCCTTCCACCGAGCTGCGACTCGTGACGCGATGCAGGCCGTCACGCATCGCGCCGCGGCTGGCCCGACCGCGGTCGCCCGACGCGCGAGCGCGCCATCCGACATATCGCGCGCGGTCCCCGCGTGCCACCGTCAGTTGGACGCCGCGGTGCCCGCGCGCGTGTCTTCGAGGCGCGCGTTCAGACGCGGCGGGAGCCGCCGCGGCGCCGTCTCCGTGAGCGCCGCGCACTTCGAGGCCGTGCAGGCCATCTCCGACCTCGCCGCGGGCGTCGGCCTGCCGTGCACGGTGCGTCCTCCGTCGACCGCCCGACGCGCGCAGTCGAGACGACGCGATCGCGGATCGCGTCGCGTCCACCGGCGTTTTCGTCGACGCGCCGATCGCCGACGCGCCCCTCTTTCTGCTGACCTCCGCTTCCGCGTCCGCACGCCCCCCCCCGCTTTCCACGACACAGATCCAAAACTGCGGTGACCAGATCTACCGCTCCACCCTGGACGCCGAGCTCCGGGGCGAGGTGGCGCCGTTGTTCACCCCGGTCGGGCTCTCGCTGCTCTCGACGCTCGGGTTTTACCTGACCATCACGCCCGGCGTCGCCGGCGGGTTCGTGGACTACTACATCCTGCGCCCTCTGCTCGGGCAGAAGCGCTACAGCATCGACGACTTCGTGATCGGCGGCAAGCTGGGCGAGGGCGGGTTCGGGGTGGTGTACAAGGCGACGGGCGCGGAGGACGGCGAGGCGTACGTGCTGAAGCGGTGCAAAGATTACGGCGAGGCGGAGATCTGGACCAACTCGCGCCTGATGCGCGCGTGCCCGAAAAACATCGCGTCGTACTGCGGCGCGTTCTACGGCCCGAAGGAAGGCAAGAGCCAGCCCGCGAGCGGTTCGATCTGGAAACGCGCGCAAAGAGCCGCGCTGGGCGGGTCGAACGAGGAGGAGGAGGATGACCCGCTGTGGATCGTGTGGAAATTCGAGGGCACCGAGACGCTCGCCGCGCTCATGGAGAACAAGGACTTCCCGTACAACGTCGAGCCTTTTCTGTTCAAGGACGCCGGCGGGATCGCCATCGAGAACGAGCCGCGCGGCACGCGTAGGAAAGCGAAGATCATCTCCACCATCTTTCGCCAGATTTGCGAGAACCTGTCGGCGGCGCACGCGACGGGCGTCATCCTGCGCGACGTGAAGCCCGAGAACATGATCTTCGACCCCAACGCGGGGCGGTTCAAGCTCATCGACCTCGGCGCCGCCGCGGATTTACGGTTCGGGTTCAACTACCAGCCCAAGGAGTTCATCTTAGACCCGCGCTTCTCCGGGCCGGAGGAGTACATCATGAGCACGCAGACCCCGGAGGCGCCGCCCACGCCGGTGGCGCTGGCGCTGTCGCCGATCCTGTGGCAGCTCAACGCGCCCGACCGCTTTGACTCGTACAGCGCGGGCGTGACGCTGCTGCAGATGTGCCTGCCCAGCTTGAGGCCGGACAACAACCTGATCAACTTCAGGCGCATCTTGGAGGAGAACGGCGAGAGCCTGACGGACTGGCGGAACAAGCTGCCCAGCCGCGCCGGGAAGGGCGCCGACGCCGAGGGCTTCGAGGTGCTGGACGCGGACGACCGCGCGGGGTGGGAGCTGGTCAAATCGCTGATGAACAAGAAACGCGAGAAGCGCAGCAGCGCCACCGCCGCGCGGTTCTCGCGGTTCGTGCAGGGGCGCAACCCCGTGGTCGCCGTGCTGGATCGCGCGTTCGGACAGGCCCCGGACGAGGAGGATGCGGGCGGGGACAACCTCTGGGCGTGGCTCAACTTTCGCGTCGCGCGCTCGGGGACCAACCGCGAGGGCGGGTTCACGGAGGCGCAGCTGAGCGCGTTCGTGGAGGAGGGCGAGGTTGAAAAGTCCGAGGACGCGTCCAAGTACCTCGGGTACGTCGCCTCGGAGACGCTCGCGAAGTACGGCGTGGATAGGCTACCACGGACGGTGGCGCCGGACTCGCCCGAGCGGCGCGCGAAACAATCAAACGGCGCGGGCGACGACGACGACTCGGCGGAGGATGACGCGCCGAACGATCGCGCCGAACCCTTCAACCCGTTCCGCGTCGTGAACGACGGTCTGCAGCGGCTTCGGAACCGCGAGTGATCGATCGCCGCGGAGGTTCCGGGTCGCGCGTCACGGTCGAACGCGTTCGACCGTGCGTCGGCCGACTAGTACCGTAGCCGTTTTGATGGGATATCCGACGCGAGAGGCGAGAGGCGTCCTGATGAGACGGTTGCGAAAACGGCGGGACTGAAAAAAGTCGTCCGTACAACTTTCAACTTATGGGCACCCGGGCACCGGGTCGCACCGAAACTCGCACCGAAGCCGCGTGCGTCGCGCGTCAGAAGTTCGCGCGCACCTTCAGCATGAGCTGGCAATCTTACGTCGACGACCACTTGATCGGGACCGGGCACGTCACGCAGGGCGCGATCTGCGGCGTGGACGGCTCGCTCTGGGCCGCCTCCGCCGGGTTCGACGTGCGTCCCCTCCGACGCGTCGACGAACGTTGGATGTTTTGTATTCGTTGAACCCGAGACGAGATCTGACGCCGCATCCTCCCGCCCGCGCAGGTTTCCCCCGAGGAGGTCCAGAAAATCGTGGCCGGCATGGACGACCCCTCCGAGCTGCAGGCGGGCGGCGTGCACTTGGGAGGCACCAAGTACATGTTCATCCAGTCCGACGACCGCCTGGTCGCGGGCAAGAAGGTGCGTTTTCGTCGCCATCGTCGCGAAACAGAGAGACGTCATGTCGTTTTTTGGCGTCGGGACATGAAAGACAACCATCGAAAAAAAAAACCCGCGACGCGCGAACGGACGCCTCGCGCCTCTTGACTGACCTCTCGACGCGAACCACCCCTCACGACAGGGCAACGTCGGCTTGTTCGTGTGCAAAGCTGCGACGTGCGTCGTCGTCGGGACGCACGACGAGAACATCCAAGGCGGCAACTGCAACACTTGCGTGGGGAACTTGGCGGACTACCTGCTGAACAACGGCATGTGATGAGACGTCGCTCGTACGGGCGTTCATCAGTCGGGAGAGCGCGAGCGTTGGGGGCGTTTTCGGGGGAGACGCGAGCGACGCGAGCGAAACCCGCGACGAGAGAGCCCAGCGGGCGCGCGTGCGTCACTGCATAGCCGTGTCCTGAACCTTTTTCGATACCACCTACGCGTCGCGTCGGACCGCCGTCGCGCGCGCGCGAAAACGTCGTCGACGCGGAAAAGCGTCGAGAGGTCTTCTTCCTTTTCTGTTTTCGGGCGTCGTCTCCCGAAAGTCGGCGTCGGCGAATCGTGACGGGGCCACGCGACAGTCCCTGGCGCGCGGCTGCGTGCGCGCGTTACCTCGGCCGGCGTCGGCACCCTCCTCGATCCGCGAGATGGGCAAGTCGAAGCCCTCGGGAGGCACCAAGGAGATGGACCCCGTGGCCCTCCACCGCAAGCTCGAGCCCATCTACGAGATGATCGACGGCGGAAACAACAAAGCGGCGTTGAAGTCCATCGATCGCGAGTTGCTGAGCAAGTTCCCCGCGATGCAGATCGGACGCGTGCTGAGAGGGATCGTTCTGCAGCGCATGGGCAGGGACGACGAAGGCATGGACCTGTGCGAGTCCGTGCGATTGGAAGGCCCTCGGGACGATACCGTGCTGCACACGCTGTCTCTTTTCTACAAAAACACGGGACGGACGGAGCAGACGGTGGCCATGTTCGAAGCCGCCGCCGAGGCGCGTCCGGGCGAACCGGAGTACCTGCGGTCTCTGTTCCAGTCGTACGCGCGCGCCGGGGCGTTCGTCAAGCAGCAGACGTGCGCGATGAAGCTGTACCGACTGAGCAACGACCCGAAGCACGTCATGTGGGCCGTCTGCGGCGCTCTGCTCCAGACGCGAAACGGCGACGGTCCCGAAACCTCCGCCGGCGACTCCGACCGACCCAAACGCGACGACGCGCTCATGAAGCTCGCGTCGACGATGTGCGCGAAGCTGGAGGCGGGTGGCGCGGTGCGCGACCGCGAGACGTGCCTGGTGTACGCGCGCGTCCTACGTGAGAGTGGGAAGGGCGAAAAGGCGCTCGAGCTCCTGGAAAGCCCCCTGGGCGAGCGGTGCGTGCCCATGCCCGCCGAGCGAAACCGGCTGTGCGCCGCGCAAGCCTCGGTTCTGGGCGCGCCGTTCGCGCCGCGCGCCATGGAGCACTGGCGCGCGGTTCTGGAGAGCGCGCCCGACGACTGGGAGGCCATGAGCGCCGCGCTGGACATAGCGATGCCAGGCACACGCCCGGCGGTGGTGCGTGCACCGTCGCCGCTGGCGGGAGGCGCCTTCGCGCGCCGCGACGCGCACGCCGCCGCCGGCGACGCCGCCGGCGACGCCGCCGGCGGTCCGGGCCCCGAGGCGCTCGCGTCGCGCGTCGCGGCGGCGGGCCTGGACCCGCGCGCCGCGGACGCGTCGCTCGCGGCCGGCCGCGCGCTGGTCGCCGCGCTCGGGGCCGCGGCGGACGCGAAGGGCGGCGCGAAAGCCGCGGGGAGAGGCGCGTACCTGCTGCGCGTGGAGCTGGCGTGGCGCGAGACGCAGCTGCGGCGTTCGGATCCGTCGCCGGACGCCGGCGACGGTCCGGGCCCGAGGGAGGCTCGGGTCCCGAGCCTCGCCGACGCGATTTTCGAGTACTGGCGCGCCTTCGGCGCCTGGACCAGCTGCGCGCGGGACCTGCGGCCGTACGCGGAGCTGGTCGCGCCGGAGTCGTCGCGCGTGTCTCTGTCCGACGCGCTCGGACGCGCCGCCGCGGAGATCGAGCGGGACCTCGCGCGGGACCCGCGGGGCGGCGGCGCCGGCGGGGACGAAGCGGCGGAGCTAAACCGCGCGACGCGGCGCGTGGTGGCCGCCGAGTCGGTCCGCGCCGCGCTCGGGCTGTGCGGCGGCTCATGGCGCGACGCGCGGCGCTCGGGCGGCGTCAAAGGCCTGAGCATGCCCCGCCTCGCGAGCCCCGCGGACGGACGCGCGCTCGCGCGGACGTTCATCGCCAAGTACCGCCGCGCGCGGAGACTCGTCCCCGAAAACGCCGACCCGCGGGAACCCGTCCCCGGGGACGCCTTCGCCGCGCTCGGCGCGCAGGCGCTCGCCGCCGAGGCCGCGAGCTGGGCGGCGCGCGGGGGGGACGCGTCCGGGGACGACGCCGGAGTGGCCGGGGATGCGCCCGGGGACGCGGAGGTGGTCATGGCGCTCCTCGCGTGCTGCGCGCTCTCGGAGGAGGCGCTGCGCGCGTCGCCTAACCACGCCGAGCTCAGGCTTTGTTTGGTCGCCGCGTACGCGCTGCTGGGCGCGTCGACGGCGGCGAGCGACGCGCTGGCGCCGCTGGACGTGAAGAACATCCAGATGGACACCATGGCGCACCACGTGCTGCCCTGCGCGGAGAGCGGCTGCGCGTCGAGCGTGCTGCTCGAGTACTGCGGCCTCGCCGAGCGCCTGAACGCGGACGCGCGCAGAGACATCGCCGAGGCGGGGGTCAAGGCGTACGAGAACGGCGCGTACACCAAGGCGCTGGAGTTTGTCGACTTCCGCGCGCGCCTCGCCGGCTCGCACGCGGCGCGCAAATTCGCCGCCGCGCGCGCGCGTGTCGCGCTCCGGGAGGCGATTCTCGCGCTCGGGGGCGCTCAGGAGCTCCGCGGGCGCGAGACGGGGAGGTTCCCCGAGTCCCTACTGAGCGTTTTGGACGAGGCGGCGGAAGCGCTGGGGCCCCTCGCGTCCGAGTCGAACGACGAATTCGCGCGAAAGTTCAACGAGGACGCGACGCTGAACCCGACGTTCGCGCCGCCGTTTCACGGCGACGCCGGGCTGAGCGCGTGCGACTGGTGGGCGGGGCACGCCCGCTCGCCGAACGCGGAAACCACCGAGGACGTGCCCGTCGGCGGCGCGCACGACCGGGGGGTGGGCTTCGGGGTCTCCGTCGCGCACAGGGCGGGGTGGGCGCGCGCGCTGCGCCGCCGCGTCGTCGAGCTGCACGCGCTCCGGCTCGCCGCGCGCGTCGCCGACGCCGACGCCGGCGTCTTCGAAGAGGAAACGGAAAACGTCGCCGCCGTCGTCGCCGCCGCCGAGGCGCTCGCGGAGGGGGGGAGGGCAGACGCGGCGCCCGGCGACGCGTGGGCGCGCGCGCGCGCGCCAGTCACCGCCGCCGCCGCGCGCGTGAGCGACGCCGCGCTTCGCGCTCTCGCGCGCCTGATCGCGCTCCGGACGGCGACCGGCGCCGGCGCCGGCGCGGCGGCGCGGGACGCCGCGGAGGCGATCGACGCGTACGCGGACGCCTTCTCGTCGCTCTGCGGCGGCGCGACGGCGGGCTTGCTCGGTGACGCGAGCGCGCGGGAGCCGCCGGGACCGCTGGCGGAGCGCGCGGCGGCGCGCGGCGCGGTCCCCCTGCTGTTCCACGCCGTCGCCGAGGCGGGCGCGACCGCGACCACGACCCTCCGCGCGTACGCCTGCGCGCTGGCCGCGAGGGGATGCCCCGGCCTCGCCCACCTGGAGAAGGGCGCGCGCGAGTCGCTGGCGGGCGCGGCGCGGCGCGCGAGCGGAACTGTCGCGGCGGCGGCGCGCGCGGCGGCGGCGGCGGCTGGCGCGGCGGCGGCGGACGAGGGGAAGGAGGCTGACGCGCTCGCCGATCGCGTGGACAAGTGGATGGGGACCCTCACCTCTTCGGACGATGCCCGCGAGGGCCGCGCGCTGCGGCGCGAGGCGTACGCGGACGTCGCGCGGCGCGTCATCGCCGCGCACAGAGTCACGCTCAACGCCGTTAAGACGCACGCCGAGCGTTTCGCCGCGTTCGCCGAGGAAACAGACGAGACGCTGTCCCGATGATCGTTCGACGTTTCGGCGTTCGACGACGACGAGCGACGCGTACGGTACGGTACGGTAGTATTCACACGTGCGATATTACTTCACGCTTCGTGTTCGTGAACGCGCCATCTCTCGTCTAGAGCTACGTGGAGAGACGACAGTCGGGGTTCGCGACGCGCGGGGAACGGACGGAACGCGACGCTTACTTTTTGGGCGCGTCTTCCACGCCGCCGGCGGCGAATCCTCGCCCCGCGTTTGGATTTTTCTCCGCGTCGCCGGCGGCGTCCGCGCCGTCCCCAGCCCCCGCGTCCCGGTCCCCGTCCCCGCCCTCGCCCAGGAACTCCGCCTCCATGCGCTCCTTCGCCCTGTGGATCTTGGACTGCAGGTAAAAGCTCCCGTTCTTCTCGTTCGCCTCGAACATCTTCGCGTACCGCCCCGTGACATCCTCCAGCGTGCACTGCGCATCCACCCCCAAGATCGAGCGCGCCTCTTCGATGGACATGGTCTTCCGGCTGAACATGGACGCCGCGCCACCCTTCGCGGCCTCGTTCGCGACGCCCGAACGTTGCGCGTCTGCGGGAGGGGAGAGGAAGGGAAGGTCAGCGCCGGGCTGGGTGCGGTGTCGGTTCGCGAGGCGCGCGGGGATCGGCCGAGGATTCGGCACGCGCGGTCGTGGCGTGTCGAGGCGCGAAGAGGGCACGCACTGACTAAGGCCTTCTGGTACGCCGCCGCCGCCGCGCGCAGGAGCACCTGCCCGCCGCTCACGATGAGATTCGCGAGGATCCGCGACGCCATCTCGACCGGAGGAGTGGCGACGCGTCGAGCGAAGTGACGTCGTCGCCAGGGTTTTCACTCGCAAGACCCGTCTCCAAAAACAACGCTCAGAGTGAGAGAGTGTAAATATAGTAGGCGAAATGTTTTAACGAAGGTACATCTTTTACAACTCTCGGCGGACAGCGTTACCCCTTGATGGGGACGGATATTCCCCCGCAGCAGCTCGCTTTCTTCGCCACGCAGCATGGCGTCTCGTTGAAGTGGTTCGAACAGCACTTCAGCGAGTAATATGCGTGCGTCCCCTGCTCGTCCAACACTAAAATTTCCCCGGTCTTCACGCCGTGTTTGTCCCTGGTCACCCAGCCGTTTCCGTCTCGCTCGCACGACCCCCAAAACACGCAGCAAATAGCCAGGGGGATGCCCAAGATACACCCGGTGGAGATAAAGCCGTCCTCCGCGGGCGTCCCGCAGCACGCGCACGTGTCGTTGCACACGTATAACGGGCACAGCATGCAGAACGGGTTGCACTCGCTTTCCAACTTGTAGCATCCCTTGATGTCGTGCGATCTGGGTTTGGGGTTCGCGTCCGAATGCGCCCTCGCGAGGTGCCAGGGGACGGTTTGCCCTCGAGCCGCCATCGCGGGGACCTGCTCTGACATCTTCATGAC
>Ga0181560_10003386_pt1 | contig 14712 bp, 17 predicted proteins | sample 011ome_20_FD_133751 | JGI IMG/M metagenome (GOLD analysis project Ga0181560, IMG submission 133751) | Coastal salt marsh microbial communities from the Groves Creek Marsh, Skidaway Island, Georgia - 011509CT metaG (megahit assembly) | ecosystem: Environmental > Aquatic > Marine > Intertidal...
TGAGCTTGGTTTTAGGAGGGCCAGCGCGGCAAATTACAACGGGAAGACAGCTAGCTGCAGAGGAACTCGAGGAACGCCTAACATTCAGTGTGACACTTTTTTTAAATGGGGCTCGCAAGCGCTAGAAACTTGCAAGCGCTGATCGGGCTGGACGCGTTTCAATACGCCAATACGCAAATACGCAAATACGCAAATACGCAAATACGCCATTATTCAATCGCGAGCGCAGCTGGTGAAGCCTGGCGCCTAACGAAAGCCTCGACTGGATTTTAAGTAATCGACCATGGGCAACCACCCCAACTTACCGCGTTGCATCAGCACAAGCCTAATTTACAGCCTCAGCCTCGCGGATGGTGCTGAGAATGTAAATCCTGCAGACGCTGCTGTGCCACATGCGTGTAAATCTGTGTAGTCGTGAGATCAGCGTGGCCCAGCAACATTTGCACCACTCTCAAATCCGCACCGTGGTTCAAAAGATGCGTAGCGAAGGCATGTCTGAGTGTGTGCGGCGACAAAGGTGACCGAATGTCTGCCCGCTTGGCATATAGCTTGATCCGGTGCCAAAACGTTTGCCTGGTCATTTGCTGTCCCCGCAGACTCGGAAACAGAAAGTCATTGGATTTTTTAGCGACCAACTCTGGACGCGCCTCGGCAAGATAGCGCTGCAACCACAGCAGAGCCTCTTCGCCCATGGGCACCAATCGCTCCTTTGAACCCTTTCCTACCACTCGAACAATACCCTGATTAATACTGACACTGAGCAAGGTGAGCCCCACCAACTCTGAGACTCGCAAGCCACAGGCGTACAGAAGTTCGAGCATGGCTCGGTCTCTAAACTCGATTGGGTCGCCTATTCTTGGCGCTTCTAACAGGGCCTCGACCTCACTCTCCGAGAGGGTTTTAGGCAGGGCCCGACCCAATTTTGGGGGCTCAACGTCAAGACTGGGGTCCACCACACACCAATTCTGGCGAATGGCGTATCGAAAAAAACTGCGAAGGCAAGAGAGGAGTCGAGCCGTTGAGCGAGGAGAGAAACCCTGTCGGAAGCGATGTGCCAAATAGGCCTGCAGCTCTACCGCATCCAGCGCAGAGAGGGCTGAGACAATGCCGCGCTCCTCTCGGAGCCAGCGTACCAGTTGATTCAGATCGGTGCGGTAAGCGCTGAGTGAATTATCAGAAAGGCCGCGCTCGATCCACAGCGCATCAATGAACCGTTCTATCTCACTCTGAGGATCCATGCCATCTCCACTCAACAGTTTGTACTTTAACACGAGAGCGCTCAACGGAGCACAGAACGGCAGACACAAAAAAACGCCGGTGTTTTAATCCGGCGCTTTGCTTGGAACTTCAAACCGCATCAAATCGATGCAGGCTGACTATTTCTGGTTAGGCAGCTTCTCTTTGATTCGAGCCGCCTTACCGCTGAGCTCACGCAAGTAGTAGAGCTTGGCTTGACGAACGTCACCACGACGCTTGACAGAGATGCTTTCAACCAAAGGGCTGTAAGTCTGGAACGTACGCTCAACACCCACACCATGAGAAATCTTTCGCAAAGTGAAAGCCGAGTTCAAACCGCGGTTTTTGATTCCCAGGCACACGCCTTCGAAAGCCTGAAGACGCTCACGGCTCCCTTCTTTCACACGCACCTGAACCACAACGGTATCGCCGGGGCTAAACTCTGGGATTTCTTTGCTCATCTGTTCAGCTTCGAGCTGAGAAATAATGTTGTTGCCACTCATAGCAGTTACTCCTATTTGAGCTCTACGAACTCTGTTACTTAATCTCCGCTTTCTTGAGCATTAATTTCGCTCAAGAGCTTTGTCTCTTCTGCGCTCAGACTACGCTGAGTCAGCAGTTCCGGTCTGCGTTCCAGCGTTCTTGCGAGAGATCGCTTCAAACGCCACCGGCGTATTTCTTCATGGTTGCCACTTAGCAACACCCTTGGCACCGACATGCCTTCAAATTCTTCAGGCCGTGTATAGTGCTCGCAGTCTAGCAGGCCCTCTACAAACGAATCCTGCTCTGCCGACTGATCGTGCCCCAACACCCCAGGCACCCATCTGCACACCGCATCCATTACCACCATCGCCGGCAATTCGCCGCCGCTTAGGACGTAGTCCCCGATCGAGATCTCCTCATCGACCTCCGTGGCTATCAATCTTTCGTCGACACCCTCGTAGCGACCAGCAACGAATATAAGTCCATCTGCCTCCGCTAAGCGTTTGACCTTCGCTTGCGATAGCCGTTGACCCTGTGGCGACATGTATACCACACGAGCCGATGGAGCCATTCTTCGCGCCTCTTCGATCGCGAGCTTCAATGGCTCGATCGACATCACCATACCGGGGCCACCGCCATAAGGTCGGTCATCCACCGATCGGTGCTTGTTGTGCGCATAGTCTCGGGGATTAACCGTCTCCACGCACACCAAACCTTGTTCGACAGCCCTCGCAGTGACACCGCTCTCGGTGAGCGCTCTAAGCATGTCTGGGAAGAGAGTCACTAGCACCAACTTCATGGGGCGGTCACTTCTTACCACTCTGGATCCCAATCGACTAGGATCTCTCTTTTTTCCAAATCGACTGCAACAATGTAAGTATCGAAAACAAAGGGCAGCAACCGCTCTCTATCATCCACACTGTCTTCCGTCGCCTCGATCACAAGCACATCGTTAGCGCCCGTTTCAATCATACTTGCCACAACGCCCAACAGGGTTTTTGGCAGGCCTTGCGCGATCACCGTCATACCCATCAAATCGCGCCAGTAATACTCGCCGTCATTCAGGCTTGGCAACCGATCGGACGGCATCACAATCTCGACCCCTCTGAGCAGCTCGGCTGCATTGCGGTCGTCTGTGTCTTTCAATTTCAGAGCCCACCCTTTAGTGAGCGCTTTGCTATTTTCAAGATCAATCAGAACATTTCCCGACTTCAACTTGAGAAACAGCGGACTGTACTGCAACAGCTGCGATTCTGGTTCAGTGAATGACCGAACGCGAACCCAGCCTTGAATCCCATGTGCGCCGAGCACGCGCCCAACAGTGATGAGATCCGCAGCCTGTCCCATACGGTTTAAGCCTGAGCTGAACCCGCTTCTTTGATCAGGGTCGCAACGCGATCAGACACCTGCGCGCCATTGCTGCACCAGTAGTCAACGCGCTCCATATTCACGTTCAAGCGAACTTCTTGGCCGCGTGCAGTTGGGTTGAAAAAACCAACTCGCTCGATAAAACGACCGTTGCGAGAGTTACGGCTGTCAGCCACGGTCAAGTGGTAAAACGGACGTTTCTTTGCACCGCCTCTTGCCAATCGAATTGTTACCATAAATACATTCCTGTTTACTCTATTCAGTGCGGCTAAGGTATCACCAATGAACCGCCACCAGCACCCTTGCCGGAAAGGCGCGTATCATACGGAAAAAGCAACCGCTTTGAAAGCCCGTTTTTAAAGAACTTTTCCGACCTTTCAAACATTTACCGGAAGGGAAAGCCGCCACCTTTCGGCATATTGCCGGCCAAGCCTCGCATCATGCGCTCCATGCCGCCGCCCTTCATTTTCTTCATCATCTTTTGCATTTGTTTGTGCTGCTTTAAAAGACGATTGAGATCCTGAACCTGAGTACCCGAACCCTGAGTGATACGGCGTTTTCGTGATCCCGCGATCAGGTCGGGATTACGGCGTTCCTTAAGGGTCATGGAGTTGATCATGGCTTCCATTCGCACAAAGAGCTTGGGATCCATATTGGCCTGTGCTGCTTGAGCCATTCCACCCATGCCCGGAAGCTTGTCTAGCATGCCGGTGATCCCACCCATGTTGCTCATCTGCTGCAGCTGATCGCGGAAGTCTTCTAAATCGAAACGTTTACCCGATTTCACTTTCTGAGCAATACGAGCGGCCTTGGCTTTATCGACTTTTTGCTCGACCTCTTCGATCAGCGAGAGCACATCGCCCATACCGAGTATACGTGAAGCAAGGCGATCGGGGTGGAAAGGATCTAAGGCCTGCGTCTTCTCGCCAACACCCAAAAACTTGATCGGCTTACCGGTAATGGATCTGACTGACAAAGCCGCACCACCACGCACATCGGCATCCACTTTTGTCAGGATAACGCCGGTTAAAGGCAAGGCATCACCAAAGGCTTTGGCGGTGTTTGCAGCGTCTTGCCCAGTCATGGCGTCGACCACGAATAACGTTTCAATCGGGTTAAGCGCGGCGTGAAGCGCCTTAATTTCGGCCATCATGTCTTCGTCTATCGCCAATCGGCCCGCCGTGTCCACCAGCAAAACATCGCTGAACTGCGTTTTGGCGGTTTGTAACGCCCGCTTGGCAATATCCACCGGGGCTTCATTAGGATCGCTCGGAATAAACCGGGCACCCACTTCGTTAGCCAAAGTTTCAAGCTGCTTGATCGCGGCCGGGCGGTATACGTCGGCACTCACGACCGATACGGTTTTCTTGTCACGCTCAATTAAGCGCTTGGCGAGTTTAGCCACTGAAGTGGTTTTACCCGCACCCTGAAGACCTGCCATCAAAACGACCGCTGGCGGCTGACTAGCCAAGTTCAGGGACTCGTTAGAGGACCCCATGGTGGCTTCAAGTTCAGATTGAACAATCTTCAAAAAAGCCTGGCCTGGGCTCAGTGATGAAGCCACCTCGGTTCCAAGTGCACGCTGCTTGACCGCTTCGATAAAGGTTCTAACCACTGGAAGTGCCACATCCGCTTCAAGCAGAGCCATACGTACTTCACGCAAGGTACCCTGAATATTATCTTCGCTGAGTTTCGCTTTTCCTGAGATAGATTTGAGTGTCGCGGATAAACGCTCCGACAAGCTTTGAAACATGCTGACCTCGGCTGGGGGCATCGCCCTATTGATTAGTTGGTGCGATCTATGTACAAAGGGGGATTATACGTTATGCATAAGCCTGCGCCCATAGCCGTGATCGAGTTCCTGACCTTAGCACTGACAGTAACCGCCTATTTAGGCGCGGCTTTTATACAGCTAAGGTACGGTGCAGCATATAAAGGGGCTCTCTCTCCCCGAGCTCTACCGATTGGTGCACTCGCGATGTTGGGGCATACCAATCTGACCTACAGCTTGCTGACATCGCACACGCTCAGCCCTATGGGCTTCAACGAGGCGGCTTCACTTGCGTTTTTGATTACCAACTTTGCTGCGATCGCTTTACTGCTTTGGAGACCGGTCCAGACACTACTCGTGGGCTTATTTCCGCTGTCCGCCGCGTCTATCTTGCTGGCCACATTGGCTCCCAGCGATCCTTTTGAACAAAGCCTTGCACCTGAGGTCGTTGTTCACATCGCGAGTTCACTGGCTGCAAACGCCATGCTGGCTCTGGCAGCGATGCAAGCGGTCATCGTCGCGATCCAGGACAGAAGCCTACGAACGCATCACAACAAAGGCGTAACGCGCTGGCTACCTCCACTACAACAAATGGAGCGGCTGTTATTCGAACTGCTCTGGATCGGATTTGCCCTGCTGAGCTTCGCCATTCTGAGCGGCTTTTTCTTCCTCGAGGACATGCTCGCCCAACACGTCGCTCACAAAACGCTCTTCACCCTGTGCGCCTGGTTCGTATACAGCATTTTGCTGTGGGGCCACTACCAACTTGGATGGCGTTCGCGAACCGCGGTAAAATTAACCCTGTCTGGATTTGCCCTGATTCTGCTGGCCTACTTCGGCTCAAAATTCGTACTTCAGTTGATTGCAGGCTGAGCGTACCGCGGACTGCGGCTGCATGTAGCACTCGCTAGACGAACGCATCGTACAGAAAAAAAGAACGCCTGCGCATACCCAAACGAACGATCTCAGCTTCCAGAACTGAGGCTTCCTCCGGCCCATAACCGCATTTGCTTCCAAAAGTCAGGGGCAAGTTTCGGCACAATGCTTGCGTCTGAGGCAGTTCTTAGCCACACTTACGGTTCATAAGCCACAGGGAATAACACACGCGTTGAACGAAGCGCCTCTTGAGTTGCTATTTGCAGCGCTCTTACTCCTGATCATACTCTCTGGGTTCTTCTCGTCATCAGAGACGGGAATGATGTCTCTCAACCGATTTCGGCTCAAACACCTGCGCAACGAAAAGCATCGAGGCGCCCTGCGAGCGAGCGAATTGCTCGAGCGTCCAGATCGATTGATTGGTCTCATCCTGATCGGCAATAACCTGGTCAACATTTTGGCCTCGGCAATCGCCACCGTCATCGCTATTCGTTTATTTGGTGACGCAGGAATCGCGATCGCCACGCTGGCCCTCACTCTCGTTATTTTGATCTTTGCCGAAATCACACCAAAAACGATCGCGGCTTTGCACCCTGAGCGGATAGCCTTTCCCGCCAGTTTTATACTGCTCCCCTTAATGAAAATCATGCACCCTTTGGTTTGGGGAATAAACAGCATCACCAATGGGCTTCTCAAGCTCATGGGGGTTGACCCGTCACAAAGTAACGATGACGCCGTATCATCGGATGAGTTGCGGACTATTGTGAATGAATCGGGACCCATGATACCTACTCGACACCGCGGCATGCTGCTCAATATCCTCGATCTGGAGCAGGTGAGCGTAGATGACATTATGGTGCCCAGAAACGAAGTCTACGGTATTGATCTAGATGACGACGACGATGAGATCATGCGCACCTTACAGGCGTCCGAGCACACTCGTCTGCCCGTTTGGCGAGAAGACATTAACAATATCGAGGGCATCCTCCACATGCGCAATATCAGCCGCATTGTCACCGAGAAGGGTCTCGATCGTGACGCCCTACTACGCGAGATGGAAAGCCCCTACTTCGTGCCGGAGAACACGCCACTGCACACACAACTTTTGAATTTTCAAAAGCAAAAACTGCGCTTAGGTACGGTAGTAGATGAGTACGGAGACGTCATGGGGCTGGTCGCCTTAGAGGATATTCTTGAAGAGATCGTCGGTGAATTCACCTCAAGCCTCATCGACCAGGACGACTACATCACGGCAGAGCGCGACGGGAGCTATACCATACTGGGCAATGCATCGATCCGCGATGTCAACAAAGCCCTTAACTGGACGCTACCCACCGAAGGCCCACGAACTATTAGCGGGCTTATTTTGGAAGTACTTGAAGCTTTCCCTGAGGGCAACACCAGCCTCGCTCTAGAGGAACATTGCCTCGAAATCCTGAGCCTCGACAGTAACGTAATTCAGGCAGTACGCGCGTTCAAAAAGGCCGACGCTAGCTTAGAATCCTTAAGTTAAGCCGTTAAAACCAGCCTCGGCGCGGCGCTCGGAAGCGGCGCGCAGAATGGCCCGTTTCTCTTCATTTGAGGCCATAAACCAATCCGTTATCTCACCGCCCGTGCGATAGCAGCCGACGCACACGTCGTTTTCATCGAGCGCACAAATTGAAACACAAGGTGATGGAATCAGGTCGCTCGGCATGGCCTGTGGCGTAAAAATCTGCGGGCGTTTAGTCACGGCGATACCTCTCGAAATCAACGAGCTCAATTATATCAAAAGCGGGTTCCTCGTAGGGATGTGCTTTCCTTAGAGCGGCAACGGCGTCGGCCAAACAGGAATCATCACACACCATCTCAACGCGATATTCGAACACAGATTCCAACTTGCCTGCGCTACCTAAATAGGGATTTGCCGCTGCATTTGGCTGAAATTGGCCCTGTCCGAGCGCCTGCCACGAGCAGCGCTCGTAATCCCCCAAACGCCCGGCGCCTGCATCAAACAAGGCATCTTTAAGCGCCTCAACATGGGTTTCGGGCACGAACACGACCAGCTTTTTCATCAGGGTGTAACCTGCGGCGGCAACTGGCTCTGAGCCTCGTAAAAGGTGCCACGAAAATCATCGAGCGACTGGTTTTCTATGGCTTGTCGTATACCCGCCATGTGCGTCTGGTAGTAGCGCAAGTTGTGGATGGTATTGAGCTGGGACCCTAAGATCTCTTTGCACTTGTCCAGGTGGTGTAGATAAGAAACTGAGAAATTCTTACAGGTATAACAGTCACAGTTGGGGTCTAGCGGTTGCGTAGAGCGCTTGTGCTTTGCATTGCGCAATTTGACCACGCCCTGACTCGTAAATAAGTGTCCGTTGCGAGCGTTACGCGTTGGCATAACGCAATCAAACATATCGATACCACGCATCACCCCCTCGAGTAGGTCGGAGGGCGTTCCAACCCCCATCAGATACCGAGGCTTGGCAGCCGGCATTTCATCCTTCAGGACCTCTAAGACATGGAACATTTCTTCTTTTGGCTCACCCACAGACAAACCACCAATCGCATAGCCGTCGAAATCCAGAGCTTCAAGCCCTGCAAGTGAGGCCTTGCGGAGATCCTCGTACATACCGCCTTGCACAATACCAAACAAAGCCGCATCGTTACCCGCGTGTGCGGCCTTACTCCTCTGGGCCCAACGCAATGAGAGCTCCATGCTCTCTTTGGCGACTTTGTGTTCTGCTGGGTAAGGCGTGCATTCATCAAAAATCATCACGATATCGCTGCCGAGGTCCCGCTGAATCCGCATTGATTCCTCTGGATCCAAAAAGACTTTAGAGCCGTCAACCGGCGACTGAAAAGAGACGCCCTGCTCTGAAATCTTTCGCATAGCACCCAGACTAAAAACTTGAAAGCCGCCTGAATCGGTCAAAATTGGGCCAGACCAGCCCATAAAATCGTGCAAGTCACCATGAAGCTTGATGATATCTGTTCCCGGGCGCAGCCATAGATGAAACGTATTACCTAAAATGATATGCGCACCAATATTCTTAACATCCTGAGGCGTCATGCCCTTAACGGTGCCATAGGTTCCGACCGGCATGAACGCAGGTGTTTCGACTACACCTCTTGGAAAATGCAAACGCCCACGGCGCGCGTAACCCTCACTACCTAAGAGCTCAAATGACATCCGACACGATTGCGAACTCACTGCGAGTCTCCTGAACTGATAAACATAGCATCACCATAACTAAAGAATCGATATTGCTGCCGAACGGCTTCAGCGTAAGCAGTTAAAATACTGTCCCGTGAGGCCAAAGCACTCACCAACATAATAAGGGTAGACTCAGGCAGGTGGAAATTCGTGATCAAAGCGTCAATTACGTTAAATGTAAAACCCGGGTAGATAAAAATATTAGTATCGCCCGAACAAGCCTTAAGCTCTCCATCCACTGCCGCTGACTCTAGAGTGCGAACCGATGTGGTTCCTACCGCAACCACGCGACCACCCTGGGCTTTGGTCTGTCGTATTTTTTCAACGACCTCCTCGCTTATTTCGAACCACTCTGAGTGCATGGCGTGATCACGGATATCATCATCCTTAACGGGCTTGAATGTTCCCGAACCAACGTGAAGCGTCACCTCAGCCAAGTTGACGCCTTTTGATGACAACGCTTCCAGCAGAGTATCGGTAAAATGAAGCCCCGCGGTAGGCGCAGCAACCGCACCGTCTCGTTTGGCGTACACGGTTTGGTAGCGGTCCTGATCGCTCGATTCGTCAGCCCGCTCAATGTATGGGGGCAAGGGCATATGGCCGCAACGCGCAATCAGGTCGGCAATGGGTTCTCTATTAGACCGAACGATAAACAAAGCCCCGTCGCGGTCAAGCACCTCTAACTCAGCGATTATCGCGCTTCCGGCTTGATCAAATACCTGCACCGCCGCACCCGGTTTGGGAGATCGGCTTGATCGCATCATGACAAGCGCCTCACGGTCGCTCGTCACACGCTCAACCAAAATCTCGACACGACCACCCGAAGCCTTCTGGCCAAATAGCCTTGCCGGGATAACCCTCGTATTATTGAACACGAGCAAATCACCCGGCATCAGATAATCGACTATATCGACGAAGTGCTTGTGGTTGATTTGCCCCGTTACGCGGTCTAGACAGAGCAAACGCGAAGCGCTCCGGTCGGCTAAGGGATATTGCGCGATCAGTTCATCAGGGAGATCGAAGCGGTAATCACTCTTACGGGTGGACATCAGATATTACCTTCCAGACAGTAAAAGGCCCACATAAGTGGGCCCAATATACGCAATTGTAAGCAAGAACTTAGGCGTCTTTGGCTTCTTCTTCCGCAGTTTCTTCTGCAGGAGCGTCTTCAGCGACCGCTTCTTCCGCAGTTTCTTCTGCAGGAGCGTCTTCAGCGACCGCTTCTTCCGCAGCTTCTTCCGCAGTTTCTTCTGCAGGAGCGTCTTCAGCGACCGCTTCTTCCGCAGCTTCTTCCGCAGCTTCTTCTGCTGGAGCGTCTTCAGCGACGGCTTCTTCAGTTACTTCCTCAGCTGGCGCCTCTTCGACTTCTGGAGCCGCAGGTGCTGGCTGAGACACTTGAATCAAACCTTCAGCCAATAGAACCGCCGCTTTATCATCGCCGTTCACCGCAGCGCCTTTCAAATTCGTTACCGCGTAACGGCCGTCTTTGCGCTTGTAAATTTTGTGAGATGCGGTTTTTTTAACTAATACACTTGCCATAATCTTTTCTCTCTGGGTACTCAGAATAAATGCCCAGGTGGCTTACCCAGGCTCGCGGGCGCGAAGTGTACCCGCGAATGGCGGGCTTGGCCACTTTTTAGAAAAAATAGCGCCTCAAGAACATAAACAGCATTGCACTTTTAAAGCCCCTTGCTATAATCCGCGCCCTGCACTGTTAAGTGCTTTCCCCCTCTGTGCCGGAGTGGTGAAATTGGTAGACACGTCGGATTCAAAATCCGATGCCCTTAAAAGCGTGCCGGTTCGAGTCCGGCCTCCGGTACCACAAAAGCCTTCCTGAAAGTCATCGCGTCACACGATAATATCGCACTCTATACAAAGCAGCGAAGGGTCCGCCGCTAAGTTGATTTTCGGGGCCGGAATGCACTCCGACTCGAGGCCGTTAACGAGGGGGGGCATTGATCTGTCGGGGCCCGAGTGCACTGCCACACCGCGATCGGGCTCTACGCGGTAAACCGCGAATTGCCCGCAATCCCAAACTTCATGCTACGATCCCCTAATAATAATTCAGTAAGGGGAAAATTATGTCTACGCTTGATCCACGCCTCGAAGCGCTCCTCGATAAGCAAGCCATTTACGAACTTATCTATGCCTACTGTAACGCTGCGGATCGTCACGATAACGAGAAGATGCGCTCGCTCTACCACGAAGACGCCATCGATGAGCACGGTGACTTCTACACGGGCCCAGCCATGGGCTTCATTGACGAGTTACCCAATATCCAGATCCCCATGCTTGGGCTACACCACAACGTCACCACAATCAATCTAAAACTAGACGGAGATTACGCCGAGGGTGAAGTCTATCTAATCGCCTTCCACAAGATAGACACCGACGACGGCCCAGTTGATCTCCTCATTGGGGGGCGCTACTTCGATAAATACGAGAAACGTGAAGGCGTCTGGAAATTCGCACACCGCGCCATCGTAGCGGACTGGGCGAACTTTCATAATCCGGCCATCTCAACGCTAGACGAGAGCATTGTGCATGGCGCACGGATTGGCAAACCTGGACCGGCAGACCCGTCATACGAGTTTTTCAAGCTGTTCAAGTTTGGGGATACACGGCACTAACAATGGCGAGTGATTTTAGGTCACCAAATTGTCGCCGCTACTGAACGCGCTTAGACAACAAATCCAGCGCCATAGCCGTTAAGGCCTTTACCCCAGTGTCGATCGATTTATTGGGATCGGGTGCAAAAAATGGCGAGTGCAGCGAAGGCAAGGTTGTCTCACCACGCTGATACGCATCCCACTTAGCCTGCGGCACCACACCGAGGCGAATCATAAAGCTGGGGATTTTGTGTTCGGTTCGCCCGTAGCGCGCAAAGTCTTCCCCCCCCATCTCCTTGCTCACCTCGATCACATTCGCTTCACCTATGGTGCGTTTCATAACCCCAACGCCACGATCAACCAAAGCAGGGTCGTTCCACAGCGCGGGCGTGTATTCATCTTTAACTTCGACGACTGGCATGAGCTCTGGGCCAAAACCCATCGCCTCTGCGTTTTTAATGGCGATACGCTCAATCCCCTGCAGTAGGATATTGCGCGTGGCGTCAGAATAAGAACGGACGGTGAGCTGCAAGGTTGCCGAATCGGGGATGATGTTGTGCTTTGTGCCCGCATGAATGGATCCCACCGTCACGACGCCCGGTTCAACCGGGTGAATCTCCCTCGAGACCAGTGTTTGAAGATCCATGATGATGGAGGCGGCAAGAACGATAGGGTCTTTGGCATTATGTGGGTACGCGCGGTGTCCACCCACGCCTTTCAGCGCGATGTCCACCGAATCCACATTCGCCATCATCCAGCCAGGGACGTAGCCAATTTGCCCTGCCGGCAGAGTCGCAAGAGTATGTAATGATAAATTGTAATTAGGCACCCCGAACCGTTCGAACAAACCTTCCTCGAGCATCGCCCTGGCACCGGCGCCACGCTCTTCTGCCGGCTGTGCAATGACCATCAAGGTACCCTGCCACTCCGAAGTTCGTGCGGCCAGATTAAGAGCCGTCTCAGTTCCCACAGTCATGTGAACATCGTGACCACAAGCATGCATTACATCGACCTCTTGGCCAGTTTGCTCAAGGGCTCTTTGCCGGCTCGCATAGGCCAATCCAGTCTGCTCTTTCACGGGTAGCGCGTCGGTATCCATACGTAACATGACGGTAGGGCCATCGCCATTCTTCAAAATCCCCACGACGCCATAACCGCCAATACCTTCGGTAACATCAAAGCCCGCCTCTCGCCACGTCTCGGCCAGCAGCGCCGCCGTCTCTTGTTCTTGGAATGAAAGCTCAGGGTTAGCATGCAGATACTCGTAAAACGGAAGTCGCTGGAATTCTGTAGCGAAGGATACCCCCGAAAGCGTTATCGCAATTGCAGTGACTAACAATCTAACTTTTGACATGTTGGAACCTCCGTAATAACAACTCGAGTCTATCAAACCCGCGAAGAAGCACAATCATTGGCTGCACCCAAAGGAGCCCGCCAACTTGCCTCCATACCGGCTTGAGTTCACAATCATGCCCATTCTGAGTGAAAGGACGCCGCATGAGCACATTCAAGGGAAAAACCGCCTGGGTATCTTCGGCAGACCGCTATATGGGACCCGCAATTGCCACTGAGTTGGAACGATTAGGTGTTCTCGTTACTCGCGATACAGACCGCCTCTACACCGATGCACACCTGCAATCTGAGTTGAGCGAAATACCCGATATCGTAATTGCTAATCTGGCTGAGCCTCCTAAAAAAGGCCCAGTAGAGCATATCGAGGATTCCGACTGGGAAACACTCTTCGATCACCTAGTCCATCCCCTGATGCGCATCGTGCGCCACGTCAGCCGCGCTATGAAAGAGCGTGGTCACGGCAAGATCGTAGCGGTCACCTCCGCAGCACCCCTGCGAGGCATACCTTTTGCTTCCGCTTACTGTGCGGCACGCGGTGCACAAAATGCCTTTATCAAAGGGGTTGGCTTGGAGCTCGCTAAATTTGGGGTTCAAGTCAACGGCATTGGACAAAACTATATTGAGAACGATACCTACTATCCGCCCGACTTAATGCAAGACGAGCGCTTTATCCAAGTACTGAATACTCAAGTGCCCACCAAAAAAGTCGGCTCGAGTCTCGAAACAGCCAAGCTCGCGGCGTACTTGGCCGACCCCGATGTCAAGCATGTCGTCGGCCAAATCATTCCCTTGGCGGGTGGTTGGACAACCTAAGCTTTAAGTGGCCTAGCGAAGCCTGAGGAACGCATCCCGCCTTGGGCTCATTTGCCCTTAAATTGAGCTTGCCTGCGTTCAACGAAAGAAAGCACCCCTTCTTTGGCGTCTTCCGATTTCATCAAATCGGCTTGAACAGAATCTAGCGCTTCGACGCAGGCTTCAACCCCCTCATTTAAGTAGCGTCTGGCCGAAGCTTTGGTCGCTTGAATCGCGAGAGGCGCCTGAGTATTCGCAATGTGCTCAGCCAGTTCCAACGCGCGATCGAACTCTTGCCCCGCAGGCACGACCTCTTGCACCAACCCAATGCGAAGCGCTTCGTGAGAATCAAAAATGTCGCTTGTGAGCAGGTGATACATGGCATTTCCCCAGCCTGCGCGCTCCACGAACCGGAAGGTGGCACCACCCGTTGCGTGAATCCCTCTGGCGGGCTCGAGCTGCGAGAAGCGGCAGTTATCGGCGGCAATCACGATGTCACCGGCCAAGGCCAACTCAATGCCGAAGGTATAGGTGATACCCTTCACAGCCGTAATAATCGGCTTTTTGCAGGCTCTACCCAGCGCAACGGGGTCACAACCCTGACTCGGTCGGCTGACGCCCGAGTGCTCCCCCATCACTTCCGTCCACTTGGGCAGATCCAGCCCCCCGGTAAACTGATCACCATGGGCGTGGATTAAGCCAACCCAAAGGTCGTCATCGTCGTCTAGGCGCGTAAATGCCTCAACCAGTTGTTTTGCCATGGTGGGCGTGTAGGCGTTGTATTTTTCCGGGCGATTCAAACCGATCAGAAAAACCTTGCCACGGACCTCGGTCGAAATAGAACCTTCACTACTCATGGCGTATCTCCTTATTTTTAATTCTTTGAAGTCTAGCAGAGTTCAACTTGTGGGAAAGGGGCTTGCTCGCCTGTCTCACAATATCGATGCAATCCCAGTAAAGAACATGACAAAACCCACCAATAAAAAATAGACAAACATTAAGATCGTGAATTTGGCGAGCGTGAGCCA
>Ga0181560_10003396_pt1 | contig 14691 bp, 9 predicted proteins | sample 011ome_20_FD_133751 | JGI IMG/M metagenome (GOLD analysis project Ga0181560, IMG submission 133751) | Coastal salt marsh microbial communities from the Groves Creek Marsh, Skidaway Island, Georgia - 011509CT metaG (megahit assembly) | ecosystem: Environmental > Aquatic > Marine > Intertidal zone...
GTGCCAACCGTCTGAAGCCAGGCATAAGCAACAACCCCAAGATTGTCCGTTGAGGCCGCGCCATTAAGTGTGACTGTTTCGCCCTGCAGTGGATTAGGGTTTGAAGCTGATGCCACTGCAACAGGCGCGATCCCGGTCACATCCACCGACACGGTCGCGCTGCTCTGCAGACCATCAGTATCGGTTACCACTAAACTGAACTGCAGGGTTCCGATGGTATTCGGCGCAACAAAACCAGCGATGACAGTGTTAGCACCCAGTAAATTCACAGGTGATCCCGAGTCTTGACGCCAAGAGTAGCTGGCAATACCGATGTTATCCGTAGACGCCGACCCGTCCAAGATAACGCCATCTTGCTGAGCTACCGTTTGATCAAAGACAATGGCCTGCGGAGAAATACCAGCCACATCAACTTCCACTGTTGCCTCACTCTGCAAGCCATCAGTGTCAGTCACCCGTACCACAAACTGCAGAAGACCCGTCGTATTCGGCGCGACAAAGCTCGCCGAGACTCCATTTGCATCAATTAATGTCACCTCTGTGCCTGCCACTTGGCGCCAGGCGTAGTTCACAATCCCAAGATTGTCAGTGGCACTCGCTATGAGCGTCACTCGTTCTCCCTGTATAGGATTATCGTTCGAAGCCATCCCTGTAACGACAGGTAGCACGCCCTCCACATCAACCACGACTTCAGCGCTACTTGAAAGACCGCCTGGGTCAGTCACCTGTAAACGGAAGGTCAGCGATCCAATTATAGTTGGCGCTGTGAAGCTTGGTGAAGCTACAGCCGAATTACTTAAAGTGACTGTTGTCCCACTAAGCTGGGTCCAAAGATAGGTTAAGGGTGACCCTTCTGGATCCCAGCTACCGGATCCATCTAGTACAGTTTGAGCCCCTTGCTGGACCGTCAATGCCGAGTTGATAATCGTCTCTGGATTATTATTGGCGAGGCTCGTTGAATTGACAGCAGGCGTAACCACGGAACTGTAAGCCGTGGCGTTATTATTTTTGAAACGGATCATCTCTGTTTCAAGGTCGATATTGGTAGGTAGCACTCTAGTGGTTCCATCGACCACCACCGGGCTGCTGAACTGTTCACCATCAACTACACCGTCGACTAAATCGGAGATCACCGCTTTGATGATTTCATAGGTGGGCGTTGCCATACCTAACTGAATTGCAGCATTATTGGCTGTGTTGGCCACAGCACCCAAGAGCAATGCATACTGACTGGCTCCGGCGGTCGCCGTTGCACCAGGAGCGATGGGATTAGCTGGAACTGTAGTTAACACATCAAGGCCTATGGCAGTGTTATACTCCGCTGTTGTATCAGCAAACTTGTCGAGGAAATCACCAGTGGTTCGAGACTGATTGCGAACCAAGTCCACCAGCGCCTCGGTAAACGGGGTCACGGCAACTGTGCTGGAGCCAACTGGCAATACTGATCTAAAGCCCTGAGATGCAGTCAGGGTGATCTGGCGTCTCAGTAACGCATCAGTCTCCTGATCAGATTCATCTATAAAAGCTCCGCCTCGAGTCTCGACCAAGACAGGGGAGGTCGTAGACGGCAAAGTAATTGTGAAATTACCAGTAGTATCCGTCGTTGTGGTTGCCAGTGCCTCGCCGAGCGCAAACCCGAAAGCATCAATCTCGTAGAAAGCGACCGTCGCATTGCTTATGGGACCCTTGGTGGCGGCACCGCTAATCACTTGAGTTTCGGCGACTACCGAAGACCGAGGAATTGTCTGGCTGACAGGCACGGTGGATACTTCCGGCACAATAGGTGCCGATGAACCTCCACCGCCGCAAGCCGACAACATCGTTAGCGTCGAAAAAATCAACGCTAAGCTGCACTGTCGCCTGCCTTTAGTCCCAAGACCCTTCATCCAATTTGACTCTAAACCCGCTATTTCGTGCTCTACTACGGCGCAGTTGTAACCGCCCTAAACACCGCTACCCCTGAAACTTTCTGAACATTATTAGTCAACTGATATGAGAGCCCAGCTGCCTGCGGCAAACCAGCACCATAATTCGTAAACATACCGCTAAATGTACCCGCACCACCCAAAACATCGTTTACTGTGACTGTGTTGTACAAGCCGCTGAAAAGATTCGTAGTTATGGTTCCGGAACCTTGTGCACGCCAAACCTGATTAGCGATACCAAGTTGCACAGTAGAATTGACTGTAGAGTTAGTGAAATCTGCAGTCAGATTAGCCGAACCTAGAACACCGACTCCGCCGATATCATTCGTCGGATCTGTATTACCGACTAATACATAACTTGCCGATCCTGTAATAACTTGCGCTGGCGCTGTAATAGGCGCTATCAACCAGTGCAAACTCGCCCTGCTTAAATCGAGGTTACTGCTGACTCCAGTACTGTTGTTTACCTGGGTCGCTACACCCTGCGACCATCGTCCCCACTTTAGACTGCTGACAGAGTCAAACCCGGTGTTCTTGTTGGTCGCCGTACCTATCTGGTAGATCTGCGCCACACTGGTTTTATTATTGCTGAAGCCGGTCAAGTTGCTGTTTGTGCTAAAGCTCATCCGTTCGCTGATCGCATTGGTACTTACCGCTCCCGATGAATCCACAAAAGCCAAGCCTCTAGGAGTCGATGCAGCAACGCCGGCAGTAATGTTAACGGCTTGACCGGAGGAGTCAGCAACAACGATGTCCTGTGGCGGCGGTTCTACAGTAGCAGCAGGCGCGACAACAGCGGTCGTCGCCTTAGTTGAAACCGTGCTAGTCGGGGCTGGCGAGCTAGCAGTACTGACAACTGACGAACTACCAGCTTCTGCACCACTAGTGCCCGTCCCTGCGGTGGCTGCGCTGCCCGAATCTGCCGAGCTGGAGTTTCCTGCGCTAGTAGAATCGGTGCTACTGGTTCCAGTACTGGACGACCCACTTTCGCTTGTTGAGCTGCTTGCGGTTGTCGAGCTGTCGCTCGCAGCACTGTCACTAGAGGTATTGGTGTCTGTCGCGCTGCCACCCGAAGCATCGTCACTTGAAGCGCCATCGCTGGAAGCACTCTCGTTGGTAGCACTCTCGCTACTGGCGTCATCACTTGAGGCACTCTCGCTACTGGCGTCATCACTTGAGGCACTCTCACTTGATGAATCATCACCTGAGGCACTGTCACTTGATGACTCCTCACTGGACTGTTCGCTGTCCTGTTCCGCTGCCGCATCATCACCGGCGGATTCCTCGCCCGCCTGCTCTTCCTCACTCGCAGAATCGTCTTCTGACGAACTTTCCTCTGCAGCTTGTTCTTCTTCAGCAGCCTGCTCTTCTTCAGCAGCCTGTTCTTCTTCAGCAGCCTGCTCTTCTTCAGCAGCCTGTTCTTCCTCTGCTTGTTCTTCTTCTGCCTGCTCTTCCTCTTCTGCAGCACCCTCCTCTTCATCGCTGGACTCTTCCTCAGCCTCCTCCTCAACCAGGTCAATTCCTTCATCGTTCAAGCTTTCTGGCGGCGCGAGGAGTTTTTCCGGAGGAGAGTTGAAGTCAGCGGTAAAAGCAAACTGATTCTTGGCCAGATCTATGGTACCCGCAGCATTTTCAAGAGTCACAACACCATTCGAAACCCCGACGTAAAGGCCATCTGCACTTCCGCTCGAGCAGTCAGCTGTACACATTCGAGCGGAATAAAGCGTGCCGCGCACACCAATAACGGCCGAGGGTGTTGATACTTGATAGGCACTCGGATCACGCTTCGCGACTCGACCTGTGATCGTTCGAAACCCACCCTTTTCCAAAGTAAAGTTGGCTCGCACAAGCTTACCTTCACCAATGGCTGGCTCTGTATCTGTAGCCGGCATCTCCAGAGATTCAATAACAAAGCGAGATGCAGGTCGAATCGCGATCTTGCTGCCATCATCTAGTAACAATTGGGCATATCCTTTTGGGCCGGTCACGATGACATCACCGGCATTCAGTAGACTGCCTTTTTTCAGAGGCTCGACAGCCGGCCTCTCTACATTGTTAATACCAATGGTATAAATGACCTTGCCGACTTTCGCCCAAGTGGGAGATGCCTGTAACAGCAAACTCAGCACTAGTAGTGACAACACGGGCAGCCAATTTTTCTTCATCACTCTCAAGCGCCCTTAATCGAAAATCTTGCGAAAGGATACACCCACCTCGAGCCTGTCGAATTGAAACAGGCTGACGGTGGAGTGCTTGAAACTGTAGTTGGCTCGCGTAGTCATAGTCCACTTTTTGGCTGGAAAATCAGGCCAAATACCACTGCCGGTAAAACTATAGGTATCATCCTGACGAGTGAAGCCAAAATAGGGGTCGTCGTAATCTGTTCTAGAAAAATTAGCATCAAATACATACTGCACTCCTCCCGACCTGAACCAGCTGCTGCTGAGAGTCACAGCAAATCCATCTGTAGAAAATGGCGATGTACTGTCTACGGTAGTGTCGGCATTTTTAGTGAAGGACAAACTTAGCTGAGAGGCTGCAAACGAACGGACTGCGCTGACGCCAAACATCGTCTGATTAACATCACGTACACTCAGTGCCGCACCATTAAATCGACTAATTGCTGCGCGAGCAAAGGCCGCCATTTGCAAATTTTTGTTGACCTGGCGAAGGTAATTAGCTGTGAGCCCAGTGTCACGCCGACTGTATTCTCGAGCAAGGAACGAAAACAGGTTATTCGCCGCCAATGAAAAGTTGTTATCACCTTCGTTCCAGTTCCAGGCAACGCCCAGATCAAGGTTAGAGGCGTCAATAAAGTGCGTAGAAGGCGTTGATCGGTGATCGAGTCGACCCGTAAAGAGCAACGCAGAGGCCGTGGTCAGGGGCTTGTTGATAAACCCACCGAACGCGGTATTGGCAAAAGCTGATGACTGAGCCAAGTTACTTTCTGCTAATTGGAAACCTAAAAAGATCTGCTCGTCTGTCGCCGAGAGTGCGTTGCCGTCGTAACCAGCGCCAGCCTCGAGATAAAGTTGTACTGTGGTTTTGTAGGCGCTGCTTCGCGCATCAATTGCTGCTTGATAGTCAGTCACTGCGGCTATGACATTCGGCGGCGGGTTCTCAGCGAGCACTCGCGCAAATTCAGTTCGAGCCAGCTCATTGTCGCCCACCTCAAAATAAGCGCGAGCTAACTCCAGTCTGGCGCCTGAAAAATCTGGCTTACGCGCTATTAGACGTTGCAAACTAAAGATCGCCTCGCCAGCCTGTTGCGAGTCCAGCGCTGCAACACCCAGTAGATAATCATACGAATCATCGCCAGCCAGCACTCCTTCCTGAGCTGCCAGCAAGGCAAAAGCCTGATCAGCCTGCCCTTTCTGGAGTAACTCTTTAGCTTGTTGGTAGAGCAGTTCTGGATTGAGATTTTCAGCAGCCGTTGCGACACATGCCATAACAAAACATAGCGTCAGAGATGCTACCTGTACCCAGCGTCGAATTGATCTACTCAAGAAGCCTTGACTCATACTACATTTAACTCAGCAGGTCTCGCCAACTTGCATACCGCGGATCAACCGGTAACATGTGGCCGATACTACGAACATCAATCTTGACCAGCCGGCAGGGCTTGGCAAATCCTATCTCTTATCAAGTTATTTCGTTGCTCTTTTTTTAGCGACTACGTCGCCTGCTCTTCAGCTGGCCACTGTTTTGGCCAATGTTTTCACTGTGTTAGCTTTCATGGCTGCTTAGGGATCTGATCTCTGAAGCCAGCGCTGCGCTTTTAATTTATCGTCGTCTTTTTGACGATTTAGTTTAACACAAAATCGCTATTCCTCTGAGAAAGCGAGTGAGAAAACTAAGATTAGACATGCTTTGTTTTCGCTCAATGAAGATTGCGGTAATTTAAGCCGCGACAGATACCAGCGACTCTGTATCCGCAGCCAACAGAGCGGTCATCTGGGCTATTTCCTGAGCTTTTTTCGCATCGGACCAGCCCAACTCAGCACCCATCATGGCAGCCACCTGCGATGCTACTGATGCGGCTTCTCGAGGCTGGTAGAGCGCGGTACGCGTTCGGCGGTAAAGAACATCCTCAAGGCTCTGCGCCCCCTCCTGCTGCATAGCCCAAGCAACTTCGCCGGCAAGCAAACTTCCACCTGAAACTAGCAGCTCTGCGCCAAGCGCCAGCACTTGTGAGGCCTCAGCGCCATACAACCGTACGAGTCGGAGTGCCGCACCATCGTTCATCGGGTACCGCTGAGTGAGATGCAGTACCTGGTCGTCAATGCTGCCAGTGAAATCACCGCCGGGTAGAGGTGTATCGCCGGCTGAGCGAGTCCCTGCAAAGCCGATCAAGTCCGCAGCAGCATCTACTGCCGCCTCGGCCATCTTGCGATATCCCGTCAATTTACCACCAGCAATTGTGATGAGACCACTAGCACTGATCCAGACCTCGTCTTTGCGCGAGATCTCCTTGGAAGATTTTCCTGCCTCATAGATGAGCGGTCGCAATCCTGCCCAGGTCGTCAGACAATCCGCCTGAGTCAGTCTTACGCCGAAATAACGCCGAATCGGCTCTAACAGATAACGAATCTCCTCAGGCAATACCTCTGGCCAGATTTTCGCGCCCGGCTGGTAGACGGAATCGGTTGTGCCAATGTAGACAACATCACCCCTGGGGATAGCAAATACAGGTCGTTGATCCAGGCTTTGGGTGAACACCATATGTTCGAGGGGTAGCTTGGCGTGGGGAATGACCAGGTGGACGCCCTTTGATAAAACCATCGCCTTTGGCATGCTGATGGCGTCCAAAGAGCATACTTGCTCAACCCAGGGACCGGCAGCATTAATGACGCCCCTCGCCTTGACGACTATTTCTCGCCCGGAGATTGTACATCTTGCCTGAACACCTGAGACTCGACCTTGGTCCTTGAGGACTCCTGTGACTGCAATCTTGTTGGCGGCGACTCCACCCGCATCAATACCGGCTCGAATGTTGGCTATTACCAATCTGGCGTCATCGGTTAAATACTCTCGATATACGCTAGCTCTTGGAAATGCCGCGACATCAAGTACAGGTTCAAAGGCCTTAAGCTCATCGGCTGCAAGATTAAAGTGTCGGTCTGAGACGTTTACCTGCCCGAGCCTTTCATAAACGGAGATTCCGACACGGTACTTCAAGTATTCAAAGTAACTACTGGTCGGCACCATCAGCCATTGTGGCTCAGCAAGATGTGGTGCCAGCTGATTAACGCGCTTGCGCTCCAGGGCTGCCTCTCGAACTATATGAATATGACCCATAGCCAGATAGCGCAACCCTCCATGAATTAACTTGGTCGACTTGCTGGAGGTCCCTGCTGCAAAATCCGCAGCTTCCAATAACGCGACGGAAAGCCCACGCAGAGCCGCCTCTCGAAGAATACCAGCGCCGGTGATACCACCGCCGATAACCACCAGGTCATAGACTTGGTTTTCAAGGGCGTTTAGCGCATTGTCCCTGGCACTCGATTTCATAAAATCCATGATACTATTTCTGCTTTCTTAGTCATTGTTAGTCAGCATTTCCTAGGCACTCGCGAGCTCCCTCACTGGCTGCCACTCACTCTAAAGCCTTATCTACCACCTCAAACCTGGAGCGAAGACTTTCCTTGCATATTCTACCAGCTAATGGCGACGCACACTTGATACTAGTTCAAGCGTTAGCGCACGAAATCTGGCTTGAACACTACCCGGGCATTATCAGCCACCGCCAGGTGCGTTACATGTTGGATCAGGGGTATTCAATCGACAGATTATCGCAGGACGTCACTGAGGGAATTCGCTACCATCTACTCTACATTGACGACCAACCTGCTGGTTTTAGCGCCTACAGCACTACTTTTTCTAAAACTGTTTCTAACGCAGTTCCTAACGCAGTTCCTAACGCTGTTTCCACAGCGGACCGAGCCGCAGCGCTGCACAAGCTCTATCTTCGGTCAGCATTTCATGGACAAGGAATCGGTTCAATGCTTTTGAGTCACGTGGAAAGCTTGTGCGAGAACCAGGGCTGCTCGACCCTGGCGCTCAATGTCAACAAGCACAACACCCGTGCGATTAAAGCTTATCGCCGGAATGGTTTCATCATTTCACGATCAACTTTTAACCACATTGGGCTTGGCTTCTACATGGACGACTTTTATATGACCAAAGCCCTCCCCCGCCGCTTAGCTACCTAAGTCTAGCCACGCCTTCACTAGGGTAGAACAACCTCAATCAGTTGCGGGCCGAAGGTCCGCATGGCCGCACCATACACTGCATTGAAATCGTCAATAGTCGTGACTCGAGAAGCCTTCACACCCATACCTTGAGATAGCTGAACAAAATCCAGGTCAGGGTTACCAATATCCAGCATATCCAGTGTCTTCTTTGTCATCGACTGAGCTCCGACCCGGGCCAGCTCAATCTGTAATATCTGATATTTTCGATTTGCGAGGATAATGACACAAATATCCAGATTCTCTCGCGCCATGGTCCATAACGACTGAATTGTATACATGGCACCGCCGTCTCCCTGGACACAGACCACTTTTCGGTCGGGGCAAGCGACGGCAGCGCCAATCGCGGTGGGCAAACCAAATCCTATCGAGCCGCCTGTTAGCGTTAACCAATCGTGTGGTTCTGACTGAGCTGAGCTGGGATAACAGCCGCCACCAGCGGTCGCGCCTTCATCCACAACAATGGCGTGGGTCGGCAAGTAATGTGCAAAACTCATGGCCACCGTTCGTGGGGTTAACTCATCCACACCCTTCGGCGACTTGTTCAGCTTATTTTTGATCGGCTGAAACCCATCGGCACCCACTGCAGCCACTAATCGTTCAAGAGCATCCTCCGCGTTTTGGTCAACCCCTGCCAGCGTGTGGAGGACGCTATCAGGGGCATAAAACTCGCTGGCTTTACCTGGATAAGCAAAGAAGGCTACTGGGGCCTTGGTGCCCACCATAATCAACTGCTCAACGTCTTTGATCTGTTCAACGCCCTGTTCTGCGAAATAAGCCAGACGCTCTATCTGGCAGCGACCCTCACCTCGTGGCATACGGGTAAAAAAGGTATCACAGAACACTCGAGCGCCGGTTGCCTGAGAAATCTTGTTGACCAGCTCCAGACTGTACTCGGTCAAAGCCATGTTCCCCAACAAAAGCATGCTGGATTTACCATTTTTTAACAGCTCTACCGATCGATCTATAGCGGCTTCATCAACAACGCCTGGCGCGGGCGCTGTTTGCCGAGCTAGAGGCTCGACTGAGTCGTTCCAGGCGCAATCTGCTGGCACAATCAGCGTCGAAATTCTGCCCGCCCCTGTCGTCGCCTCGACAACGGCATCGACTGCGTCCTTTGGCAAATCTGCCGCAGTCTCAGTCGTTCGAACCCAATGAGAAATCGGTTGGGCCAGTCCAATGATATCCGACGTCAGCGGTGCATCGTATTTCTTATGATAGGTCGCATGATCGCCGATCAAGTTCACTACTGGAGAGTTAGCTTTCTTAGCATTGTGTAAATTCGCCGAGCCATTCGACAATCCGGGACCTAGGTGCAACAAGGTACAGGCGGGTTTGCCTGCCATCCGCCCATAACCATCTGCAGCACCGGTGCAAATACCCTCGAACAGACCGAGGATTGAGCGCATGCCGTCAGTCTTGCCGATGGCAGCCACCATGTGCATTTCCGAGGTCCCAGGATTGGTAAAACAGACCTCAACACCGTTGTTAATCAAAGTCGCTACTAAACTCTCGGCTCCGTTCATGCCTTTGTCTCCTCCCCAATTGAACGCCGAGTATAACTCAACAGTACCGAATGTTTGCTAGCCCAGACGGGAATGTATTCTATGAAAGCTAAAAAAGAAGTCTCGACGACTCGCTGTCAATCATCTGTTTGCGCATCATCCCACTGACCTTCTCATCCAATCCGAACTTGGCCGGCGCCCCTCGACTGAAGTCTGGCGTCAAGGACCCGGTTACATGCACAATAGAGTGCATCAATTATCGGTGACCTATCCTATGTACGACATTCTGATTATTGGCGCCGGCAGCAGTGGTTCAGCCATTGCCGCCAGAGCGTCTGAAAACCCAAATCTGAACATCCTGTTGGTCGAAGCTGGCCCTGACTACAGCGATATCAGTAGTACACCCAGGGATATCATCAATAGTCACAATAACTCCTATTCAGCCCACGACTGGGGTCTCAAGTACAATCCGACCGCTTCTCGCACTTCGCCCTTTCCTCGAGGTCGAGTAACCGGAGGTTCGAGCTCGGTTAATACCACGATAGCGTTGAGAGGGATCCCCGAGGACTACGACGAGTGGGCTGACCTTGGCAACAGCGAATGGACCTGGAATAAGGTGTTGCCTGCATTTAATCGGCTTGAGCGGGATCTCGACTACGGGGATGCGGCATACCATGGCGATGCTGGGCCTATCTCCATTCGACGTTATCCGCACGACGAATTGTTGCCCCAGCATCAGGCTTTTCTGGCGACGGCTCAACAACTTGGCTACAACGACTGTCCCGATGCTAACGATCCAGACGGGTCTGGTGCTGGGCCCCAACCGATGAACAAGATCGGTCGACTGCGAGTATCCAGCGCCTTGACCTATCTTGCGCCAGCCAGGCTAAGACCAAATTTGACGATTCGCGCCAAGACTCACGTTCGTCGCCTGCTGATCAAGAATAAAACCTGTGTAGGGGTTGAGGTTGAAAATGCCGCAGGTGAGACCGAGAAGTTGTTTGCTAAAACGATTGTCCTTAGCGCTGGCGCCATCATGTCGCCAGCAATATTGATGCGTTCCGGTCTCGGTTCATCTGCACAACTCAACCAACTGGGTATTCCGGTCATCGCAAATATTCCCGCGATCGGCCAGAATTTGAGTGATCATCCGGCCCTATCTATCGTCGCCAATGTTAAGCCGGGCATCCGCATTGATCATGATGACCCGATCATTCAAACCATTTTGCGTTACACCTGTGCAGGTTCAAACAAACGCAATGACCTTCAGATCGAACAATTAAGTTTTGCCGGTGGTCGCCAGGATCCGCCGCGATTCGCGATTGCTGGCGTCGTCGAATACCAATATGGCCGAGGTGAGGTGCGTCTGGCATCGGCGGATCCACAGGTCCATCCCATTATCGATAATCATTTTTGCGAGGACAGCCGTGACGCTGACCGACTGGTCACCTGCCTGCAGGATATTTTGAGATTCACCAAGACGGGTCCGCTGGCTGACATGATAGAGGCAGTCGTATTTCCCGATCCGGCTCGAGGCTCTGACGCAGAAGGTCTCAACACCCTGGTTCGAAAATTTTCCGCCAGCGGCTACCATCCCTGCGGCACAGTGAAAATGGGGCCCAAGGCAGATCCCGGCGCGATCGTCGACCAATTTGGCCGTTGTCATAGCATTGACAATCTCGTTGTCGCCGACGCCTCCATCATGCCGTTTGTGCCCAGGGCGAATACTAACCTGACCTGCATTATGATCGGTGAGAAAATTGGTGAATGGTTGCGCATATCGCCGGCTCGCTACGGCATTTAAGGATTATTGATTCATTCCGCTTGTCTTGGCGCTCGATAAGTCGACAATCGGTTCAATAGAAATTTCGACAACTCGTTCGATAATTATTTCGATAAAGGACAAGACGGCATGACAGATATCAGCATCAGAAACGTCAAGGTACTTGACGGCACAGGCGGTGAGGCATTTGCTGCAGACTTGGAAATACAGGACGGCCGAATTAAAACTGTAGGCTCTGCCGGCCGGGCAAAGCTTGAAATTGACGGCCAAGGTGCTCACATTGCACCTGGTTTTATCGACACTCACTCCCATGACGATGGCGCTTTTTTTCGCCATCCAGGCATGGCTTTCAAGCTCGCTCAGGGCGTTACAACTGTTGTCGCAGGAAACTGCGGCTTCAGCGCTATTCCGGCAGACCCAAACATTGACGCGGGACGCGCGAGTGGCGGCATATTAGCAGGCCTGGACGCCGGGTTTAGTGACTTGAACGGCTATTTCAAAGCAGTGATGGCCAAGCAACCCGGGATCAACAACATGATGTTAGTAGGTCACAATACGGTTAGGGCTATCGCGATGGGTATGGCAAAACGGGCGCCAACCCCACAAGAAATGCAGCACATGTATGGATTGGTTGAGCAGGCAATTGAGCAGGGCGCCTGCGGATTTTCCTCAGGACTTATTTACACACCCGGAAAGTGGAGCCAAACCGAAGAAATTATCGCCCTGGCGAAAGCTGCAAAAGCGACTGACGCACTTTATACCACCCATATGCGTAACGAAGGTGACAGATTATTAGAGGCTATCGACGAGAGCCTGACAATTGGTCTTGAGAGTGATGTGCATTTGCATATTTCTCATCACAAGTCTGCTGGGAAACAGAACTGGGGGAAAATTAAGGACTCTCTGGCTAAAGTCGACGAAGCACTGAGTCGAGGTCAACGTGTCACACTCGACGTCTACCCGTATACAGCAGGCAGCGGCCGAATGATTGAATACTTCAACTTGGCTAATATCAGCCGGGACTTTGCCGAAGTAATTCGGATCGCTAGCTGCCCTGCCTTCAGAGACTATGAAGGACGCATGCTGATCGATATTGCGCGGGACCAGGCTGTCGATATCACCGACCTGGTTCGCTCGATTCTTACCGCCCCAAAAGGCGATCGCACCATTTGTATTCATTTTATTATTGATGAAAAAGATATCGCCACTAATCTACGTCATGCTGACATGATGGTGGGTTCTGACGGTATTCCAGACCTGAATGGCCGACCCCATCCTCGCCTGTTTGGCACCTTCCCCCGCGTGTTAGGTAAATATGTGAGAGAAGATGCTATCTTGACTCTACCTGAGGCAGTACGTCGAATGACCTCTTTAGCCGCACAAACTTTCGGCCTGGTAGAACGGGGAAAGATTGAAACGGGGTATTGGGCTGACCTGGTGCTGTTTGATCCTGACATCGTGATCGATAAAGCGACCTACGATGACCCTAAGCAAGAACCCATCGGCATCAACACGGTCATCGTTAATGGCCAGATTGCGTTCCATAAAGGTCAACATACGGGTATCGGTAGCGGCAAGATGCTTCGTTATAGGCGCGCGGCCTACGGCGAATAGCCGTTTACAGCCATCGCTGCAATCGAGACAGTGCCGCCTTTAATTGGTGCTGTGATAACATGCGATGATGAGCGAGCAACCCAGCAAATCGCCGAGAATAGGCATCGACCTCGGTGGTACCAAAATCGAAGCCATCGTCCTGACTGATACAGGTCTGATTCTTGACCGTGCACGAATCGCAACCCCCAAGAGCGACTATCAGGCGACACTGGCGAGTATCGCCGGCCTCATTGATGGACTGCAGAAAAAACACGCCCTTGATGCAACCACGCCTGTTGGCATAGGCACGCCGGGCGCCGTCTCGTTTGAAACCGGCCTGTTAAAAAATTGCAACAGCACCTGTTTGAACCACCAACCTCTGCGGGAGGACCTTGAGGCGCTTATCCAGCGTAGGGTAAGAATCGCTAATGACGCTGACTGTTTTGCATTGTCTGAAGCCAGCGATGGCGCCGGCGCGGGGGCTCACTCAGTCTTTGGGGTCATCCTCGGAACCGGCGTCGGCGGTGGCCTGGTCTACGACGGACGACTGCTGCAAGGCATCAATGCCATCAGCGGCGAGTGGGGCCATAACCCTTTGCCGTTGTCGGCTTATCAGCCGATGCCAGAGAACGATCTGCCCGTCATTGATCAACAACGAGCCTGTTATTGCGGCCGTTCTGACTGTGTCGAAACTTGGCTCTCGGGACCTGCCTTTGAACGTAGTTATCTCGCGCTTACAGGGACTCAGCTTGGCTCCATCGATATCGCTGGTCTCATTACGCGGGGTGACCCACCGGCTACTGCACTGTTCCACCAGTATTGCAATCTCCTGGCGCTGGGCTTATCGACAATCATTAATATTCTCGACCCTGCGGTCATTGTCTTAGGTGGCGGCATGTCAAATATTCAGGCGCTTTATGACGTGGTACCAGGCTACCTGCCGCGCTATGTGTTTTCGGATCATATCAATACCCGTCTTTTGCAAGCTCGGCACGGCGACTCGAGTGGCGTACGAGGCGCTGCCTGGCTCTGGCCGAGTCAATAAAAATCATGCCATTAGCTTTACTTCTCTCTCGCCCGTTACACCTTTTGGAGTCACCATCATCCCAGCATCACGCATAGTAGAAATCAATCGACAGCCCATTGAACTGTTCAAAATTCTCAAGTTTGAGGGCCTGGTGGGGACCGGTGGAGAGGCCAAACTGGTCATTAGCGACGGCCAGGTTCGGCTGAATGGTAAGGTTGAAACTCAAAAGAGTAAGAAAATACTCTCCGGTGACGTCATCGAATTTCAAGAGGAGACCCTCAATATCCTTCTGAAGGCATCAGATTCTCAGGTCGATGCGCAGTGACTATCCCTGACAGATACTGTATTCCAATCGCAATGTAGCAAAACGGGAGCGAAACATTCCATGAAAGCAGCTGTCTGCCATGCATTTAGTCAGCCTCTGGTCATCGAGGATATTAGATTGGCTAATCCAGGACCGGACGAGGTGGAGGTCGAGGTCAAAGCTTGTGCCATTTGCCACTCTGACATTACTTTTGCCGAGGGACATTGGGGCGGCGAGTTGCCTGCCGTCTTTGGCCATGAAGCAGCGGGCATTGTTTCTCGCATAGGCACAGGCGTCGAGCAC
>Ga0181560_10003399_pt1 | contig 14685 bp, 6 predicted proteins | sample 011ome_20_FD_133751 | JGI IMG/M metagenome (GOLD analysis project Ga0181560, IMG submission 133751) | Coastal salt marsh microbial communities from the Groves Creek Marsh, Skidaway Island, Georgia - 011509CT metaG (megahit assembly) | ecosystem: Environmental > Aquatic > Marine > Intertidal zone...
ACCGGTCAAACGTTGAAAGGGAAGCGCGGGTGAAGAGTGACGACGGGAAAAGTCCTTAAGGAACGGCGTGCACCACGCGAACGGGGTCGTATGGGAAGCAGTCTCACCTCCGCCGCCGCCGCGGGCGCGCGCGCGGCGGCGACCGCGGCGAGCGCGCGGCATAAGATGACCCGCACGGGCTCTTGCCCGCGGCGCAACGCGCTATTCGCCGGCGCCATCACGCCGCCGGACGCGTGCGCGGCGGCGAGCGCGGCGAGCGCCGATTGGGCGCGCGCGTTGTCCTCGAGCGACGCGCTTTCGTCGCCGTTTGCGAGGACGCGCGCGCATGACTCGCACAGACGCATCGCGGTCACGCACGCCGCGCGCGCGGTCGCGACGTCTCGCGCGCCCGCGCACGCGACCGCGGCGTCTAACGCGCGCGCGAGCACGCCGACGGGCTGCGCGCGCATCGCTTTGTTCAGTCCACCGAGGGCCCACGTCGCGAGCTCCGCGACGCGCGCCGCGGAGGCGTCGGCGGCGGCGCGACGCGCGACGTCGCCGAGGACGTCCACCGCGACCGCGACCGCGGCGGGGTCCCCGCGCGGCGTGCACAGGCGCGCGGTCGCGAACAGGACGTGCGTCCACCCGCCGACGAAATTCGATGGATTCGCGAGATTCGACGAAGACGAAGCGTCGCCGCCGCCCCGAAGTGTCTCGGAGAGCCCTCGCACGGCGACGCTCGAGAAAAACGCATCCGCGCCGACGACGCCGGCGACGTCGCGCAAGCCCTCGCCGAGCTCCTCTCTGGCGTCCGCGTGCTCGTCGTCGTACTTATCCCCGTGATCGGTTCTCTCGGACGCGCTCGGGAGTCGCACCGCGATCGCGGCCGCGTGCGCCGCGCGCGCGGCGCACGCCAACATCGCCGTCGCCGCCGCCGGCGATCGCGCAGCCTGATGTTTCTCTTCGCCGCCCCCGCCGGCGTCCGAGCCCTCTCGCATCGCCGTCCACGGCGCCAACGCCGCGGCCGGGGACGCGACGCCGCGCGCGAGCGCGTCGGAGAGCGCGTCGAGGCAGAAACACAGCACCTCCAAGTCCGCGCGCGGGGAGAGACCGCCGCCGTCGTCGTCGCCGCCGCCTCCGCCGCCGCCCGTCGAGCCCGTCGGGCCAGCCGCCTTCGCGCTCTTCCTCCGCTCGCGCTTCAGCTTGGCAAACTCCTTGTACGGAATGTACGTCCTGTCCGGCGCGGCGTCCTTCCCCGTCCCCAGCGGATCCGGCGGCGGCGGCGGCCCCGGCGGCGACGCCCGCGCGGCCTCGCACACGCTCGACAGCACCTCAACCGCCCTCGCCGAGCCCTCCGCGCCGCCGCCCCCTCCGCATCGCGCGCGCATCGCCGCCGCCGCCGCGCTCAGCGCCTCGCGTCGCTCCGCGCGATGCACCGCGTTCGCCGTCCCCGCGCTCGCGGCGGCGACCGCGGCGACGAGCGTGCGGTCGCTGAACGTCGCGCGCGCGTCGCGGTCGCTCGCGGCGAGGATGCCGAGCGCCGCGGCGAGCGTCTCGGACGGACACTGCGACGAAGCGACGAATGTCGGGGTGGGTGGTGAGTTGAAAGGCGCGTCAGGTGGAGTCGAAAGGTATCGTATGCGGGGATTGAAACCGTGGTGTGGGCGGAGAGAGACACCGGGAAAAGTCCTTAAGGAATGAACGGCGTTCACAACGCCAACGCGGTCGTATGGGGACCAGTGTGACGAATAGGACGCACCGCGCCCGCCGCGTCCGGCGCGAACGCCGCCCAAGCGGCGTACGCTTCGAATAACAACGCCGTCGTTCGGTCGCGCGATCGGTCGACGCCGCCGCTCGACCCGGCGTCGTTCACGCACATCGCGGCTGCTGACAGCCGTCCGGTCAACGCGTCGAGCGTCGGAAAGACCGCGGCGGCGGCGGCGGCTCGGAGCCCGTCGATCACTTCTCTCCGCCGCGCCGGATGTATCGACAGCCTCCCGCTCTGACACTCGTCCGGGAGCACGGACAGCGTCTGCAGCAGGCACGTCGCGCCCGCGTCCGCGACGGTTTCGTCGACGTCGCGATGATCGAGGAGGGCGGCGACGACGCGCGTCGCGGAAGGCGGCGCGGACGCCGGCGGCCGCGTGAAGTACGCGCACAGATCGCGCGCGATGGCGTCGCCCTCCCACGCGGCCATCTTGCACGCGAGCGCGGCGATCGCGAGCGACACCTGCGTCAGGATCGTCCGCGGCGGCGCCGAAGACGCCGAATCCGCGCCGCCGCCCCGCGCCGATCCTCCGCCGACCCCCCCCACGCCTCGGTCGTGCGTCGCGCACAGCGCGGCGCATCGCCACGCCATCGGCAGCAGCCCCGCGTCGCGCACGTCGCCCAGCGCGCGCTCGTCCAGCGCGACGTGGCTCTTCTGCGTCTTCTCCGTCTTGAAGACGCACCGGCGCAGGAGGACGTGGAGCGCGCGCGCGCAGAAGAGCGCCTCAAGCGCGTCGAGGCCGCGCGGCGACGTCGCGTCGTCGCCCAGGAGCGCGAGAGAGACGGGCCACGCTTCGTCGCTGCGAAGAAATCGTTGGAGCCAGGCGTCCGCAGCCGCGCGCGAAGAAGCGTCGCGCGTGACGTACAGCGCGTGCAGCGCCGCGCGGAGGCCGTCGCGGTCGATCCGCGCGGGCGCGGACGGCGGCGGCTCCATGTCGACGCGCGTGCCCCCCCCCGGCGCGTCGCGCTGGGGGGTATGGCCGGAGGCGGCGCGCCAGTCGGCACCGAATCTGTCTAGATCTCGTCAAACTTTAGGGTTAGGTCTAGGTCTGTTAGATGCGTTCTACAAAAGTTTTTCACCCATAGCTTGGTTTCAACACTTGATCGCGCCTCCTTTCAACTGACCGGTGAACTATTTTTGTATGGAACGACCCTTAGGGTCCGAGATCGCGATGACGCCTCGTCGTCCTGTCAGAGACGCGCGCGGCCGGCGCGCCGCCGACAGACGCCCACATCGAAGACACCAACCCGCGCCGCGTCCTCCTCCCCGTCCTCCTCCTCCTCCTCCTCCTCCTCCTCCTCCGCGATGTCCGGACCGACCGCCGACGCCTACCCGCGATTCGGCCCGCCGCTCGCGTGCGGCTGCTGCGCCCCGACGCCGTGGTGGAGCGAGCCCGACGCCGCCGCGATGATGACGCGAACGCACACGCGCGAGACCCCGCGGCTGATGAACACGTTCACGAAGACCAAGACGCCGTTCGTGCCCCTGGACGGCAACCGCGTCGGGTGGTACATATGCGGACCCACGGTGTACGACAGCGCGCACATGGGACACGCGAGGAACTACGTGAACTTCGACGTCTTGCGCCGCGTCGTGACGGAGTACTTCCGCTACGACGTTCGGTTCGTGATGAACGTGACGGACATCGACGACAAGATCGTCATGCGCGCGCATCAGCGCCGCTCCGAAGAGGTCCTCGCGCTCGCGGAGAAGACGCTCGGCGCGAGCGGGCTCGACGCGGAGCCGTCCGCGATCGCGCTGAAGGCGCTGCTGGCGTCGGGGGAGAAAAAACTCGGCGAGCAGAGCGCGCTATCCGCCGCGCTCGCCGCGACGGTCAACGCCAAGGCGCGCGAGTCCGATTCTTCTTCGGGCCCCGTCGTCGACGAGAGCTGGAGCATCCAGGACGCGTACCTGACGCTCGCGAAGCGCTTCGAGGACGAGTTCATGGGCGACATGGCGTCGCTGAACGTGATGCGACCGGACGCGCTGACGCGCGTGAGCGAATACGTCGACAAGATCGTTTCGTACATTCAGCGCATCGTGGACCGCGGGTTCGCGTACGAGAGCAACGGGAGCGTGTACTTCGACGTGCCGACGTTCGAGAAGGACGCGAATCACAAGTACGCCAAGCTGAACAAGGCGGCGCTCGCGGAGGACGAGGTGGAGGCGGCGATGGACGGCGAGGGCGCGTTGGCCGCGGACGCCTCCGAGAAGAAAGACGCGCACGACTTCGTGCTGTGGAAGGCGTCCAAGCCCGGGGAGCCGTCGTGGGCGAGCCCGTGGGGCGAGGGGCGTCCCGGGTGGCACATCGAGTGCAGCGCGATGTGCAGCGACGTCCTCGGCGAGGCGGTGGACATCAACGGCGGCGGGATCGATCTCAACTTTCCGCACCACGAAAATCAGCTCGCGCAGTCGGAGGCGTTTTACGACGTGAAGCAGTGGGTGAATTACTTCGTGCACAGCGGTCACCTGCACATCGACGGGCTGAAGATGTCGAAGAGTCTGAAGAACTTCATCACGATACGCGCCGCGCTGAAGATGTACACCGCGCGGCAGCTGCGGTTTTTGTTCCTGCTTCACCAGTGGAGCGACCCCATGGATTTGACCCCCGCGTTTGGCGACGCGGTGGACGCGTCGGGGAACGCGCCGTGCGTCGGGTTTAAACAGATGGACGCCGCGGTGATCGCGGAGAAGACGTTCGCGGAGTTCTTCCACGCCGTGAAAGGGGTGTTACGTAACTCTGGTCCCGGCGGGTACGACGCGAATCGCGCGCAGACGTGGAACGAGAACGAGCGCGCGTTGTCCGACGCCGTCGACGTCGCGCGCGCCGCGACGCACGCGGCGATGATCGATAACGTCAACACCCCGGCGGTTATCAAGGCGTTGAAAGAGCTCGTCAGCGCGACGAACGCGTACTTGGGGAAGACGGCGAAGGAGGACGTTCGGCCGCTGATCGTGTCCGCGGCTGCGCAGTTCGTGACGACCATCTTGAGTACGCTCGGCGTCGCGGAGGCGGGCGGCGGCGGCGCCGTCGGTTTCGGCGACGTCGGCGGAGACGCGGGCGGCGGCGACGGCGACGCCGGCGCCGGCGCCGGCAAGGAAGAGACCCTCGCCCCCGCGCTCGATCTCATCGTGAAGTTCCGCGACGAGATCCGCGCGCTCGCGAAGAGCGGCGCGGACGCGAGCGCGCTCATGGCGGCGTGCGACGCGCTGAGGGACGACGGATTGCCGACGCTCGGGGTGAAGCTCGACGACCGCACCGACGGCGGCGCGCTGTGGAAACTCTACGGCGTCGAGGAGCTGAAGAAAGAGGCGGCGAGGGAGAAGGAGGCCAAGGCGAAGAAGGCGGAGGAGTTGCGCGTCAAGAAGGAGGAAGCCGCGCGGAAGTTGCGCGAGAAGGAAGAGGCGGCGAAGATACCCCCCGGGGAGATGTTCAAAGTGGGCGAGCACGCGGGGACGTATTCAAAGTACGACGACGACGGCGTCCCGACGCACCTCGCCGACGGCGCGGAGGTGGCGAAAGCGCAGCGGAAGAAGCTCGCGAAGTTTCAAGCCGCGCAGAAGAAGGAGCACGAGAAGTATCTCGCGAAGTGCGCCGCGGACGGCGTCGACGCGATGAAGGTGTGACGAGAAAAGTAGCGAGCGGCGAGCGTTAATAAGGTATACCAACGGCTAAAGACGTACACTGTGCGTCGTCGCGCGCTCACATCACGCGGCGACGGGCTCGGGCTGCGCCGCGACGGGCTCGCCGCTGTTCTCGTCGCCCTCGCCGCCGCCCTCGCCTCCGCCGCCCTCGGGAACCTCGGAAGGCGAAGGCGGCGGTCTCAACGTCTTGGGCGGCAACTTCGGGACCACCCGGACGACGCTCCGAGGCTTGATGGCGCGCCTCGCCTCCTCCGCCTTCTTCCTCGAAATCTCCAGCTTCGCCGCCGCCTCCGCGGCTTTCGCCTCCTCGTACACCGCCCGCTCGATCGCCTTCGCGCTCTGCCTCTCCGCTTCCTCCCCAAACTCCGCCTCGCGGTCCTTACGAAGCAGATACTCGCTCAGCGCGAGCACCGGATCCGGCGGGCGAAGTTTCAACATCGACAACAGCGCCCCCGTCACCGTCGGCATCACCTCCTCGCCGAGAAACTGCCGCAGCGACGCCGAGCGCTGATGCAGCGCGTCCTCCTCGCGCGCGAGGCTCGCCGCGCGCTGCCGCGCGGCGAGCGCGTCCGAGCGCGCCCTCCGAGCTTCGCGCGTCGCGAGGAGCGCTTCCTCGCGTCTTCGCTCTCGCGCCGCCGCCGCCGCCGCCTCCGGGTCCTCCGCCGGCTCCTCGGGGACGCCCTCGAAGTTGTTCGGACGCCCCAACGCTCTGCGGACGTTCTTAATGCGCGTGTGCGCGGATCCTCTAGCGTCGATCGTCGACCGCCGCACGCGATGCGGGTCGATCGTGAGCCAGCGCGTCACGACGTCGGTGCATGGCGCGGCGGCGGCGGCGGCTTCCGCGGCGACGGCGGCGGCGTTCGCCTCCGCCGCCGCGGTGGCCGCCGCCTCCTTCGTCTCCTCCGTCGCCGCCTTCAGCGCGCTCTTCGCCTCCTTCGCCGCGGCGCGCGCGTCGCGCGCGGCCGTCTTGAGCTCCTCCCACGCGACGTGCGCCGCCTCCTCTTCCTTCGCCCACTCGACGTATTTTTCGTACAACTCCGGATGCGTCAGCTTGAACGTCCGAGCGCGCTGGCCCTCGTCCGTGATCTCGAGCGTGACGGCGACGGTGGGCGCGGTGGACGGGTTCAGGACGCGTCTCGCCTCCGCCTCCTCGGGCGTCTCCTCCGGTTCGGGCTCTTCTTCCTCCTCCTCCGGTGCAAGCTCCGCGGGCGCCGCGTCGCCGCCGTCCTCCGCGGCGGCGCCGCCGTCCTCCGCGGCGGCGGCGCCGCCCTCCGCGGCGGCGGCGTCTCCGTCTCCGTCCTCGCCCTCCTCCGCGGGACCCTGCGGCGCCGGCTTCTTCTTCCTTCGCCGCGCCGGTCGCGGCGGGATGTGCGTGAAGACCTCGTGGCACTCCTCCGGCGTCGCGACGCACGCGGCGGTCATGACGTACCCCAGGCGTTTGATCGTCTTGGTCTCCAACGCCGCCTTCAAGAGTTCCGTCTTTACCTCCGACGCGAGCGCCTCGAAGTGCGTCGCCGCCACGTCGTCTCTGTCGAACGTCGGCTCGTCGGAGGCGTCGCCGGTTGCCTCCGCGGGGGGCGGCGCCGCCGCGGCCTCCGCGTCGGCGGCGTCCGCGTCCGCGTCGGCGGCGGCGGCGGCGGCGCCCTCCGCCGCCGCCGCCGCCGCCGCCGCCGCGAGCGCTTCCTTCAGCGCCTCCTCGCCGCACTTGGCGCGCGTCTCCTCGTCCAACGACGGCATGTGCTCCAACAGAAGCGACGCGGGGGTGATCAGCGGGAGCGCGTACGTCTCCGCGGTCGTCAGCGCGAGATCCTCCGCGAACGACAGCGGCGGCCCGCGGACGACCGCGCGGATCGGCGCGAGGCCGTTGCCTTGCAAAAATTCCTCGGCGACGGCGGGCATGCCTCCGACGAGCTCGGGGACGAGCTCCCACTTGTCCTCCTCCTTCTCCTCCTTCGGATCCTCGGGCGTCGCGGCGGCGGCGGCGGCGGCGTCTTCGCCCTCCGCGGCGTCATCGGCCGCGGCGACGGTTGACGTTCCATCTTCCGCCGCGTCTGAGTCTTTCTCCTCCGCGACCTCCGCCTCCTCCTCCGGCGCCTCCGGCTCAACCGCGGGCCCGAACCCGCCGACGTGCGCCCTCCACTCCCGCCCCCCCGCGCCCACGACGCGCGTCACGTCCGACGGCACCACGTTCACGTTCAGCATCGCGACGCCCTCCGCGCCGCCGCCGGATGATGGGGCGTCGCCGACGACGCGCGACGACGCCGTCGCCGCCGCCGCCGCGACGGGGACCCTCACGAGCGGCGCGTCGAAGGCGCGCGCGATGCTCTCCGCGATGAACCGCTGCGTCGGGTGCGGCGCCTCGTCCGTGAGGAGGAGGTACCGGTCGATGTCGCGCTCGTTATCTTTCTCTTCTTCCCCCGCGACGACAATTGACGTTCCATCTTCTTCCACCGCCGACGCCTTCGCCGCGAGCTTCGTGCAAAACGTCGCGAGATTCTTCACGTGGCAGCACGGAATCACGTTATCGCCGTCGCCGTACACGCACACGGGCTTCCCCTCCCACGCCGCGCGCATGGACGCGAGGAACCCGTGCTCGAACTCGCCGCCGCCGTACAGCGCGCCCGGGCACACGACGTGCGTCTCGAGGAGGCCCGGGACGGCGGCGCGGACGACGACGCGTTCGGCGTCCGCCGTCGCCTTCGCCGCGCCGAACGCGAGCCCTCTTCGCGCGACGTCCCTCGTCGTCAGGGCTCCGCCGGGACCGTCGAGCGGCTTCGCGTTCGCCCACGTCGCGATGGACGAGACCGCGATGACGACTCTGGTGGGGAAGTCCGTCGGGGTGGCGTCCATTGGGATGGATTCGCGCAGCGCCGCCATCGCGGCGCGAACTGCATCGATGTCGGGGTGGAGTTGAAAGGCGTCAGGTGGAGTTGAAAGGCCTTCGTCGAGGTGTGTCGGGATTGAAAGCGAGGTGTGGGCGTAGAGATGCGCCGGGGAAAGTCCTTAAGGATCGGCGTTCACCACGCCGACGCGGTCGTATGGGGACCAGTGTGAGATAGAACGCGCCTCGGATTGGGGACGCGTTCGGAAGCGGGAGGATCACGACGTCCGCGCGCGTCAGCGCCTTCATCGCGGCGTCGTCGTGCGCCTGGAGAGGAGGAGGAGGAGGAGGAGGAGGAGGAAGGGTGGGGGGGGGCGTAAGCGGGGATGGTCGCGATTGATGAGGACGCCGAGCGGGGCGGGATCCGACGAGGGGCGCGCAGCGTTCGGCGTCGAAGGTTTGCTCTGCTAAACGGAGTCCTTAAGGATCGGCGTTCACCACGCGATCGCGGTCGTATGGGAACCAGTGTAAGGGGGAGGATCGATCCGATCGAACGAACGATCGATCGACGCGCACCGCGTGGCCGTGGTCGACGAGGAACGACTCCGTCGCGTAGTCGAGGTCGTCCTCCGACGTCCTCGAGCAGCTCACGTCGCAGCCGGCGTCGCGGAATGCCCGGCCGAGGGCGACGCCGAGCCTGGAGTCGCCGTCGCCGACGAAGACGCGTCGCGTCGCGAGCGGCGCGGTCGAAGAAGCCATGGCGACGACGACCGCGCGCGCGCCGCGACGACGACGGACGCGCCGGACGCTCAGACGCTCAGACGCTCAGACGCTCAGACGACGACGACGACGACGACGACGCGCGCCTTACGCCCTCGCGACGACGACGACGACGCGATTCCTCGCGTGCACCGCGCCGGGGGCGTCGTCGGTTGTGGACGGCAGCGCGCGGATTCCCCGTTTTGGAAGGGCGGATTGGCATTTCCTCGGTTTGATGACCCGTCGCGTCGTCGTCTCAGCTGCTCGACAGTAGCAGAAAAGTCTAATATTCACCCGAGCAAGACGCTTCTCTCCCTCTCCCCCTCCCTCCCTCCCACATCGCGCGCCTTCCTTCGTCGCGTCGCGTCGCGTCACAGCGTGTTCTTCTTGACAACGCCCGGGTACCCGCGCCAGATCTTCCCGACGTCCGGGTTCCACCCCGCCGCCGCCGGCCGCAGCGACGGGTGCGTGTAAATCTCCGCGGTGAAATCCGCGGGGGGCGCCTTCGCCGCCTCGCCCAACGGCACGCTCCAGCCGCTCCCGTTCCCGAACTCTTTCCTCAGCGACAGGTTATACCGGTACAGATAATACGGCACCGTGGCGTACAGCAGCAACCCTGGGAACCACGCTTGTTTGCTGAACATGACGCACGAGGTGAACGCCTGCGCGACGAAGATGCTCCACGACACCATCTCCGTCACCGTGAACCACATCGAGCCGCTGCTCTCGTACCCGCGCTCGTAGACGTACATGACGTGGTACCGCCACACGATGAAGTTGGCGATGAAGAAGAAGAGGCACACCGGGGCGAGTATGGGCGCGCTCACCGCGAAGGTGAAGCCGAGCATGATGATCATCATGAACACGCCAACCTCTCGGCCCATTCGAACGCCGCGAGGGGAGTACTTGACGGTCCGGTCGCGGGGCGTCACCGCGCAGCCTAAGAAGCACAGATATTTGCGCACGGCCCAGCATATGATCCCCGGGTGAGGGAGTATGAGTCGCTGGATCGGCGTGTATATCGCTCGGAAGACGACGAAGACGAGAAAGAAGTTTGAGGTGATCGGAAGCAACATCCCGAACTGCTGCTGCGTCGTGTACGTCGTCGACGTGATCCCCAAGGCTTCCTCGAAGAACCCGCCCAACGCGCCGCCGGTGATGCCGCCGACGAGGACGTTGACTAAGACCCAGCAGAAGTAGTACCCCAGGAAGCGGCGGTCCGTCGCGGATAAGCTCGCGTGCTTGTTCTGCGCTTGCACCAGGTACAGCATGAAGAAGGACACGACGAACGTCTCCCAGAGCGTCAGTAGAATCGGCGGGAGAAGGCCGGAGATGAGGACGTTGAACGGCTTCGCTTCGCTGCTGCAGTACCACTCCAGGAAGCCCTCCATCCCAACGGGCGGGTCCACGACGCACGCGGACGCGAGCCCCACGGTGAAGATGCTCGACGGGAAGATGATCAGCAAGAACACGAACGGCATGATGACGAACACGCGGCGTTTGCTGTGCTTGGACCGCGTCATCAACGTCTGCCAGTTGACGTTATCGGGGCCGGGCGCGGGGCGGCACCGGAAGTTGCGGCGCGAGCCGGAGTGAAGAAGGCACTGCGCCGCCTCCGCGGCAGCCTTTTGCGTCGCGAACACGCAGAAGCACGACGGTCCGGGCTCGCCGGACAGCGCAGCCTCGCGCGCGATCACGATCTCGCGTTCGCATTTTTTCAAATCGTCGACGGCGGCGTCCACGACGGTCAACACGCGCCAATCTCGCTTCGTGTACCGCGTCTGGTATTTGCCCGCCTCTTTCCTTCGAAGCTTCACCACGGTGTTATACAGCTCGTCGCGTTTGTCCAGCAGACGGTCCGTCGGGCGGTGGTCGAAGACCGGGATGATCCCGCGGAAGTCATCCGGGAAGAGCGACTCGAACATGTCCTCCACGGCGTCCGTGGGAAAGTGCTCGACGATTCGCCCGTCGTCCTCCACGTACCGCGTCGGCACCAGGTCCGTCATCAACACGACGTAGTTCGCCGCCCACACGGACACGATCCTGTGCGCCTCCGGGTCGTACGTGTTCACCGTTCTTCGCCCGTCGACGTCCGGGCACGGCATCTGGATGAACCGCGCCGCGCGCGCGGCGCCCTTCTGCTGCGATTTGGTCTTTTCGATTCCGCCGTCGCCGAAACTGAAACCGCCGCCGCCCTTCCCGCCGCCACCCTTCCGCGACGTCGCGCCGCCCCTCTCCATCGCGTCCATCGCGTCCGGGGGCTCCATCGCGTCGTGGTGGTGGTGGTCGTCGCTGGTTCGTCTCTTATTACCGTGGAACGAGTCGTCGTCGTGCTCGTGCCCGTAGTCGTAGTCCTCGTCGACGTCGTCCAACGCCCTGTTGAAAGCGACGTCGGGGTGGAGTTCAAAGGCGTCAGATGGAGTTGAAAGGCAACGCGGGCGGGGATTGAAAGCGAGGGGCGGGCGGAGAGAATAGCCGGGAAAAGTCCTTAAGGATCGGCGTTCACCACGCGAACGGGAGCGTATGGGAAGCGGTCGGGCGAACGCCGTGAAAATTACGCACCACGCCTCGAACTCCGCGAGCTCGTCCTCGTCCGGGTCGATGTTCAGCCCGGTCCACCACTCGTGCTTGATCGCGACGTCGGGGGCGTCAGGGTCGTCGTCCGAGTCGTCGAACTGGAGGGTCATAGCGTTCGGGTCGTCGTCGCCGCCGCCGGCGGCGGCGCCGCCGTTCGCGTCGCCGCGAGGGGTCGCGCCGTCGAGACCGGCGAAGCCGCTGCGGTTCGACGCGTGCGCCGCGGGCGTCGTCGCGTCGAAAGCGTCGAACGCGTCGCCGGAGCCCCCGCCGCCGCTCTTCTGGCGCTTGTGACGCGCGTGCCGCCGCCGCGCTTCGACGATGTGGTCTAAGATCAAGCGGTCGTGCGCCGCGAGCGCGGACGCCGGGGGGATGGCAGCGCCGCCGCCGCGGTCGCCGCCGCGGTCGCCGCCGCGGTCGCGGTCGCCGCCGTGTCCGCGCGCGAGGCCGGCCATGTCCGCCGCGTGCAAATCGCCGGTCAGCTTCGTCGGCGTCGGCGCCGAGACGTTGGACCCGCCTCGCTCGTGCCGGAACGACCCGAGCTCGGTGCGTCGCAGGAGCTTCCTTCCATCGTTCGGCGGGTTGGCCGCGTCGCCGCCGTGACCGCTCGCGTCGTGACCGCTCGCGTCGCCGCTCCCGCCGCGTTCGCGTTGCTCGCGTTCGCGTTCGCGTCGTCGTCGCTCCGCGTCGCCCACCTCCAATCGATTCGTCGCCGCCATCTTCGACGCCTCGTTCGACGCGATCCCGCCGAGCCCTAACGTCGCGAACACGTCCCCGATCGTCGCCGCGGCGGTCTTCCGTCGTCGTCGCCCGTTGTCGGCGGCGTCTCTACCCCCGCCGCCCCCGCCTCCGGCGGAGGCGTCTCGGTGCGGCGCGCGCGCGCGCTCGTCGAACGCGTCGTCGCTGAAGCCGTATCGTCCGCCGGCCGTCGCGGAGAGACGTCGGGCGCCGCCGCCGCCGCCGCGCGCCGAGCCCCTCGGCGTCGCGGCGGCGGACGAGGGCACGGACCGGACGTCGACGGAGAGGTTCCGGTTCCGGTTCGGCGAGGACGCGGACGCGGACGCGGACGCGTTCTGCGTCGTCCGCGCCGCCGCCGCGGACTCGCGCTCGCTTCGCAGGCGCTGGAGAAAATTTTCGCCGTCGCCCCCCTCCGATCGCCCGCCGGCGCCGGCGTACGACTCGGTCACCGGCCCGGGCGCGACGTCGATCGCGACGTCGTCCGAGCTCGCCGCCGCCGCCGCGGCGGCTCGCTCGCGCTCGGCGCGCTCCCTCGCCACCTTCTCTTTCGCGGCTTTCAGCCCCCCTCTCAGCCCCGCCGGCACCCGCGCCTGCCGTCCCGTCTGCGAGAGCAACGCCGGGGGCTCTCTCGCCGCGCGCTCCGCGAGCTCTCTCTCGCGCTCTTCGGCCGCGATGCGCTCCGCCGCGGCCTCCTCCCTTCGCGTCTTATCCACCGCCCTCTGCGCGGCGGCGATCGCGATCGCGTCGAGGTCGTTCGCGTCCGCCGCGGACAGCGACGAACATTGCCGCGCGAGGGACCCTTGGCGCGTGAGCGCGGGGGGCGCGTCGAACGGGTTCGCCTCTCCCGCCTCCTCCGCGGCGGCGACGACCGCGGCTTTCGCCGCCTGCTGCTCCTTCAGCGCCTTGATGTTCCGCTTGAGTTCTTTCAAGCCGCGGCGTCGGCGACCGCCGCCGAAACCTCCGACCGGCCGCGGCGCGTGCGATCCCGCGCGCGTCGACCCGCTTCGAACGCTGGCGTCATCGAACGCGGACGGCGACGCGCCAAACGCCGCCGCCGCGCGCGCCGTCGGCGACCCCGCCGCGCTCGTCGATCCCCCGTCGGGACCCTCCCCGACGCCGTCTTCGCGCGGCGCCGGCGGCGGCGACGTCGTCGGCGAGTCGGGCGGCGACGCGCCGCCGTCGTCGCTCCCCGCGGGGTCGGTCTCCTTCGCGCTCTTCGCGGCGTCCGCCCTCTTGGATTTTTTCAAACGCTTCTTCGACGCCGACGCGAGCATGCTGCGTCGGACGCCGACGCTTCCCTGTTGGTGGCTACCATCCTTCGCGACGTCCCCGGTCTTCTTCTGCGCGAGGACGGGCGTCGATAACAACGCCATCGCCGCGAGCGTGTTCGCGCCGCCCCACTGCTTCTTCTTCTTACCGTGCTCCGCGCTCGGCGACCCCGGGTCTTCTCCTCCCTCGCCGCTGAGCCGCTGCCGCGCGCCGCCGCCGCCGTCGTCGCCGTCGCCGTCGCCGTCGCCGTCGCCGACGTCGTCGTCGTCCTTCCCGGGTCCCGGACTCTTCGCGACGGCGTCGCGCATCTTGTTCACGTCGATCTCCGCGTTCACCTCGCGCCCCTGCGTCAGCATCTGCTGCAGGATCGACTTCGGCATGTGGACGGCGCGCCACAAGTTGGTGTCTCCCGACGTGGACAAGTACAGCTGTCGAAGCAACGCGAACGTTCGCGTGTGTCGCCGGAGGAGCCACGTGGCGTACAGCATGATGCCCCACAGGACGACGACGTGGAGCCATAGGACGCTGGATTCTTGGCCGATGTTCGCGACCGTCGCGCGCATCAATTTCGAGTCTGCGCGGAGGGCGGAGGAGGAGGAGGATGAGGAGGAATGGATCGATGGTTGGATCGATGAGAACGACGAGAACGAAGCGGAAAAAGAGCGAAGAAAGCGATATGGCGACGTCGAGTCCGAGTCCGAGCGGTCCGCGCCGCCGCCGACGCACCCATCCCCGACGGCACGGCGTCGTCGGCCGTGTGCGTGGCGATCCAGTACGCGCGCTGCCTGTCGAGTTCTTTCCCGGTCGTGTGCACGGGAATGAGCACGAAGACCGCCACGATCGTCACGGGGAGGAACAGCTGAGGGTCGTTCCATACAAAAATAGTTCATCGGTCAGTTGAAAGGAGACGCGATCAAATGTTGAAACCGGACGATGGGTGAAAAACTTTTGTATAGAACGCACCTGGATGCCGAACTGCGAGACGCGAATGAACGCGAGCGCGTCGATGCCCGCGGTCGCGACGAGCTCCTTGTCCGGAACCTTGAGGACGTGGAACATCCATCCGAACACCGCGTCTTTCAGCGTTCCCGTGGGGTACGGCAGCGGCGGCGGGCGGTGCGTCTGCGGCGGG
>Ga0181560_10003412_pt1 | contig 14661 bp, 10 predicted proteins | sample 011ome_20_FD_133751 | JGI IMG/M metagenome (GOLD analysis project Ga0181560, IMG submission 133751) | Coastal salt marsh microbial communities from the Groves Creek Marsh, Skidaway Island, Georgia - 011509CT metaG (megahit assembly) | ecosystem: Environmental > Aquatic > Marine > Intertidal...
ATCGCGCATATGAGTGTTCGTGCGGATGACCCTATTTGGATGCTAACCGCGCCCATTCCAGCTACTGCTCATGCCATGAAGAAATCCGGCATGAAGCTCGAAGACATCGGTCTGGTTGAGATCAATGAAGCCTTCGCTTCGGTGCCACTGGCATGGTTAATCGAGACGGGGTATCCCCATGAGCAAACCAATGTGAACGGCGGTGCTATTGCACTGGGTCACCCTCTGGGGGCTACGGGTACCAAGCTGATGACCACGCTGCTGCATGAGATGGAGCGGCGCAACGTTCGCTTTGGCTTGCAAACCATGTGCGAGGGCGGCGGCCAGGCAAATGTCACTATCCTTGAGAAGCTAGACTGATTGCAGCCCGCGGCAGCGGTTCTTAACCCGTGGCCCCACACCAGGGGTGAGTCAGGCATACGGCACTCAATTGAACAAACACTAGGGAGCGTGTAATGGCAGGAATTTGTGAAGGTCGCGTTGTTATTGTCACCGGCGCAGGTGGTGGTCTTGGCGCTGCCCATGCCCGAGTACTGGCTCAAGAGGGCGCTGCGGTGCTGGTCAACGACATTAATCAAGAGGCCGCGGAAGCTGTGGTGGCGGAAATCCTCGCAGCCGGTGGCGTTGCTGAGGTCAACCGGTCCGATATCACCAACTACGAAAGCAGCGGCGAAGCAGTGCAGCAGGCCCTATCCCATTTCGGTGGTCTCCATGGTGTAGTGAATAACGCCGGCAATAACCGCGACCGTATGTTCGCCTCACTGTCTGAGGCTGATTGGGATGCAGTTATGGCAGTGCATTTGAAGGGGCATTTCTGCATTAGCAGCCACGCGGTTCAATACTGGCGTCATCAGGCGAAAGCCGGCGAGCCGGTTAGCGGGCGCATCGTCAACACCACCTCCGGTGCCGGTCTGCAGGGCTCCATCGGTCAGTCCAATTATGCGGCCGCTAAGGCCGGCATCGCCGCATTGACGCTTAATCAGGCAGCTGAGCTCGCAAGATACGGCGTTACCGCCAACGCCATTTGCCCGGTGGCGCGCACGGGTATGACCACTGCGGTCCCCGAGATGGCGGCGCGAATGGCGCCTCCAGCGGATGGCAGCTTTGATCACTTTGCCCCCGAGAATGTCTCAGTCGTTGTGGCCTGGCTGTGTTCGCCTCTGTCCGCACACGTCAATGGCAAGATCATCGAAGCGGAAGGTGGACGTATTGCCATTGCCGATGGCTGGCGCAGCACCGATGGCGTCGATAAAGGTGATCGTTGGCAGCCCAAAGAAATTTCAGATGCGATGGCTACCTTGCTCGCGACTGAAGTGCCGGCGCAAAAGGTCTGGGGCAGCTGAGGGTTAAGGCATGAATTTCAGCTTCAACGACGAACAGCGAATGCTTGCCGATACCGCCGCAGCCTTTCTAGCGGAGGTGGCTGACAGCGCACACACCCGACGCGCAATGAGCAGCGAAGAAGGTTTTGATACCAGCACCTGGCGTCGCCTATGCACCGACATGTACTGGCAGGGGATTCTTGTTCCCGAGGCCAATGGTGGGCTTGAGTTGGGGTTCGTGGAGCTCGCTATTGCGCTGGAGAAGGCCGGGGAACGACTCCATGCATCTCCGCTCACCGCCGTGGCAGCGGCAACGGTCGCGCTGCGCTTAGTGCCCGATGCAGCGGCATCCGCTGCTATTCTCGAGAGCATTGTCGAGGGGAGCATAGTCAGTTTGGCTCACACCGATGCGCGACCAAATTGGCAGGATGCGAAAGTGGCGGTAACGGCCACCTCTGATGAGGGCAGCTTTTGCCTTCAGGGGGAAGCGCGCTTTGTGCCCTTTGGCCACGTGGCAGAGACTCTAATGGTTGTCGCCAACCTGCCATCAGGATTGGGGTTGTTTGCTGTCCCTGCAAACACCCCCGGAGTGGTGTGCGCTCGGGCACCTACGATGGATCAAACCCGCGCTATGGCCTCTTTGACACTATCCAATGTCACTCTGCCTCCCAGTGCGTGTCTCAATGAAAACTTCGCCCCGCTGCTTCCCCAGCTGTTGGATGCCTTGCGCATCATGATCGGCGCCGAGCAGGTGGGTTGTGCCCAAGCCAGCTTAGATATCAGCGTGGAATACGTTAAAGAGCGAGTGCAGTTTGGCCGGACCATTGCGTCCTTTCAGGCGGTAAAGCACAAAGCAGCTGACATGATGTTAAAGGCGGAGTCTGCCCGGTCATTATTGTATTACGCAGCATGTATTGCCGATGAGTGGCTCGCGGGTTATGCCACGCCTGAGCAGCTAACCGAAGCTGCCGCTATGCTCAGCTCCTGCGCCGGTGACGCAGCGTTCTTCAACGCCGGCACGGGTATTCAACTTCATGGGGGCGTTGGCATCACTGAAGAGTACGACATTCAGCTGTATTTCAAGCGCGCGCGGTCAACCGAGAACTATCTAGGATCTCCCGCTGACATGCGTGAACTGATAGCCCAGCAACTGTTAGATGGAGATTGATCATGCAGCTCCGATTTACCGCAGAAGATGAGCTCTTCAGGCAGCAGGTAGCAGACTGGCTGGCAGACAACTTAACGGGGGAGTTTGAGGCTATTCGATTTAGAGGCGGGCCCGGGGACGAGCACAGCTATGTGGAACAGCGCAAAGCTTGGGAGCGGCGTTTAGCTAAGGGTAACTGGACCTGCATTGGTTGGCCCGAGGCATGGGGCGGCCGCGGGGCTTCCATTGAGCAGCAGGTTATTTTCAACGAGGAGTATGCCCGAGCCGGTGGCCCTGGCCGGGTGGGTCATATTGGCGAGACGTTGACGGGGCCGACCCTGCTGGCGTTTGGCAGCGAGGCTCAAAAGACCAAATACCTGCCTGGCATTCGAGCGGGCACTGAACTGTGGTGCCAGGGTTACTCCGAGCCGGGCGCTGGGTCTGACCTGGCCAACGTCCGCACCAAAGCCAGTTTCGATGAGTCGACGCTGACCTGGCGGATCACAGGTCAGAAGGTCTGGACGTCACTTGCCCACGAATCCGAATATGTTTTTGTGCTGGCCCGAACCAATCCCGAGGAGCGCGCTCACCGGGGCCTAGGGTTTTTCTTGGTGCGCATGGATCAGCCCGGTGTCACGATTCGGCCTATTCCTCAATTGACCGGCACCGCGGAATTCAACGAAGTGTTTTTTGATGAGGCTGAGTGTTCAGCCGATGACATCGTGGGAGCTCCGGGGGACGGTTGGAAGGTGGCGATGGGCTTACTCGGGTTCGAGCGAGGGGTTTCAACGCTGGGGCAGCAGATGCTGTTCCAGACCGAACTGGATGAAATTGTTCGCATCGCCAAGTCCAATGGTGCCGCCAAAGATCCGGTGCTGCGCCAGCGAATGGCAGAGGCGCACATCGGTTTGCGAACTATGCGCTACAACAGTTTGCGTATGCTCTCCGACGGTGGCGATGACGGCAGCCTGGGACGGGAAGCGATGATTTACAAGCTGTATTGGTCTAGTTGGCATCGCAATCTAGGCAAGCTAGCCATGGACGTGCTCGGTCCGGAGGCCGAGTTGATCGAAGCGGCTCCCTATCAACTTAACCGTTTGCAGTCGCTGTTTTTGTTCACTCGGGCCGATACGATTTATGGCGGCACCAATCAGATTCAGCGCAATATCATTGCAGAGCGCGCCCTTGGGATGCCCAAAGAACCCCGAGGGGAAGCGCGATAAATGAAGAGGTGCCCGGTCATCCCCAAGGATTTTGGAACCGCCTTCATGGCTGCAGCGCCGGTTCATAAAAGCGTACATCCTCTATTGCTTATAGTGAGACTAAGATGAGTCGAGAAATTCCGCCCTACGTTGCTGGCCATAATTTGTTGGCCGGAAAGTCTGTATTGATTACCGCCTCTGCGGGGGCGGGTATCGGCTTTGCCGCCGCCACGCGCGCGGTGGAAGAGGGGGCTCGGGCCCTTGTTATTAGCGATATCCATCAAGGCCGGCTTGAGCAGGCAGTAGCTGCTCTCAATGCCCTCGAGGGCGACTGTGTTGTCTCGGGTCAAATTGCAAACGTCACAGAAGAGTCGGATGTACAGGCCCTAGTAGCCTTCGCGGAAGAGGCGACGGGGGGCGTTGATATTCTCATCAACAATGCAGGACTTGGCGGCACCAAACTGCTCGTGGATATGACCGACGAAGAGTGGAGTCGCGTCCTGGACGTGACCCTCACCGGGACCATGCGCATGACCCGCGCGATGCTGCGCGTCATGCAGCCAAGGGGCCGCGGCGTGATAGTTAACAATGCGTCGGTGCTGGGTTGGCGTGCGCAAAAAGAGCAGTGCCACTACGCTGCGGCAAAAGCGGGTGTAATGGCATTGACTCGATGCGCTGCGATGGAATCGGCGGAATACGGCATTCGCATCAATGCAGTCTCCCCCAGCATCGCCATGCACGATTTTTTGCGCAAGACCACTCCCCCGGAGCTGCTCGAGCAGTTAGCTTCGAGGGAGGCCTTTGGGCGTGCCGCAGAGGTCTGGGAGGTGGCCAATGTGATGGTGTTCCTGTGCTCTGACTACGCCAGTTACATGACCGGGGAAGTTGTCTCGGTGTCCAGTCAACATCCCTAGCGCTTCGCCGCCAGCCATTACCCACGAAGAGGTTTCATCATGTTAGATCTTGAGGCTATCGAACTCATCAAACAGCTGAAGGCGCGCTATTTTCGATTTTTGGATACCCGCAATTTGGAGGGCCTTGAGTCGGTCTTTACAGAAGACGCCCACGCCCATTTCAAAGGTGCAGACTACGAGTTTGAACTCAACGGCTGGGCTGAGCTGGATGCGTTCTATCGGAAGTCTTTCTCACCCACGACCTTTGGCATGCACAACGGTCATCACCCGGAAATTAGTGTGGATGGGGAGCAGGCCATGGGGATCTGGTATTTGCAGGATATTTTCATCCAGCAGGAGTACAACATTACGGTGATGGGTAGTGCGCTGTATCACGATGAGTACCGAAAAGTGGACGGAGAGTGGAAAATTTCGAAGACCGGTTATCAGCGCCTGTGGGAGGAATACCATCCACGCGGTCCGGAAATCAAACTGCGATTGAAACCATTTTCCGATGAAGATATTCAGCGTGCGGACGCTACTGAATCCAAAGACTAGGAAGCCCTTGCCCGAAATACCAAACCCCTAGCAGACGCGGTTCGATCACCTTCGACTAGAGCGGAGAGCTGTATGGATTAAGGGGTTGACGGGGCAAGCACAGATTTAAATTTTAATGACCTGAGATCTCGGCGCCGGCCGAGCGGAGCCAGAAACTCATGAAAGATGTTGTTATCGTCGATAGTGTTCGAACAGGACTCGCCAAATCATTTCGCGGCAGCTTCAACTTAACCCGCTCGGATGACATGGCGGCACATCTCATCGACACGCTTCTCGATCGCAATCCCAAACTGGATCCAGCAGAAGTGGAGGATGTGATTATTGGAGCGGCTAATCAGGCGGGTGAGCAAAGTTTTAACCTAGCTCGCATGGCGTCATTTTTATCGCGACTGCCCATTGAGAGCACGGGAACTACGGTTAACCGCTTCTGCGCGTCGGGTCTGCAAACCATTGCCATGGCCGCCAATCAAATCGCCTCGGGATATACCGACGTTATGATGGCGGGGGGCGCCGAGTCTATTTCCATGCGTTTACGCCAGGACCAAGGCACGTTTCAGCAAAACCCTCGGCTGCTGGAGCAGAAGCCAGCGGTCTATATGGAAATGGGTAATACCGCCGAGGTGGTAGCGCGGAGGTACTCGGTCTCACGGGAGGCGCAGGATGAGTACAGTTTGCAGAGTCAGCAGCGGTATGGGGCCGCGGTGGCCGCGGGACATTTGCAAGACGAGATAGTGCCCATGACCGTGACCATGAAAACCGTCGATCGAGAGACCAAGGCAGAATCCTTGGTAGAGGTTGTGCAGTCAAAGGACGAGTGCAATCGCGCGGACACTACGCTCGCAGGGCTGGCGACCTTGAAACCCGCGTTTGAGGAGGATGGCTCGGTCACCGCCGGTAATTCATCCCAGCTTTCTGACGGCGCCTCAATGACCCTATTGATGTCTGCGGAGCGGGCGCAGCAATTGGGCGTGGAGCCCATGGGATATTTCCGAGGTTTTGTCACCGCGGGCTGTGAACCCGACGAGATGGGGATTGGGCCTGTATTCGCTGTTCCTAAGCTGCTTCAGCGGGCGGGTCTAACGGTGCAGGACATTGACCTGTGGGAGCTGAACGAGGCGTTTGCCTCCCAGTGCGTTTACTGTCGTGACGCATTGGAGATTGATAATGAGCGCTACAACGTCAACGGTGGCAGTATTGCCATTGGTCATCCATTTGGTATGACGGGTTCGCGGATGGTGGGTCATGTCCTTAGAGAGCTGCGTCGTCGAGGCGGCCGGTACGCGGTCATTACCATGTGCGTGGCTGGCGGACAGGGTGCAGCAGGCCTCGTTGAAGCCTGTTAATTTACGTTAAAGCACGAGTTGGGAAGCGGGTAGTCTTATGGCTGAAGAATGGGACAAAGAAGTTGATGTGTTGGTTGTGGGTACCGGCAACGGTGCGCTGACCTCGGCGCTGTGCAATTGGGAGATGGGCTCCAAAGATATCCTGATTGTCGAGAAGACCGACAAGGTCGGCGGTACCAGCGCAAGCTCCGGCGGGGGCATCTGGATCCCTGTCAATCACTATGCCAAAGCCTGTGGCGCGCAGGACAGTCCAGAGGACGCCCGAAAATATCTGATTGGCACGCTGTTTGGCGAGGATGTGCCAGAGGAGCTCATCGACAGTTACATTGAGAACTCACCCAAGATGTTGAAGTTCCTCGCGGATCGTACTGACGTGGTCTACGAGTCACTGGAACATTACCCCGACTATTACACCAATTACGAAGGTGCTCGCGAGGGGCACCGGTCCCTAGAGCCCAAGCCCATTGATATGTCTGAACTGGGTGATCATTGGAAGGACCTGCGCTGGAGTCATCACATGATGCGCATGTTCGACCGAATTCACTTCACCCAAGTGGAAGCCCACCTCATCATGACCCAGGCGCCGGGTTGGAAGATGTTGCTGGCCAAACTCCTGTGGAACTACGTAACAGATATTCCCTGGCGCCTCAAAACACCGGTAGCCCGTCGTTTGTGCACCGGATCAGCGGGGGTGGCTCGCCTGTATCTGTCGGTCATCAAACGGCAGATCCCCCTGCAGTTTAATACCCGATTTGTTTCCCTTGTTGCCGATGGTTCAAGCATTTTGGGCGCCGTGGTAGAGCAGGGCGGCAAGTCGATTCGAATTCGGACGCGTAAAGGTGTGGTCTTGGGGGCAGGCGGCTTTGAAAAAAATCAAACTCTGCGCGAACAGTACTTGCCCGCACCAACGAATACCGATTGGTCAGCGGGCAACGACGCCAACGAGGGTGATGCATTGTTAGCAGGACTCGCCCTTGGCGCCAAGACCCGTCTGATGGGTGACGCCTGGTGGACGACTACGCTGTGCGTGCCGGGGGAGCCAAAGCCGCGACTGGCAATCATGGAAAAATCCTTTCCCGGGTCCTGTGTGGTTAATCGCGCGGGCCAGCGATTTGCTAACGAATCGCAGAATTACATGGCTTTCCAAAAGGATTTATTTCGCAGTCACAGCGAGGAAAGCCCCAATGCCCCCGCGTGGCACATCTTTGATGCTCGCTTCAGGAAGAACTTCATGGTTGGCCCATTGATGACCTCTACCATGAAACCCGATTGGCAAATTCCCAAGGAGTGGTTTGACACTGGGTTTGTGGCAAAAGCGAACACTGTCCGCGAGCTCGCGGAGACATTAGGAATTGACCCCGACGGCTTGGAAGACACCGTTTCCAAAATGAATCGTTATGCAGCCACCGGTGTGGACGAAGATTTTCATCGGGGTGAATCTGCCTATGACCGGTACTATGCCGATCCCAATATCAAACCCAACCCCTGCCTGGCTCCCATAGACCAGGCCCCGTTTTATGCCATGCGCATTGAGGCCGGGGATTTTGGCACTTTGGGCGGATTAGACACCGACGTGCATGGCCGAGTGAAACGTGCCGACGGCGGTGTTTTTGAGGGTCTTTACGCGGTGGGCAATTCCTCTGCCGCCATCTTGCCGACCTATCCCGGTCCGGGGGCAACTTTAGGTCCAGCCATGACCATGGCCTATCAGTCCGCCAAGGACATCAACCAGTTTGATGATTAGAGCAGCACCGTGATGTCGATTAGGACCAGCGCGATCCTCAGACATGTTGCCCTCGCCTTGCTGCTGTTATCGAGCGCACAGGTGTCGGCGCAACAGGCTGTTATCAATGGCGCCGATAGCGATCCTAATTTTCTTGAGTGGATGACGGGTTTTCCCCCCGCGGAAGAGAAACTGATCAGTCAGCCCTACAGTGATTTTTGGAGTTTTCCTAAAATTCGCTGGACGGTGTGTCATCTTCGCGAGCTACTACCAACCCGTGGCGTAAGCCGTGGTACGGGAGCGCCACTTGCTCTGGGAGAGGCAGTCAGTCAGGCGTTGAGCGAGCTTTTGGTGCCATCCACCATGGGGGGGGACACAGCAAAAGCTCAACTAGATCATTCGGCGGCGGATTGGCTGCCCCTAAAAACGTTTTTGATCAATAACTACACCGACGGATTTATCGTCTTGCATAAGGGTGTGGTGGTTTATGAGTACTACGGTGGTTGCCTCGATCGAGAGCGTCAACATGCCACGATGTCTATGACCAAATCTGTCACAGGGTTGCTAGCCGAGATGATGATAGCGGCGGGGCAGCTCGATGATAGCCTGCCAGTCACCCACTGGGTGCCGGAGCTTGGGGACACCTCCTTCGCGGGTGCTACTTTGCGTCAGGTGCTAAATATGACCACGGGTGTCGCCTTTGACGAAACTTATAGCAATCCCGAGTCAGATCTCTGGGTGTATGCAAGCGCTTCCGATGCGATGCCCAAACCCGCGTCCTATGAGGGTCCCGTAGGGTTTCTAGAATTTCTTCTGACGTTGCAAAACAGGGATGCGCCCCACGGTACCCGCTTTAAGTACGGCACGATCAACACCGATGTCTTGGGCTGGGTGATTTCGCGCGCAACAGGTCAATCCCTGGCCGACGTGGTGTCAACAAAGTTGTGGCAGCCCATGGGCGCGGAGTTAGACGCCTACTTTAAAAACGATGCCCGGGGTATTGTGCACGCGGGTGGCGGTTTGAATGCAGGCTTGCGTGATTTGGCAAGATTGGGTCAGCTATTGCTCGATGGCGGTCGGGTGGGCTCGGCGCAGGTCATCCCGGCGCCGGCGGTTACCGCCATCATGAACGGTGCTACCACTGCAGAACCCACCGGTGAGCGCTATGCGCAGTATTGGCCGGGGTATCGCAGTATGTGGTGGTATGGCGGCGATGCGGCTCGACCGTTGATTGCGGCTCGGGGTGTCTACGGTCAGACGTTGTACCTCGACCCCGCGGCCGAGGTGGTGATGGTGCGGTTGAGCTCACATCCCGTCGCGTCCAATGTGGCCATTGACCCCGGCGTTCAGCCAGTATACCGAGCCATCGCTGACATCCTTTTTGAGGCGGAATCGGTAGCACCTGAATTGTAAGTGGTATCCCGTCAGGAAAACTCAGCCTGATCCCGGGTCAGCCGTAGCTTCACATCTTCAAGCACCAAATACAGCGCAGGAATGAGAAGCAGGGTAACGCTCGTTGCAAACACCACCCCGAATCCCAGTGAAACCGCTAGCGGCACAAACACCAAGGTCTCTTGATCTGCGGTGATCATCAGCGGTGCGAGGCCAATAAAGGTGGTGACTGACGTCAGCAGTATGGGGCGAAATCGGCTGATTCCCGCATCCAAAACCGCGTGTTCTAGGGTGATGCCGCTTGCCGTTCGTTGACGATTGATGTGATCTACCAGCACTAAACTCGAATTGATCACCACGCCTGAAAGGGCAACGATACCCAGCATCGAGAAGAACACGAGGTCATAGCCCATGACGTAGTGTCCAAGTATGGCGCCAATCATGCCGAAGGGAATGCTCGCCATGACTACCAGGGGTTGAACGTAAGAGCGTAGCGGGATAGCCAGCAGAGCGAAGATTGCCATCAGCGCGACCAGACTCATTCTGAAAATTCCGGCCACCGTGGACGCACGCTCCTCTGCCTCGCCGGCAACAGAAAACACGACCCCCGGAAATTCTCTCCGTAACTCGGGGATTTGCTGGTCAAAGAGCTCGCTGATTACAACCTCTGGCGCGACCTGATTGCGGTCAGCGGCAGCGGTGATGGTGACCACCCGTTTACCGTCCACTCGGCGAATGGTGGATTGGCCCTCTCCGAATTTCAGGTCTGCGACACTCAGTAGTGGCACCTGAGTTCCATCCGGCAGCCGAATACGCATGTCTTCTAAATTAGAGAGCGACTGGCGCTCTGCCTCGGGGTAACGCACCATGATTCGCACGTCATCCTGACCACGTTGAAATCGTTGAACCTCTTGTCCATAGAAGGCCCGTCGAACCTGTTGACCTAAGTCTGACTGACTCAAGCCAAGGGCGGCCGCATCGGGTTTCACAACCAGTAATAGCTCGGCTTTGCCCGAGCTGTGGCTGTCGTTGATATCGAACAGCCCGTCGTATTCGGCGAGTAGATCGCGCAGGCGTGCGGAGGCTCGACCCAGGTTGTCGATGTTGTCACCGCGCAGTTGAATCTCAATATCCGACCCCAGTGACAGACTGCTGGCAGTAAAGCTCATTTCCATAACCCCGGGGATTTCTCCGGCGTACTCCCGCCACTTTGCCACTGCCTCGTTGGGCAACATACCGCCGCGATCCCGCCAAGGTACGAGGGAGATAGCCACTTCAGCCACGTGGGAGCCTTCGCCACCACTAAGATTCAAAGCTCCTCTGGCAACGGGCATACCCACGGACAACAGCTTATGTTGCAGCACCTCACGATCGTCCTCGGTTGTGTTGCGCACATCAGCAATCATTCGATCTCCAGCGTCTTGCACCCGTTGTGCCGCCGCGATGGTCGCCGCTAGTGGAGCGCCCTCCGTCATGGATACCCGCGCGTAGAGATCGTCGCCGGGTACCGCAGGAAAAAATTGAAACACGATGCGGCCACTGCTCATCAGTCCGATGATGACAATGAGCGCGGCAAGCGCTATGGCGGAGGTCACGTAGCGGTGGCTAACCGCCCACCCAAGCAGTCGGCGGTAGGGGCCGTGCGCAAGGGCTTCTAAGCCCCCGGACAGCCGCTCTTGTAGAAGCCCCCAACGTCTACCGATGACGCCTTGTTGGCTTTGATTGGTTTTGCGCCGATGGGCCAGGTGCGAGGGCAGAATGAGCTGGGATTCAATCAGGCTAAAGGTCAAACAGAGCATCACAGTTGCGCCGATAGCCTTGAGAAATTCCCCCAGAGAATCATCGACGCTGATTACTGGGATAAAGGCCGTCATGGTGGTTAAAACGCCGAAAAACACGGGTATCGCCACCTGGTGGGTGCCATCGATGGCGGCTGTGCGAGGGTCCTTTGCCAGGCGTTCATGGGCGTGAATCCGCTCGCCAACCACAATGGCATCGTCTACTAAAATGCCCAAAGACAATAAGAAGCCCACTAGGGACAGGGTGCTGATGCTCAACCCAACTGCGGGAAAGAGCGCCAGAGCGCCTAAAATCGATATGGGCACCCCCATGCTCACCCATAGCGCAAGGCGTGTTTTTAGAAAAAGCGCCAGCGTTAAAACAACAAGGGCCATACCCCCCAGCGCATTGTTGATGAGCAGTCCCAGTCGGCTGATCAGGTCATTGGACTCATCCCGCCAGAGCTCAAGGGTGACACCCTCGGGTAGCTGGATTCGTTTTTGTGCGATGAAATCATGGGCAGCCCGGGCAATATCAATGGTGTCTTCTGCCCCCACCCGAGAGATTTGCAGTAGCATCGCAGGCTTGCCATCAAACGTAGCCGACACATCGTTTTGCTCGAAGCCGTCGATGATGTTGGCGACATCACCCAACAGCAACTGGGTGCCGTCGGTTCGCCCCAGGACGGAAATGCTCGCAAGGTCTTCGGCGGAATAGCGCTGGCCGTTACTTCGCAACAGGATTTCCCCGTTGCTCGACTTAATAGATCCCCCGGGGATATCCACGCTGGCGCGATTAATGGCGTCGGTGATGTTAGCAAAGCTGAGTCCGTGCTCCCGCAACGTCAGTTCGGAGATTTCGACGGATATTTCGTCCCGGCGACGATAGAGGATATCAACGAAGCTTATCTCAGGAAGCTCGAGCAACTCTTTTCGAAGCTGCTCTGCTAAGGTTTTCAACACCCGCTCCGTCGTGGCGCCAGAGATGGCGATTTGCATCACCATGGACTGAACGGTGATCTTTGAAACGATGGGGCGTTCGGTGTTTTTGGGTAGGGTGGCGATAGCGTTGACCTGTGCCTTAATGTCGTCCAACGCCACGCTGGCATCCGCATCGGCCTCCAGCTCGGCGGTGGTGTTGCACATTCCCTGTTTGGCACTGGTCTTAATGCGTTTGATACCCACAATGCCCTGGATAGCTTCCTCGATGCGCAGGCATACGCCAGACTCCACCTCGGTGGGAGCAGCGCCGAGATAAGGCACCGTAATTGCAATGGCTGGAACTTCAATTTCGGGGAATTCTTCCCGATGCACTGCAGTGAGACCCAACACACCGGCGCCCATCAAGATGAGCATGAGCAGGTTGGCGGCAACCGGGTTGTCGATGAACCAAGCGATTAGGGTACGCATGGTGTTACTGACTCACCGGCTTAGGATTCACTTCCATGCCTTCAACGGGCGCCTGCAGACGCGTAAGGCATAAGCGCTCGCCGTCGCTGAGCCCGCCAATCACGAGGGCGTTGCTGTCATCTAGCCGCAGCAGCTCTACGTCCCTAAAGACCAGGCGATTGTTACTATCAACTAGCAGTACCTGATTTCCAGCGACCAGCGCTGAGCGGGGTATGGTGGCTACATTCTCAACGGTAACCCCTTCAATGGTGGCCTTCACAAACAAACCAACCGGGAGCTCCGGTAAATTGTCAGCGGGTTCATTGGCGACTTCTGCGACAGCGTGCACCATTCGGCTAGCCTGATCGATCTCGCCTTCAGTGCGGATGATCTGGCCGCGCCATTGACGTTGCGCACCTGCATATACCGCGCTCACCATCACTTCTGGTGCGGAACCTTCGGGGATCACACCCGCCGCCAACAGTGCGGGATTCAGATAGGCAAGCTGGGCGTCAGGGAGGGGTAATCTGATTTCAACGCGGTCCGTCGCGTAGAGTACGCCGAGATTGCCGCCGCGCTGAATAAATTGCCCTAGGTCCGCCGTTGCCGACCGTACTCGCCCAGTGTAGGGCGCAGTAATGACCGTGCGCTCTAGATCTAAAGATGCCCGGTTAATGGCGACCTCAGCGGCAATTTTTGCGGCTTCTGCGACATCAACGTTGCGCTGAGCCTGTTGTTTTTGGGCGTCACTGGCTAAGCCGCGGTCGTGCAAGGATTGCACTCGCTTAAGCTCCGCCAATGCCAACGCATGCTCCGCATCAGCGCGCTTTAGATCAGCGTTGGCTTGAGCCAGTTTCAGCTGGTGGTCAGCGGGATCAATTGTTAGCAATCGGTCACCTTGCTTGAAACGACCGCCGGACTTCAGGAAAGGTGCCACCCAGGTTATCTCCCCCGCGACCTGGGCAATGAGGGGAGTTTCTGTTCTGGGCTGCACCGTGCCCTGTGAGCGCACCTGCAGCACCGTAGGTTCTAGGCTTACCGGCATGGTGATCACTGATACAGGCACTCGCTCAAAGCTGTGACTGTTGACCTCGGGGGCGGTCCACTGCAGCCAATAAAAAATGAGTAGGGCAAACCCGATGATGGCAGCAGGCAGAAGGTAGGATTTTGATTTCATGGCTGTATTTCGGCTCAAAACTGCCCCTGCTTCAGGGCGGCATAGGTCGCTATCAATCGTTGTCGCCACTCGAGATGAGTGCAAAGTGTTTGCAACGGCGGGTAAGCGTCAATGATAGCCGCTGCACGTGTCTCGTGACAGTCGCCTTTGCTAGCCAGAGCAGCCCTCAGCTGGCCTTGCAGTGGGTCGCTAAAATCAATGACTCGGTCATTGATTGCCACTCCTTCGCCACTTAGATCCTTTACGCCGCCAAGACAGCCCTCGGCCTCCTTTTAGCCGGGATAATAGTTGGCGCCTGAGAAGGATTCGATGGTGGCGTCGACAAGGGCCGCGCTGGCATCCATTCATCAATTGGCGCTCAGATGTCTCTTCTGTCTATGCTTGGCAGATACCGACAACACGCATGGAGAAGTTATGCAGTTCAATGGAAACTTGATCGCCGGGCTCGCCACAGTGATTTGCCTGTCTTTACAGGCGCCGACGAGCAATGCTGCGAGGGAATCAAAAAAGGTTGATGACACGCCTTTTAAAGCGCAGGCCATTGATATTCCGCCGGCAGATGCTGCGGTTCTCGCGATGGTCGATGCCAGAGATGCAACCTCACTCAATGGCACTTGGAATTTGATCGTCGATCCCATGGGCATGGGATCCCCCGGTGGTTTTTTCGGCGGCTGGGCCACCGACCGTATCCCCGTAGATGAATGGCAGCTGCTGGAATACAACTATGCTTCCTCCAA
>Ga0181560_10003419_pt1 | contig 14654 bp, 10 predicted proteins | sample 011ome_20_FD_133751 | JGI IMG/M metagenome (GOLD analysis project Ga0181560, IMG submission 133751) | Coastal salt marsh microbial communities from the Groves Creek Marsh, Skidaway Island, Georgia - 011509CT metaG (megahit assembly) | ecosystem: Environmental > Aquatic > Marine > Intertidal...
GCAACCCCGCCCGCGCAAGCAACGCGCAGGCATCATCCACCGAGAACATGTCGTAATTGGGTTGGGCTCCGCCGCGCAAAATAAGGTGGCAATCGGGATTTCCCTCAGTTTCAAAAATGGCTGACCGGCCCCCTTTGGTCACCGACAAAAAGTGATGCGAGTTTTGCGCAGCGCCGATGGCATCTACGGCAATCTGAATATTCCCGCCGGTGCCATTCTTGAACCCCACTGGACAAGATAGGCCGCTGGCCAGCTCCCGGTGGCTCTGGCTCTCTGTAGTTCGTGCACCGATTGCCCCCCAGCTGATCAAGTCGGCGATGTATTGGGGTGAAATCAGATCGAGATATTCAGTTGCGGTGGGTAAGCCCAGGCCATTGATATCCAACAAGAGTTTACGGGCCCGCCGCAACCCCTCGGTCACATCAAAAGAGTCATCAAGATGCGGATCATTGATCAACCCCTTCCAGCCCACGGTGGTGCGCGGCTTTTCGAAGTAGACCCGCATAACAATAAGCAATTCGTTGGCGAGTTGGTCTGCGATAGTTTGCAAACGGCCCGCATAATCCATGGCAGCGACGGGGTCATGGATAGAGCAGGGCCCCACCACAACGACCAAGCGGTCGTCCGATTGATTCAGCACCGCCTGAATAGCACTGCGCGCGTCGGTTACGAGCTGTGCGAGTCCCTCGCTGGCAGGCATCTCCGCTATCAGCGCCTCGGGCGTAAGTAACTCTCGCAAGTTGCGAATACGGAGGTCGTCAATATTGGCTGGCATGGAAAATCCTATAACAATCACTTACTCAACAAGCGCGGAAGCATACCACTGCGCGGGCCCTAAACTGGGGCAAAGTATTCACCATCCGCCAACAGATCATCGACCAAAGCGCCGATTGCATTAGGGGTCACGAGGTGCGCGGCATACCAGGTGTGAAGGCAGCGAATTCGATGGCTCTCACCGATGCCTCCAATGCCACGCTCATCTAGCGCGGCGCGCATTCCCTGCTGTTCAAGATACTGCGCCTCCTCGGCGGTAAGGAAGCGCTCCCGGGCAATTCTGTAACGCTCATGATCGGCGCGCATGGCGCTTTGCAGTGCATCTGACTGATTGACCTGCGCTTGCAGACGCGCGATCCAGCCAGTGGCCTCCAGGCGATCGATTTGTAGCGACAGGTCGCTCCCAATGAGCCAATACAGCGTGGGAAAGGGTTTGTTATCCACAATCGATGCGACGCGGATCACAACCGGCTCGCCTTCGGCATCTGCCACGGCGATGGCCCTTAAACCGCGTGGCTCCCGACCCAGCAACGCGGCAATGCGGTCGCGCTGCGCAGGGGTCGGTAGTGCCTCTGTAGTCGATACTTCCATGGCACGATATTAACATTTGGCAGCATTGACCCCACCGCACAGTGAGCGTAGTGTTCGCCCCTTCAGGTGCCTGCCGATTCTGTCTGGGTAGGTTAAAAGGGAAGTCCGGTGAGATTCAATCAAGTCCGGCGCTGCCCCCGCAACGGTCATCACCTCGGTGAGAGCCCGATACCTGCCTGATCACCATACATCATGTGGAGCGGAGGGCTACCACAGGATGCGCTCGATACCCTCGGCACAAGATGCCCAGGGGTCTCATGCATCCCCTGCCCCTCGCCTCAAACGCCGGATGGACGGCTACGGTACTACCAGAGGAAGGCATGGCAATGACCAAAACTCATGGACTCGACAGCGCGTTCACAACACTGTTGGGTCAGGCACGCCGTCTGCGGACCACCCGGATTTCACCGTTGGCTTCAATGGCCGCGACCGCTGGAGCGTCCCGCCTTAAACGTTTCCCCGGAGCTATTGCACTGTCCGCGTGGGCCCTGACCGTCTCACACGTTGTCATGGCGCAGACAGTCTCTGACGCTGGGGCGACTGGTGTGGACGAGGTGGAAGAAGTCGTCGTCTCGTCCCGAACACCGGACCTTATTAATCAGATCGGTGTCTCGGTCAGCGTACTTGACCAGGACACGATGAATTCTTTGGGCTATCCCGATCTGGCCTCGCTACTCGATACCCAACCCGGCGTCACCGTGACCATGGATGGCGGCTACGGCAAGGCCGCGGCGGTCCGGATCCGGGGTGAGGAGGGATACCGCACGCGCATTGTGCTGGACGGCATTAATATTGCTGACCCCTCCTCCCCCCAAGTCAGTCCCCGTATCGAGCATATGGTGAGCAGTGGCGTCACCCGGGTAGAAATCCTGCGCGGTCCTCAGGGCTTGCTCTGGGGTGCTGACGCGGGTGGCGTCATCCTCATGTCGACTACCGACGTGTTAGCAGAATCAGGAATGGAAGGCTATTTGGAAGTGGGTAGCGACGATTTTTATCAGGGTGCTATTAATGGCATCCTGAGTAATGATCAGTTGACTGCGTCAGTGTCGCTCTCGCAGCTGGAAACCGACGGCTTCAACGCGCGGGAGATCGACAACGTCGACCCCGACCGGGACGGTTACAAAAACACGACCGCTCACGGAGCGCTTTCCTGGGCTATCAGTGACGCGATTTCACTCAGTTTTGCGGCAACCGATATCTCTGGCGACAACGAATACGATGGCTGTTACGACACCGCCACGTGGGCGTTGATTCACGACTGTGACGATGCGTACGAACAACAAGCCTGGCGGAGCGCGCTGCGCTTCGCCTCCGACCAACACACCGTCGAGCTCAGCTATGCTTCCAGCGACACGGAGCGCGCCTTTTTCTCCGCCGGCGTGCTGTCCTATCAGACGGAAGGTGAGACAGACACCACGTCCCTGACCGGCGCATGGCGGCTGACAGACAACACTCGGCTCACTTACGGTGTCGATCATGAGGAGCAGGCGCTCTCTGATGCCAGCACCGATTGGTCCAGAGACAACACCGGCCTTTATCTAGAAGCACAACAGCGCTTCGGTCGTGGCGTGATGACCTTTGGCTGGCGGCATGATGACAACGACGACTTCGGCGAGTTCGACAGTTGGCGGGTCAGCGGGCGCTATGACCTCGAGGGAATGGCTGAGGGATGGGCGCTGCGCGCCGCCATCGGCACCGGGTTCCGTGCGCCAAGCCTTTACGAGATCGCCTACAACACCGGACCCTTTGCTTATCCTCCGGCGAGCAGTGGTCCGCTCTTGGAGGAAAAATCAGAGGGCTGGGAAATCGCCGTGTTGGGCAGGCTGGGCAATCTTGATGTCGAGCTGATCTGGTTTGATCAGAAAATCGACAATGAGATCATCTTCGACCTCGCCACCTACAGCGGCTATCTACAAACTCAGGGCACCAGCCGTTCCGAAGGCATCGAGTTGGTCGCCAGCCTGCCGCTGTCAGAGCATTGGCTGATTGAAGGAAACTTCACCACTATCGATGCCACGCAGCAAAATGGAGGGGATCGCGCCTATCGGCCGGAACAAACTGGACGCGCCAGCGTGGTGTTTGCAAGCGCCCACTGGCAAGCCCGGCTCACCGCCCGGTACACGGGTGAAGCGGTTGATCCTTTCATGACATCGATTGATGACACCCTCACAGTTGATCTTACCGCTCAATGGCAGGTCTCGGAGCAGTGGACTTTAGAGGCGCGGCTCCTTAATTTGACTGACCATATCGACCAGCAACTGCCCGGCTACAACATGCCCGGCACGACCGCCTACGCCGGCGTGCGTGTGAAGCTCTAGGAGCCTGCCATGGATCGCAACACCAAACACAATAAAGCCATGGCCAAGCAGAAGGCCGCTGTAGACGGAGGCATTGCCAAGGCGGATATCGAGCGTGGCGTTGCAGTCTTGCTCACCGGTGACGGCAAAGGTAAGACCAGTTCCGCCTTTGGGATGGTCATTCGGGCTCTGGGCTATGGCCAGAAAGTGGCTGTCGTACAATTCATTAAAGGCGTGCAGTCTTCCGGCGAGGAAACTTTTGTCAGAGATCACTTGCCCGGCGTAGAACTCCACCAGATGGGCACCGGGTTCACCTGGGACACTCAGGACCGGGAGGGCGACATCGCCGCTGCCGAGCGGACCTGGGAGCATGCCCGAGCGATGTTAACCGATGCCAGCTACGACCTTGTTGTGCTCGACGAGCTGACCTACATGCTGGCGTTTGACTACCTCCCCGAGGACGAGGTGATAGGCGCACTGACCGGGCGTCCGGAATCGCAAAGCGTGGTGGTGACCGGGCGCGGCGGCGGGCAAGCCCTGCGCGAAGCGATGGACACCGTGTCCGAGGTAAAGGAAATCAAGCACGCCTATCGCGCGGGCATTCGCGCCAGACAGGGCGTAGATTACTGATGATGGCGGCCCACCCCGCGATCCGCCCGGCCGCCTTCATTCGCTACAAGTTTGTAAACTCCCTTTTTCTGGGCCTGTCGGTCGGTGCCGTGTTTGTACTGTATACGCCGCTGTCCCCCGCCGTGTTCTCTGCCGGGGGGTTCGGATTGGCACTGGGCACGCTGGTCGTCGCCACCCAGTACCGTCGGATTCTCGCGCCGGGTTGGTTTTTTCGGCTTTCGCTCGGCGTAGAGCTGATCACGCTCAGTGGCGTGGCGGCAGTGCTACTGTTTCCGCTGGAGCTACCGCTGGCGTTATTTGTCTACATCGGCTACCAGGTGACATTTTCTCTGGGAAACTACCTCGTGCGATGCGAGACCCTGCTGATGGTGTCGGTGGAGCAGCTGCGCAAACTCGATGTGGCTAAACAGACAGGCTACCTCCTCGGCATGGGAAGCGCGTGGGCCGTTTATTCGAGCCTTGAGCAGCTTGCCGGGATCGATGGACGCGTCGAGCAAGTAATTTCTCTGCATTGGGTGCTCGCGGTCATCGAGTTACTGGTAGTGGGAGCGCTGTGGGAAGCCTTCAATCGGGAACAGCTGGCAGCCGGTCCCCCGCTGGTCCGTGATGATCAGGGGTTCACCGCCGGCTAGTCTAGAAGTTCCGGCTGCTCGTTCAGAATGACGTCGAACAGCGGCTGGGCACTGAACCAGCCCGCTAGCTTACTGCCCACCTGCCCTGCCGTATGGAGGGCCATATCGTGGGGAATAGGCTGGGTTTCACCCGCCGCCTCGGCCATCAACTGGGCCTGACAGCTGCGCTCAAAGGTCACGTACCACCACAACGCCTCGTCGACTGACTCACCCACCGTCAGGTGACCATGGTTCTTCAGCACGATTGCCTTTTTATCGCCGAGCGCGGCTGCGAGGCGCTCACCTTCACTCATCGACACTACCACGCCGGTGTAGTCATCCAACAAAGCAAGGTCGTCATAAAACGCGCAGGCGTCCTGCGTGATGGGGTCAAGCAATCGCCCCAGTGAGGACCAGGTCTTACCGTATATCGAGTGGGCATGGGCCGCGGCGGTGACTTCCGGGCGGGCTTGATGAATGTGGCTGTGAATTGTGAATGCCGCGCCATTGAGAAGCCCGTCACCCTCGACGATTTCTCCTTCATGACTGACGCGGATGAGATCCGAGACTCGCATGAGCTTGAACGAGCGGCCCATGGGGTTAACCCAGAAAGTCTCGGTGTCGATGGGATCACGGACCGTGATGTGTCCCGCCACGCCCTCATCAAAACCAAACTTGCCGAAAATTCTCAGTGCAGCGGCGAGACGCTGCTTGCGCTGCAGCTGCTCGGCGGCCGGATCCAAAACCTCGCCGGACATAGTCGCCAGATCCGCATTCATCACCAATTGGTTCACTTGCTCGTTCATACCTGTTCGCTCCTGCGCTCGCGCCAGTACCGTGCCGCCTCGCGCGCCAACTCGCCCTCCGAGGGCAGCGTCGTTCCAGACGCTTTTAGATGTGCGACGTAATTGCTGAGGACAGTGCCCTGTTGTTGCGACACCTCCTCCGGACGCAGCGGGTCGCCGCATTGGTCACAACTGAGTACGGGCCGGGTCGTCTTGCCGCATGCGCTGTGCCGGTAGTATTGGGGTGGACCATTGCCATCATCCATCCAATCGTCTCCCCATTGGCTGAGGGTCATCAGTATCGGATACAGGGCCAAACCTTTGCGGGTCAGTCGGTATTCATACCTCATCGGCCGATCCTGATAGGGAACCCGGGTCAACACACCCTCTGCCACCAGTTTTTTGAGTCGTTCAGATAAACGATGGCGCGTGACCCCCAAGCTGGCCTGAAAGTCATCGAATCGACGGGTGCCACGAAAGGCGTCGCGGATGATAAGCAATGTCCAGCGCTCGCCCAGCACGGATAACGCCCTGGCAACCGAACACACCTGCTGATCCGTGTTTTCCCACTTCATAAGCCAAAGGGTGCGCAAAATAGGCTTCTGTGGCAAGACTTTGAGACTGTTATTTACAAATAGCTACCTGATACCATAGCTTTTTTAGCCGAAGGGTAACTCCCCCTTATAAACTAAAACTCTGGAGTATTTATGAAATTCTATTTCCCGAACAAACTTAGCTTAGCGACGTTGCTTGGAGCATTGGCCATGAGCGGTGCCGCTGCAGGGCAGGATATTGATGAGCCAGAATCCGAGGATCTGGACGAGCAAACCAGTGACGCCATGATCGAAGACGATGCTTATGACGCGAGCGATATGGTCGAAGAGGTCATTGTCACAGGATCCCGATTACGCAGAGATACTTTCTCCAGTGTATCGCCGCTACAAGTTATCAACGCCGAGCTTCAAAAAGAGGCCGGCCTGATTGATGCGGCCGATATTCTCCAGAGCTCAACTGTCGCAGCGGGTCAACAGATTGACCTGACGTTTCAGGGCTTCGTACTGACCAACGGGCCTGGCGCTTCGACGGTTGACCTCAGGGGTCTGGGCTCCAGTCGGAATCTGGTGTTGCTGAATGGTCGACGTATTTCTCCTTCCGGTGTGGAAGGCGCACCAGCGGCGCCCAATCTCAACCTACTCCCGCGCTCTCTGGTTGAGCGTTACGACGTACTGCTCGATGGCGCCTCCTCAGTGTATGGATCGGACGCGATTGCCGGCGTGGTCAATGCAATCCTGCGCAAGGATTTTGACGGTCTGGAGCTCGAAATTTTCTCCAATCAGCCAGAGCAAAGTGGTGGCGGCGATACCACGGTAAACGCCGCTTGGGGATTTAACTCAGATCGCGGCATGTTTGGCATCGGCGCTGAGTATGTCGAGACGACCAAGGCAGCGCTAGCCGATCGTGAATGGACCAATCGCTGTGATGGACCCAACGAGATCACGGAGGCTGGGGAGATTCGGACCGAAGATAAGTACTTCGCGTCATTAGGTTTTCCCTCGTTGGGGGATTGTAATCTAGGCAGTCTCGCTGGGCGCACGATCATTGCGGGCGGTCCCAGTACGCTCAGAAATTTCGGCAGCGTCTACTACACGCCTGAAAGCTCCAACTTTGGCGCCACTGGATTCTCTGAGTCAGGAGACCCCTACCTCGGGGGCCAAGCGGTTGATAGCGATGGCGACGGCGTCGCGGACATTGACTATAAACTCTACTCGCTGAATGGCAAGCCGAGCGCCCTTGCACAGGACTTATACCCCGAGACAACCCGTTACAACATTATGTCTTACGGGGAATACACCTTTGAGGGCGAAGCGAATCTGACCCCTTACTTTGAGGCAAATTATTCTTACTTCGAGACAAAAACAAATTTTGGCGAGCCGCAGTTGTTCCCCTTTGTTCCGGCAAATAATCCTTTCAATATCTGTAACCCTAATCAGCCCAACGGGGTAGATTGCGGCCTGGCCGCGGGGGAGTATCTCACTAACCCCAACGTTGAATCCCAATGGAGAAATTACTACGGCGCAACTGCGGCCGACTTTAGGGACTTCTTTGGCATCAACATTTTCCCCGGCGCAGTGGGCCCGGTCACCACTCGGCCTATCGTATCAGTCCGGGGTGACAGGAACCTCACCGAAGTCGAGCAAACACAGCTTCGGTTTGTTGGCGGCATTCGTGGCGACATGCCTTTCATGAATTTTGCGACCTTGAGCGATTGGAGCTTTGATGCCTACTTCAGCTACTCAAAGTCAGAGGGTGAATCTGAGCGATTTGGCGTGAGAGAAGACAGACTCGACCATGCATTGGGTTGGAATTCGTCCACCAATACGCCTTGCGAAAACGATTTAGGCGTTCCGATGCAGGGGGATACCGCAGCTGGTTGCGTACCGATCAACATGTATGCCCCCTCCCTGTATCCGGTGGGGACAGTAACGGGTGACTTCGGCTCCCAGGCCGAACGAGATTATGTTTTTGGCACAAGATCCTTCGATACCGACTATGAGCAAACGATCTTCTCCGTCTATGCCTCGGGCGATGTCTTCAACCTTCCCGCGGGTGCCGTTGCATTGGGTTTGGGTTTTGAGTATCGCAACGACGAACTGAGCTCGTCGCCCAACGCTGTGGCCTCAGAAGGCCTCTTCTTCGGGTTTTTCTCTGATCAGGGCGCCCAAGGCGAGCGGGACATCACCGAGTGGTTTGGCGAAATCGAAATACCGGTTATCGCGAACAAACCCATGTTTACCGAACTGACAGTGAACCTGTCTGCACGTTTGACAGATGATGAGTACTACGGGGAAAACAGTACCGAGTCAGTCAAGATTGGCTGGCGACCAGTAGAGCCTCTACTGATCAGAGGCACATGGGGTACTGCATTTCGAGCGCCTAACCTGCGCGAGCTCTTCCTGGGTGGCACGACGGGCTTTACTAATGTCTCAGACCCTTGTTATCTCCCGGCCGAAGCGTTTGACGCGCTCACGGGTGAATACATCCCCGAGAACGATCAACGCGACCCTCTGGTGCTCGCTAACTGCGCCGCCACTGGTGTCGATCCGACGCTTGCCAACAACAATGGCTTTAACACTTTCAGCGTAGAGGTGCTTACAGGCGGTTCATTAGAGCTGGATCCTGAGGAATCTGAATCCTGGACTTTGGGCTTTGCGTTTGAGCAAGATCTGACCAACAAGTTCGATCTGTCTTTCGGCATGACGTTCTACGAAGTTGAAATCGAGAACACGGTCATATCGCCCTCAACCGGATTCATCATCGCAGATTGCTACACGGATGAGACCGGTACGGGAGCCAGCGCGTTTTGTGGACGGATTACCCGAGACTTCTCTGACCCGACCAACCCCCGCATGACGTTCCTTGATCTGGGCTTTATTAATAGAGACGAAGAAGTCGCCCGCGGCATCGACTATAACCTGGCCTTCAGAGACACCATCAATATCGGCGTGCCGATTGATGTGAGCTGGAACGTAACCGCCTCTAAGCTGCTGGAGAGATCCACAAAGTTCGTCAACGCGGACGGCAGCATTGACGCGGAATCATTTCAAAAGGAATGGGGATTCCCGGAGTGGCAGGCTCAAAGCATCATCCGACTACAGTGGGATAAGTGGACATTGAACTGGGAGACGCGGTTCCTTGATGGCGTGTCGCAGGACGTAGATGCCGTTGATGCGTTTGACGATATTTCCGGTATTGCAGATACGTGTGAAGGCCCACCTGATGACGTGCTCTGCCGGGACTACGCCGAAGTTGGCAGTTATTCCCGTCACAGTACGTCCCTGTTTTATCGGGCTGATGCCTGGACGGTGGGTGCCGGCATCAGAAACGTGTTCGACAAGCGCCCGCCAAGGGTAGATGGCAACGAGGTGACGGCTGTCGGCAATACCCCTATTGGCTATGGCTATGACTTACAGGGACGCACCTTCTTTGTCGACGTCGCTTACCGTTTTGGAGCCAATTAACGCGATACCTTTAATCGCGTTTTAACGGTAATGAGGAGCACCACAGGTTTGAATTGTTATTCATGGTGCCGGGTGCTCCTCATCGCTTTTGCCTGCTGTTCGGCAGACATTGTCAGTGCATCAACCATCTACCCCCCAGATTATTGGGCCAGACGCGCTGCGATCCGTAATATAGAGCTGTCGCCAAATGGTGAATATCTGGGTCTGCTGAAAACACCTTCAAAAGGCGCCGACCCAATCATAGAAATCCATACCACAGCAGACATTTCGGCTGAACCCTTCCGCGTCAACGCCAACCCGATGGAGATTATTCAATTCAACTGGGTGGAGGATGACAATTTAGTATTTACCGCGAGACAACAAGTACGCGATCAGGTAGACGGCTTTAATCGGGGTGTATATGAATACCGAATTGCGCTGGTCGATGTAGGGAAAAAGAAACTCAAAACCTTTAACGAATCCGATCCAACCGTGGTCAGTGTGCTGCCCAACAAGAAAGGAAAGATCATAATTTCTTTCGCGGAAGGCGGCAGGGAGACGATCGGAGCAAAGGTGCAATCCGCTTTTAGACCCAGAGCTTATTGGGAGTTTGATCTCGAAAGAGGAACAAAAAAACTGCTGATTCGTGGCAAGATTTCTCTCGGCAACATCGATTTTGACGCGGATGGCGAGCCCATACTTGCGCGCGGTTTTGACATCGACAGCGGTGAATTCACGTGGTTTTGGCGCCCTGATCGCGATTCTGGCTGGGAAGAGTTTTATCGCCTGCACGAGGACAGCTTCGATCAATTCCGTGTGTTTGGTCCCGACCCTGACGTACCCGGACATTTTATTGTGGAGGCGAATAACGGCAAGGACACCTCCGGGCTATGGTCCTATGATGCCGCCAATAAGGCCTTCAAGGAGCTGCTTTATCAACGGAATGACGTCGACATTTGCGGCGTCAAGTACCACAGCAATTCCTGGACCGAGTCGCGCACGATTACGGGCGTTACCCACTGCAAAAAGACTCCTGTTACGGAATATTTCGATCCGCAGGAAGGCGCACTGCAAAAGCAGTTAGAGGGCCTGATTCCCAACGCACACTACGTCAACATCACGAGTCGCTCCCGCGATGGCCAGACCGTCACGGTTAAAAATAGCGGCCCCAGAGACGCAGGCACTCATTACCTGCTGCACAAAGGCACTCTGAAGCTCATTGGCGGCGAACGGCCTTACCTCGAAGCTGAACATCTCTCAGATGTCCGCTATGTGACCTATAAAGCCCGGGATGGAGAGCGCATTCCTGCGTATCTCACTGTGCCGCAAGGAACTCCTCCCTTCCCCATGGTGGTTTTACCCCATGGAGGCCCATTTGTCCGAGAGGTCGTGATTTTTGATGAGTGGGCGCAGTTACTGGCCAATGCGGGTTATCTGGTGCTGCAGCCTCAATACCGCGGCTCACGCGGATATGGGCAACGCTTCTATCAAATCGCATTTAAGGACGGTGGCCAAGGTGGGTACAAGATGCAGGATGACAAGGACGATGGCGTCGCATGGGCAATCGAGCGAGGGTTGACCGAACCGAATACCGTTGCGATGTTTGGCTGGTCTTATGGCGGGTATGCCGCTCTGGTGGCTGCATCGAGATCTCCTCAGCCCTATCAGTGCGTTATTGCCGGCGCAGCCGTTTCTGATCCCGAAATGCAGGTTAACTACTATCGATACCGACTCAGGGGCAGCAGTAAGATCGAACAACTCCGGATGTGGGACGATAGCGTCTCGCCCATGACTGAGATCGACAAAATCAACGTTCCAATGCTAATAATTCATGGCTCAGTGGATCAACGCGTGCCAGTGGACCACGCCGAGAAGTACGTTAAGGCACTCGATGAGGCCGGCAAAAATTATAAGTATGTAGAGCTGGACGGCGCGGATCACTTTTCCAACACCCTCTTTTATGACCACAAAATGGTGCTCTACCAGTCGCTCCTCTCCTACCTGCAAAACGACTGCAACCTCGGGCCTACAGTGTCCAGGGCGACGCGCTAACCACAACGCCAACCAAAGTTCCCTTTGCGCAAAACTAAGTGGGCATGGCTACCCGTCAGTGGTTGAATCCTGTGCCCCTTACTCTAAGGCAGGAGGAGGCTGACTAGACTGTGGATGCACCAGCGAGCCTTAACTCGACCATCAACCGAATTGGTTCATCGTATTGTCGGCACCGGCCGCTTTCAACGCCGCGTCACCGGAAAAGTACTCCTTGTGGTCATCACCCATATCGGAGCCCGCCATGTTTTGGTGCTTCACGCAGGCAATGCCTTGGCGAATTTCCTTGCGTTGCACGCCGGCGACGTAGCCGAGCATGCCCGCTTCACCGAAGTACTCCTTGGCGAGGTTGTCAGTAGACAGCGCCGCAGTGTGGTAGGTGGGTAGGGTAATGAGGTGGTGAAAAATCCCCGCCTCACGGGCGGCATCGCGCTGGAATGACTGGATGCGCTGGTCTGCCTCGATGGCCAGCTCGGTCTGGTCGTAGCGCTCATCCATCAATGCCTCACGATCATAGGAGGAGACATCCTGACCCGCTTCTAACCAGGCATCGAATACCTGCTGACGGAAACTCAGGGTCCAGTTAAAAGAGGGGCTGTTGTTGTAGACCAGCTTGGCATCCGGCACCACCTCGCGAATGCGGTTCACCATTGAGGCAATCTGACCCACATGGGGCTTTTCCGTTTCGATCCAGAGCAAATCGGCGCCATTCTGGAGCGAGGTAATGCAGTCAAGTACCACGCGGTCCTCTCCCGAGCCTTTGCGGAATTGGAACAAACCCGAGGCAAGTCGCGCCGGCTTGAGCAACTTCCCATTCGCCTTGACCACCACGTCGCCATTGGCAATATCGTCTGCGCTGTTGATGTATTCGCCGTCGAGAAAGCCGTTATAGAGGTCGCCCAGATCACCAGGCTCATTAGTGACCGCAATTTGTTTGGTCAGCCCTGCGCCAAGGGAATCAGTGCGCGCAACAATAATGCCGTCTTCGACGCCCAGCTCCAAAAACGCATAGCGAATAGCGCGGATTTTGGCGATGAAATCGGCGTGGGGCACCGTCACCTTGCCATCCTGATGCCCACATTGCTTTTCGTCTGACACCTGATTCTCGATCTGGATGGCGCAAGCGCCGGCCTCGATCATGCGTCGGGCCAGCAAGTAGGTCGCCTCCTCATTACCGAAGCCGGCGTCGATATCGGCAACGATCGGTACAACGTGGGTCTGAAACTCGTCGATCTTGTTAACGATGCTCTGCGCTTCCACCTCATTTCCACCCGCGCGAGCCGCGTCGAGGGCGCGAAAGAGACCCCCTAACTCGCGCGCGTCGGCCTGCCGCAAAAAGGTGTAAAGCTCCTCTATCAGTGCCGGCACCGACGTCTTCTCGTGCATGGATTGGTCGGGCAAAGGGCCAAATTCAGAGCGCAGTGCCGCAATCATCCAACCCGACAGATACAGATAGCGCTTGTCAGTCTTGCCAAAATGCTTCTTGATAGAAATCATTTTCTGCTGCCCGATAAAGCCGTGCCAGCAGCCCAGTGACTGGGTGTATTGGGCGGGATCCTGATCGTACTCAGCCATGTCCTGACGCATCAGCTTTGCCGTGTAGCGCGCGATGTCCAAGCCCGTCTTGAAACGATTCTGGAGGCGCATGCGCGCGGCATACTCGGGGCTGATATCCGACCACGCGGAAGCCTGACCACAGGTGGATTCCAGCGTTTTGATAGTTTCTGCGTATGTCGACATGGTGGCTCTCCCGCGCATTTTGTTCCGCCAGAGTGACTGGCTCAGGGGCGCAGTCTAGAGAGCAGCATAGTATTTTCAAACAAAATAAACTTCATAACTATCATTCACAGCTTGAATAAAGGGTTAGGGTTCACTCTGGTGCTGAATGCCAAAGGCTTCCCTTTAAGTCGCCCTAATTTCCCAATAGACTCCGCCTCTTGCCTTGTTTCGGCTCAGGTGCCGATGGTTCAGGAGAGCAAACCATGAGCAAACCGCTGGTGAGCATCATCATGGGGTCCCAATCAGATTGGGAAACCATGGAAGCAGCAACGATCGTTTTGTCAGAGTTGGGGGTCCCTTTTGAGGCGCGCGTTGTTTCTGCACATCGCACCCCCGCGCGGTTAACCGCCTTCGCAGAAAGTGCGGCCGATCAGGGAATCCAAGTGATCATCGCGGGCGCCGGGGGCGCCGCACACCTCGCGGGCATGGCCGCCTCCATGACCCATCTCCCGGTCATCGCGGTACCGGTGAGCAGTCACTCCCTCAAGGGTATGGACAGTCTCCTGTCAATGGTGCAAATGCCCCGTGGTGTGGCCGTCGCGTGCCAGGCGATTGGTGCGCCGGGCGCTTACAACGCCGGCCTGCTGGCCGCACAAATTCTGGCCCTCGCCGACCCCGAGCTCTCGCGGTCGGTGCAGGAATGGAGAGCGCGCCAGACTGACAACGTACCCCACGACGTCGCCTGATGCGCATTGCTATCGCAGGTTGCGGCCAACTGGCCCGCATGCTCGCCCTTGCTGGATGGGAAATGGGGCATGACTTTGTTTTTATTGCCGACCCCAATGAGAACATCGACTGCGTCAGTGGTCTGGGTGAGGTGGTCCATCGCGATGAAGCGTTGTCGGGCGCACCCCTGTATGCAGCGCTCGGTAAACCCGATGTTGTCACGGTTGAGAAAGAGCATGTGTCGGTGCCGATGTTGGAATCGCTCTCTGATCACTGCCTGGTGGCCCCCTCTCCCGAGGCAATTCGGATTTGCCAACATCGCGGCAGAGAGAAAACCCTGCTGCAGTCTCTCGGCATTGCCACTGCTCCCTTTCGGTTGGTTCACGACCGGGCGACCTTGATCGAAGCCGTCACTGCACTGGGCTATCCCGGGTTCATAAAATCCTGTGAGCAGGGTTATGACGGACAGAACCA
>Ga0181560_10003445_pt1 | contig 14570 bp, 8 predicted proteins | sample 011ome_20_FD_133751 | JGI IMG/M metagenome (GOLD analysis project Ga0181560, IMG submission 133751) | Coastal salt marsh microbial communities from the Groves Creek Marsh, Skidaway Island, Georgia - 011509CT metaG (megahit assembly) | ecosystem: Environmental > Aquatic > Marine > Intertidal zone...
CCGACACGCCTGGACGAGAAACTCCCGCGGCGAATCGCGCGTCTTCTTCGCGACGTGTCGCGCGAACTGCGCGTTCAGTGCCTCGACGTGCGCGGCGCGGAGCGCGTCGCGATCGTTCGTCGGCGCGCGTCGGTACCCGATCGTCACCGCGTCGTCGTCGTCGTCGTCGCTCGAGCGCTGTGCGACGCCGTCGTCATGAACGCGAGCGCGCTTCGCCATGTCCGCGCTTCAAAAGACCGCGATTGCGACGCGCGCGTGCGAATGCGGAATGCGATTCCGGGACTCGATGAATGCGTCGACGCGCGCGGCGACGCATTCGTCGTCCATTCGTCGGCGCATTCACCGACGAACTGGACGATGTCGACGACGTGCGACGACGGGGCGTGCGAAAAGCGACGCGATCTGTTCGACGCCGTGCGAAAAGCGACGCACCGCGACGCGTCGACGACGCGAACGAACGCCGACGACGCGAACGCCGACGAAGGCGCCGGGACGGGGACGGCGGCGCCGCTGGACGTCGACGAACTGGGACGCGCGTCGTGGGCGCTGATGCACACGATCGCGGCGTATTACCCACAAAAACCGACGCACGCGCAGCGCGTGCAAGCGCGACGGTTCTTCGACGCGCTGGGAGACCTGTACCCGTGCGCGACGTGCAGGGCGGATTTGCGAGCCGACGTCGACGCGCACCCGCCGAGGTGCGAAACGCGCGAGGCGCTGGCGAAGTGGGTGTGCGAGCGACACAACGTCGTGAACGAGAAGCTCGGGAAGGCGAAAATGTCGTGCGCGATCGACGCGTTAGACGCGCGATGGCGCAGAGCGAAGACAACAGAAGGGCAACAGGAGACGGAGGCGTTGTAACATCACCGCGCCGCCGCGACGTCGTAACCGCCGCGAAGCGCCAAAACGAGTCCGCCTTGGACGCGAATTCGCGTCTACGAAACGCGCGATGCTTCGACGGGCGAAGCGCGCGGTGAAAGACGCGCGCGTCACCGCAAAGGCGCGCGCGACGGTCGAGACGCGCGACGAGGCGTACGCGCGCGTGCCGCTTCGAATCGACTTGGACGGCGCGCGCGCGAGCGATGACGACGAGGACGCGCGCGACGAGGACGCGCGAGCGTCGCCGCGCTTGGTGGCGCACTACGGATTCGACGCCACGACGTCCGCGGTGTCGTACGCGAGGGACCAACACGCGCTGTTCGCGGCGAGCGAACACGGCGTGAAGGCGTTCGGCGCGCGCGGGACGGAGTGCTTGTTCGCGTCGGCGTCGGGAGGGTCGTCGGAGGCGGTGCGAGGAGAGTACGTCGCGCCGTCGCGCGTGTATCGATGCGGACGAGACGGCGACGTCGAGGTGTGGGACGGGCGCGAGCGAAGGTCGCTGGCGAGCGAAAATTTAGACGCGGGCGACGACGAGCCGAGCTGCGCGAGCGAGGCGATGCGAGGGACGAATTTCTTCGTCACGGGAACGGTGAGGGGGGACGTGTGCGTGCACGCGTTGGGAGTGAACGCGCGAGGAGAGACCACGGTGGCGAGAAGGCGCGGGTACAGGGTGTCGGCGTCGCGGGCGTTGTCGCGCGTTTTGCCGACGCGAAACGCCGTGGCGGCGGTGCGCGCGCGACCGGGAAGAGACGAGCGAGCGATGATGCTCATCGCGTGGTCGGACGGGGCGCTCGCGCTGTGGCACTTGCACGAACAACGGTCGGTGGCGGTGACGTCGCCGCGAGGCGACGCTGTGGACGAGACGGAGGCGACGGACGCGTCTTTGACGTGCGCCGAGTGGCTCGACGCCGAATGCGTCGTCGCGGGGTACAGCGACGGGCGCGTGAGAGTGTGGAAAGTGCGCGCGGGCACGGTGATGACGGAGGAAATCGTTGAAAAGCAGTGCATCGTGCCGCACGTTTTGATTAATCCGTCGTACAAGGGCGCGCTGACACCCATTCGCGCGTTGAAGACGTACGTGAGCGAAGACGACGACGCGGCTCGCGACGTCGCCACGTGGTTCGCGTGCGTCGGCGGCGAGCCAATCGCGTGTCCAGATCCCGTGATTTGTTTGCGAGCGACGCGATGTGACGGGGAGTTTCGAATCGAAAGCGCGGGTGCGATTGCGTTGCCTTGGTTCGGTCCAGTGCTCGACGCGACGTTGGTGCCATATCGCGACACTGTGGAATCGATTTGCGTTCTGTCCGAAGGCTCGCAGCTACACCTACACGACGTGCGTTACGGAGTTTCGAGCGACGACATCGCGCGCCCGCAGGAAGTAATGGTGATGCGACCGACACTTTCGAAGACGTGCGCGCCGAGTATCTGCGCGACGTCGCGCGACGTCGCGCGGGCATTTGAGCAGAACGCCAAACGCGTCGCGGTTCCAGAAAATGAAGTAGACGCGTCGTTCGCTTGGAAAGGGTCGAAATGGCCAATCAGCGGTGGATGCGACGTAGTCGATGACACGACATCGCCTTCATCCGCGCTGCGTGCGCGCATCGTCGTCGGCGCGTTCGGCAGAGACGGTTCTGGAGTGAAAATCTACATCGATCGCGACGGACGATTGATGTCTGGTGGCGCGATCGCGCCGAACGGCGACTCGATCACGAGACTGCACGTCGACGCCGGTGGTGCTTTGCTGATCGTCGGTCGGGTGAGTGGAAACCTTGAAATATACGCGTTGCGCGAGTATCCAGCCGACGGTGCCGAAGCGACTTCGCGAGTACGTACGCACGCGCGCAACTTAAACAAGAGCGACGCCGAAAACGTTGACGAGGAGCGTGCATTTTTCGCCGGTGAATCTCGCGACTTTGTCGATACGGATTCCGCAGCGGCGTGTATGACTTCGGTATACACACTCATCGGTAGATTTAGCTCGGCTGGCAAAGCCATATCGTGCGTTCGAACGAACGCCGCGGCGACACTCCTCGCCGTCGGCGACGTCGCAGGGTGTGTGTCCTTACTCAATCTTCAACGAGGAACGAAAATGTGGACGGTGTCGTTACCTACTTCTGCCGAAGGAAAGCCATCGGCCGTGGCGGATTTCGACTTTGGGTTACCGCTTCCAGACGCTCCGGATGAGTGCGTCCTGGCGGTTCTAGAATCAAACTGTAGCGTTCGTTTCCACGCGCTTTCGACCGGTTCGCAGATTGGGAAGACTATGACCCCGAAGTCAGCGGCAGAAGACGTGGCGCTTGCAATCTCGCTCCTTCGGCTCGATGGTACGGCGTCAGATATAATTCCACCAGCGCCCGTCGCCAAAAGTTGGTTCACACCGCCGACATCGTTTGCTTATCAATTTCTCGCGTCGGAGTGGACTGTGGACGACGCGTCTGCGTCAGACGACGAAGACAAAGTGCTGTCGACGGACGAGGAAGACCGTGTCGACAGCGACGACGTCATTAAGGGAAACCCAAAGCTGACCGCCATTGTCGTTACTGTGGCGAAAGATTCGATGCGCGTATACCACGCAGTCGGCTGCTCTCGAGGAGAGCGATTTACGTTGCGAAAAGAACACCTCGACGAGCCGCTCATCGGTGCGTTCGCCGTTCGAGATGACGGTAGCGAAAACGAATGTGCGTTCGGTCACGGACGGAAACGTTCTCACATCGTCGCCTTGACGGAGTTTGGGAGAATGGTGGCGTACGCGTCGCCGTCCCTGCAAATGCGCGGCGTATTTGGTCCGGTGCCGGCGTTGTCCAACGCCAACGCGACGTGTTGCTCTCGAGGCGGCGCCGTCGTCGTCGTCGCAGATGACGGCTTGTCTATCGCTCGACTCGAAGCATTTGGTGACAGCTTTCCCGCGCAAGGTTGTATCATCGATCTCGAAGTCGAGAGCGCCGCGGAAGCCGCGCGAGCGGCGCGACACGCCATGGAAGAAGACGATCCCGAACTCGCGCAGCAAACCAAGTCACCTCGACGAGAAGTATCGTCAGCGTCGACGACACCCGTGAAGACCAAAGCGCTGACGATGAGTGAAGCGCTACGACATCGCGCAAAGGCGGCGTTTGAAAAGCTGGAAGAAAAGTTCGCGCAGTCACCACGTGACTCATCGTCGTCGCCAGCGATGCGCAAGATGTACACGACGACGGACCTGGCTGTCTTATTCGCAGATGCTCGCATAGAGGATCCCGCGCCGGTCGAAAGGACGACAGAATCTGCAGAGCGCGATGAGTTGTTCGCGACATCGTCGTCCACGCCAGCCATCGCGCCTGTGCGTCGGAGCGCGTCTTCAGTCCGAGCCAAGTATGGACGAGAAGTTACTTCGCAAATGAACGAAACAAAAGACATGCTCGTCGAGCGTGGAGAGAAACTTAGCAGGCTTCAAGATAAATCAGCCTCGCTCGAAAATGACGCGGCGGATTTCGCCTCGCTCGCTCGCGAGATTCGTAAGCAATCCGAACGTCGGTGGTTTTAGATGCGATTTTAGAATTTTTAGTAGCAGCGCGACGCCGAGCGGCGTCACAAGTACACGCGCACCTTTCATGCCTCCCGCTGGAAATTGGCCCAAGTGGGCCAAAAAGCGTCACGCTCGAGACTTCACGGCGCGCGACACCGTGCTCGAGGAGCTGCGCAAGAAGACCCACCACGGCGCCTCGCTCCTCAGACGCGCGTTGAAGAAGGCCAAAACCTTTGACGAAGCCAAGCTCCGCCGGCGTCTCAAGGCGCCCGAGGACGCCGATAAGCTCAAGCGCGCGTTGCACGCGACGCGTAACGTCGATATCGACGTCTTGGCTCGGCAATGCGCGTCGGCGTGCGCGCAGAGAGTGGAAGAGTCGCTCGAGTTGGCATTTCGCGAGGTGGCGGCGGATGGCGACGCGAACGCCGTCCGCGCGACGCACGCCGTGGACTTGGGCGACGGCTTCGACAGTCAAGACGTGTTACGCACTATTTGCGACGACGCCGCGAGCGCAAAAGCGAGCGAGAGCGAAGGGAAGGAAGTCGTCGGGGAGAATGAATACGTGAGCGCGGCGAGGCGGTTGTTGCGAGCGCAGGCGACGCGCGCGGAGACGGATGCGCTGAAGGAACGATTGTTGGCGATCGCGGGTCGAATGAATCGTGCGGTGGTTGGGAAGCAAAAACGCGAAGAGTGGACGCGTGAGAAGCAGGAGCGACGGCAGAAGCGCGAGTTGGCCATCGTCAAAGCGGAGGAAAAGGCGAAACGGCGAGCGGCGGGAGAGGAGGTGTCGTCGAGCGAGGAAGAGGAGGTCGTGCACGCGAAGCCCACGTCTCGCCGCGATGCTGACAACGAGGATAGTGCATCCGAATCGGATTCTGAATTCGAATCCGACGTCGGTGAAGATGGCTATGCGAGTTTGAGCGAGGATACGTTGGCGGAGCTTTACGCGGCGAAGGCGGCGGCGAAAAAGTCGAAAAAGCAGGGGAAATCGGCGAAGGACGGGGACGATGTCGAGGATGTAGATCTAGGACCAAAGAAGAAAAAAGTGAAAAAGCGCATGGGGCAGCGCAAGCGTCGTCAAATCGCGGAGGCTAAGTTTGGCTCAAACGCCGCGCACATCATCGCCGAACGCGAAAAAGCTGCAGCCGAGCGTAGGGCGAAGGAGGAAGAGGAAAGAAATATGCACCCGTCTTGGAAAGCGAAACGTAAGCAAGCACCCATCATAATCGCTGGTGCAAAGGGTAAGAAGGTCAAGTTCGGCGATGACGATGGTGCGAAGAAAACGCCGATAGTTTCGAAGAAGCAGCAATACGCGCCCAAGGTTCCGGAGGGACCGCTGCACCCATCGTGGGCAGCTAAGCTGAAGGCTGATCAACAGGCCTGGGGCGGCGGCGGTGTCAAGCCCGAGGGTAAAAAGGTCGTATTTGATTAACTTGCGCTATGTAAAATGTACAACAATTCTAGATCTAACGCGTAACGCGAACGCGCTAACGCGTGCGCTTCACTGGTTTCCGCACGGCGACGATTTGAGATGTTTGAACAACGACGTGCGGCTCGCAAACAACGTCGCACACTCCGCACACGTCAGCCTCTGCTCGAAATTGCTCTGATTGAAAGCTTTTTGCGCCTCCGTTTCGATTTGCTTCGGCAAATTCGCCGTACACGATGTGCACGATCTATCGTGCTTGGTGCCCGTTTTCTCGCTCCATCGCACCGCGGCGAGCGCTTTGCCCGAATACTCAGGTTCTGGAAGCCACGTCGCGCACGTGAAGCACTTGATGTACCCAGGTCGCGCGCATTTCAACTCAACCTTGAACTGCACGCACGTCAACGCCGGCGATTCGCGCAGCACGCTTTTCTCGACGACGTCGAATGCGCACGAATTCAAGCCGTCTTCGCGCCAAAACTTTGCGTTTCGTTTCAGTAGACGCTCCTTCTCCTTGGCATTTATTCGAGCATCGTGTGCGTCGAGCACGGATAGTTTCTTCGCCACCGTCTCCACGTCTTTCTCTAAATCATCAAACGCGGCGCCCGAGCGACGCTCCACTCGCACGCCCGCTTCCGCTGCCCGCAAAAACGCCGCGTGATCCTCGCCTCCCCACCCGTAAAATCCGTTCGGGTACCCATTCGTGCGCTCAAACGCCGTCACATCGTAAATCGTCACGCCACCGAAGCATTTCTCGGCGTCGTACCGACATCCGCTCGCTTGCAACACGCGAACGAATCCGGCGCCGTCGCGCGCGTCGTCCTCGACAAAGTACGCCGTCTTCGTCGCCGCCTCGGGCGCCATGTCGACGTCGTGGCACGCGAAATGCGTGCCGCATCGATCGATGCGCTCGCTGAACGTCGACGTCGCGATCGCGTACGCCGCGTTCAAGCACTGACCGCGGTTGAATCGACACCCGTCGTCGCTCTGTTCGCAGACGACGACGAGCGCGGGGCGGCTCGGGTCGTCGAAGACGGCGACGAAGCGCTCGATGAGTTGACGCAATTGCGCGGCGCGCGTTCGCGTCGCGTCCTCCCTGAACGGGACCAAGAGCACGAGTCGCAGCGTCATGCGTCACGCGCGAGGCGCGATGTCGAGACCAATGGTCGTTACGGGGCGACGGGGGAGGCGACGGGGAAAGATCTCGGCGATGTTTGACGGTGGTTGTTAAACGATGCGCCGCTAATCTAGTGAAACGCGCGAACGCAGGAAGCGATCATTTCAGTTCTTTGGCTTCGAATTCCTTGTACGCCACCTTGATGATGTCGAAGACTTTGTCGGCGATGTATCGCTGCGACATGTCGCCGCCCGCTTGCGAGACTTTGTCGGGATGGATGATGACTAAAGCTTTGTGGTAAGACTTCTTCACCCCGATCGGTTGCATCAAAGACCCCATATCGGGACTCTTGTACCTGTGACCGTCCCACAAGACGTCTCCGAGGTTGGCGAGCATGGTGCGAATGTTGTTTTGGTTCTTCTTTTGCCACGCGTCGATGTCAGCGCCGATGAGATCCTTGAGCATTTGACGCTCGGCTTGCTCTTGTCTCGCCGCGCTCTCTCTCGCGCGCTTTTCTTTCAGCGCGGTCTCTATTCGTACTCTGTTTCGATCGTGTCGGGCCTTGCGTAGGGCGGCTCGTTCGGGCGGCTCGTTCGGATCGACTTCTTCCTCGGGGGCGTACTCGAACGCGCTCGCCGCGGTTGATTTCTGCGACATCACTCGAGTGTCCATCGCCCCGAAAAGATCGTCCACGACACCGTTCGCGGGAACAGCTGAACTCACACCGACTGCGGAATCAGGAATCGCGAACATGGCTTCTATAGGATCGATGGATGACGTCGGCGCCTTTGGCGTCGCGCCCGCTTTCGCGGCGCCAGCGTTGAAAAAGTCATCCAAATCTTCCACCGACGACTTCGTCGACGAAGCCGCCGCGGGCATCGTCGCCGGTGACTTTTGTGGTTTCGGCGTCGACATCGACGTCTTAGAAGCCGTGGTGTTCGCCTCAGCGCGCGCTTGAACCTTGACGGCGGCGTCGGGCGCCTTCTTCGTCGCCGCCGCAGTCGGTTGAGAGCTTTGCGAATCCACGCTGGCCGTCGAACGGAACCGCGCCAAACCCACCGGTGCAGATGCGTCGGACTCGGGCGAAGACATTAAATCGCCTATATCGTTCGCCAGACTCGCCGATCGCGACATGGAAGACATCCGCGATAACGACGACGCCGACGCTGTCTTCTCCGGCGTCCGCGTCGCCTTCGACGCCGTCGCGATAGAAACTTCACCCAATAGTTCGTCCAATCCATCGATGAGACTTTCATCTGCGTCGTGCGCCATCAACCCACGCTGTGTCCCCGCGCTCGCCGCGCTCTTCGGCGACTCGGGTCTCGACCCGAGCTCGCTCACGCTACTCGACTCGCTCATCAAATCAAACAAATCTCCCTTCGCCGCCCCCGCCCCATCGCCACGGCGCGCGCGCGTCGCCGCACCGCTCGCTTTCACCGGCACGCTCTGACTCCCCGCTCGCGATGCGTCCGTGAATCCACCGAAAATATCGTCGAAATCCGCGCTCGCCGCGCTCGGCGCGCGTCGACGGTCGCCCGTCGCGTTCTCCCCCCCCCCTCGCGTCGACGTCGACGCCGACGCGAACATCCCATCGAGATCGCCGAACGCATCCTTCGCCTCGCGCGCGCCCCGCGTCGTCGTCGTCGTCGTCGTCGTCGTCGTCGTCGTTCGCTCGCGCGTCGTCGTCGCGCCTCCGAACAAGGCTTCGAGATCATCCTCCGCGCGCGTCTCGCGCGCGTCTCGCGCGTCCGCGCGCGTCGCTCCTCTTCCCACCGCGCGCGCGCGATCATCCGCGCGCTCGCTCGCGCCGCCGTCGCCGCCCATTCGACGCAGCGGCGCCGCGCGCGCTTTCGAAGCGTCCATGATGTCAAAGCTTCCGGCGAGCAAGTCCGCGACGTACGACGAGCGCTTCGCGCCGTCCTCGCGCGGCGCCATCGTCGACGCGCGCGCGTCGCGCGTTCGCGCGTCGCGCGTTCGCGCGCGCGAGAGTGCGGCGCGACGCGCGCGACCGTCGCGCGGCACACGCGCGCGCGGCGTCGAAACGAAACGAATCGAATCGAAAGAATCGGGGGCCGACGCGCGCGATGTCGCGCGAGGACGACGCGGACGACGCGGCGGACGCGCCCGCGCGCGCGACGTCCTGGCTCGACGGCCTGGGCACGCGCCTGCGCGAGACGGCGAGCGTGGTGACGGAAAAACTCGACGCCATGGATGACCAACTCGATTCGTTCGCGCGACGCGCGCTCGGCGACGACGACGAGGAAGGCGCGGATCGCGCGCTGAGCGACGGCGATGCGTTCGCGGGCGCGCGCGAGGGCGAGTTCACGAACGATGAGATCGACGCGCTGCGACAGGCGTTGTCGATCGCGAAACAAGAGTTGAACGCGCGGGACGAACAGTTGCGAGAGGCGCGAGACGACGCGGGAAAGATGCGAGAGACGGCGATCAAGGCGGCGAAGGAGCTGGCGAAGGAACAGCGGAAACGGAAGGCGGCGGAGGCGGATGGCGCGGGTGGGACGACGACGGGCGAAAGCGCGATGGTGGAGGTTGAAAAGTTGAAGGCGGATTTGGAAGACGCGGAGACGGCGACGCGGCGCGCGCTCGAGGACGCGGCGAAGATGGAGAAGGAGTTACGCGACGCCGAGGCGGCGACGGCGACGGCGAGAGCTGAGATCGACGATGCGAAATCTGCGGCGGTGAAGGAGGTGGAGGCGCTGCGCGCCGAGCTCGCGAGTGTGATGGAGAAACTGCAAACGGCGGAGCGCGAGGCGAACGAAAAGAGCGAGAGTTCGTCGCCGCAACAAAACGCCGGCAGTCGCGGCGGTCGAGGAAAAAAGGGGAAGAAGGGCGGTCGAGGTGGCGGCGCATCAGACGCCTCACCCGTAGCCAGCGCGGCGCACGCGGAAGAACTCGAAAAAATACGCAAAGATCTCGAAAGCGTCAAAGTCGAGCGAGACAATCTCCGCGCCGAGGCGGAGGCGTCTCGAGCGAGCGCGGAGAAGGCTGCGAAAGAACACGTCGAGGTTTTGGAGCGCGTGCGCGCCGAAGCGGCGAGCGCAAAGGATTCCGCGACCGGTGAAGAAGCGGCAAAGCTTCAGCAGGCTGAATCGCGCGCCGCGACGTTAGAAGACCAACTCGCCGCGGCGACGACGACGGAGAAGGAGTTGCGAAACGAGCTCGCGAAAATGAACGATCGCGCGAAGGCGTCGGAATCTGAAATCGCGAGCTTACGCGACGAATTGACGGACGCCATCGCGGCGAGAGAAGACGCAGAAGGCGCTGTGTCTCGCGGCGCCGTGAACGCGGCGAACGCGAACGCGAAGATGGCGGCGGCGGAAAAAGCCAAGACGAAGGCTGAAGCCGAGCTCGCCGAGTTGCGTAAGCAGGTGCAGCTCATGGACGCCACCGGTCGCGAAGCGGCGACGTCCATCGCGGCGCGCGAAAAGGCCGAGCTCGCACAGCAGCGCGCGGAGACAAAGCTTGCGTTAGCAGAAAAGGAAGTGGAGGAGGCGCGCGCGCAATCCGAAAAAGCTGCACGAGAGGGCGAAGAGCGAAAGCGACGATTCGCGCACGTACAGTCGCAATTTCAAGTCACCGAGAAAGAGTTACGCGAGAAGCTCGAAACATTTGAGTCCGAGTTGAAAGTTCTTCGAGCGAACGCGGACGAGGCGGAGAAAATGAAAGAGGATGCGGTGTCCATCGTTGAAGAGACGCAGGCTGACGCCGCCGAGACGAAGGAGGCGCTGACGGCGGTCACGGCCAAGGCGGAAAGGCTCGAGCGCGCGCTCGAGACGGCTGAAGCTGCGGCGTCTGAAGCGCGAACCAAGCTCGGTGTTTTGGAAGAGATGGAGTCTTTGCGCAAGACGCAACCCGTCCCGGAGCCATCCCGTCCAGTTTCCAAAAAGTCGGCCTCCACGCAAACCGACGCGACGCGAAAAGAACCCGTCGCGCCGCCGGTCGCGCGCGACGACGGCAATGCGCGTAAACGTCTCATCGGCATCATGGAACGCCTGGACATTCCTACTTCAGCTTCTTCGCCGGCGCGCGCGAAAGAAGAAGGCGCCGGTATCGGGATGCTCATGGGCATGTTCATGGGCTCCGATGAGAGGGACGAAAACGCCGACGACGCCGCGGCGACGCCGCGAGATGATTTGGACAGTTTGTTCGATCGCGTCGAAACTTGGGCGAGTGACGACCGACGCGCATCGCCCGCATCGGCGCCGTCGTCTAACGTCGCCCGAGACACCGCGAGCGCGGAAGAAGTCGAGCGTCTCCGCGCCGAACTCGCCGCGCTCAAGGCGGACGTCGGCGAGCGTTCCGCGGCGTCGCTCGCCGCCGTCAACCGTCGCGCGCAAGAGGCCGAGCGCGCCGCCGCCGACGCCAAAGCCAAGCTCGCACCCTTAGAAAAAGCCAATCGCGAACTCGCGTGGCAAATTTCTTTGCTCGCCGAGCAAGACGAAACCAAGACGCGCCCCGTGCTCGCGCAGAGCGGTTGGTTCGCGCGCGCCGTCACCGGTTGCACCGCGCCTCGAAGGCCGCCGCCGCGTTCGTCCGTCTTGCTCCAAAACGATCTCTCGCGTTCGTAGCGTTGTAACGAAACGTCGCTCGCGCATCCGTCGTTCCTTTCGTCGTCGCGATTCGCAAAATGTAGTTGACTTCTTATCTTAAACTTAAACATCATTCGACCTTTTCTACTGGGAGAAATCGGACATGGGTTCATTTCGCGACACCGATGCGCGCGTGCGTCGCCCCCCCGGCGTTCGCCGTCGCGTCTCGCGCGCGGCGTCGCGCGACGACCGTCGCGACGCGCGATGGCGTCGTCGTCGCGCCCGTCGCGCCCGTCGCGCGCGCGCGCGCGGGCGTCGACCGCGCGCGGTGGGCGCGACCGCGTCGCGCGCGGACGCATCGCCATCGCGTCGCGGTCGCGCGTCGCGCCGCGCCCGCGGACGAGGAACTCGCGCGGACGTTCGTGTGGGACGCGTTCGACGTGTTCGCGGCGTACGGCGCGCTCGCGCTCGCGCTCGGCATCGGAGGGGACGGGGCGCTGGAACACTTTCGCTACGGATACGTGCCGTATTTCGCCGCGTTGGCGATGGCGGCCATTTACATCGGCTCGCATCGAGGATTGACGCGAGATTTTCGGGAGACGATTTCGTTTGAAAGCTCGCTGCTCGGACCGTTCGTGCTGAGCGCGGCGCTGTTTGCGGCGTACGTCGCGCTGGAGATTTTGAAGCTGGATATTAGCGTCGCCGTGGATTTTTATTTTTTTATACTGGGCACGATCGCGGTGGCGGGGAACGCGACGGAACCCATGAACGCGCTCGGGGCGTGGTGGAAGGAGGGTTTAGTGAAGCTGCGCGTGCCCGATGGATGGGCGACCGATCCCAAGACGGGCGAGACGGTGACGGATGCCGAATTCGACGTGACGCCGGCGCAAATCGTAGGCTTACTCGCTGGACTCGCGCTCGCGACGGCAGATCTTCAGGCTGGCCATCAAAACTTCACGCTCAACAATGCGATAGCGTGCTTTATCGTCAGCGACTTTCTCTCCGTCATCGGCTTCGGGAGCTTCAAGAGTTGCGCGACGGCGCTGTGCGGGTTGCTCGCATACGACGCGTTTTGGGTCTTCAAATCAGAAGAGGTGGTTGGAAAAAACGTGATGATGAGCGTGGCGACGAACCAGTCGTTCAACGGTCCCTTTAGATTATTATTTCCTAGATTTGACGACGTCTTGAATCCGCTGCCGCTGGACGCTTTCGAGTTTTCGCTGTTGGGCTTGGGCGACGTCGCCATTCCCGGGTTGTTGGTCGCTCTCATGCTGCGTTACGACGCCTCGCGCGCGACAGACTTGCGCGGACGCGCAAACGCCGCGGCGGACGCGTTCATGGAGATATTCGCCACCGAGCGCGATGCCCTAGAAGCGGGTGTGGAAAATCGGCTCGACGGCGACGGCGACGGCGATTTCGAAGCCGACGGGTACAGATCTGGGATCGGTAAACGCGCGGGCGACGCCGCCGTGCTCGCTTACGACGAAGCTGGCGACACGAGCGGGGGTACTATTTCCATTCCATCGTCGCTGAGCGGACGCGCGTTCTTCAGCGCCTCGTTGTCTGCATACTTGATCGGTTTGCTCGTCGCGATTTCCGCGAATTTGCTCACCGGCGAGGGCCAACCCGCGCTCGTCTACCTGGTGCCCGTGACGTTGGGCGTCGTCGCGTACACCGCGATCAACCGCGGCGAGTCTGATCGTATCATAGAATTCGTCGACGAGCGCGATTCGCTGCTGTAAACGAGTGAGACTCGTTCGGTCGTAGCTGTGTGATTTGATTTATTTTATTAGCGAAGTGAAAAACGGCTGGTGCGAGCGTTTTTCTCGCGGACATTTCGAGATCGCCGCACTCACGCGCGCGCGTCTCTCGTCGCGATGCCTCCAAAATCGAAAAAGACTGGTAAGAAGAAGCCCGGGAAGTCGGCTGCGGCGTCGTCCAAGGCCAAAGACGCGACCGGCGCGACCGGAGGGGCCAAAGATGTCGACAAGTCGACGACCAAGGAGGAGGAAGAAAAAGACATGACGCACGCGTACGCGGACGATCTGAAGACGGACATCTACACCGACGTGAACGCAAATCCGAAGGCACTCGTGCACGCCACGGAGTGGCGCAAGATCATGAACGGTACGACGCTCGATGAAGAAGCTTGCGCGCGACCTTCCTCGACGACGACGACGTTCGCGACGGGACGGCTGACTGACCGGCTTGCGCGCGCAGGCGACCCCGTTGAAATCAACCCCTCGGTCGGAGCTGGGATGAAAATTATGACCGTAGACGAATGGATCTCGCGATGGAAACCGAACGAACGCTTCCCCGACTGCCTGTCGTGCGGGTCCACGAACACGAAGGAGCATCATTTTTCACAGACGTGGTGTCGAGGCAAGAAAAAGTTTGAGTCAGAGACGATTTGCTGCGAGTGTCACATGTGGAGTTGGCGCTCGTACGCCGACCCGGACTTTTTAAGCCCCGAGGAGTACGACAAACTGAAGTGGGAGAAGATGGTTCAAGAAAACGCCACGCGGTTGAAGGACGCGCGCGTGGAAGATGACGCCGCCGAATCCGTCGCCGCCGCCGCGTGATCACGCATCGACGAGCTCAAACGATACCGGTATAATCAAAACATTGCTATTTCTTCGCGCGCGACGCGTTATTTTCCCTGATCCGATGCGTCCGTTCGAGTTTCCGATACCGTTTCGCGTCCTCCTCCGAAAACTCTGCGCGCCAATCCAAGCCCTCCGCCTTCAACGCCGCGATCCTCCGCTCGTACCCTCCCAAACTTTCCTTCGCCTCCAACAGCGTCCACAACCACGCCGGATACGCATCATCGCTCCCGAGTTCCGGATCACTTCCCGTTTTCAAGTAATTCAACCCTACGACTTTCGTGTCGCTCGCCGCGCCGCCGCCGCCGCTCGCCGCCGTCTGCGCCTTCTCACCGTCTGCGCGTCGTTCGACACCGCCGTCGCTCCGTCAGTCGCGCGTCGCGCGCGTCATCCCGCGCGTCATCCCGCGCGTCCTCGCGCGCGTCCTCGCGTCTTCGCGCGCGTCCTCGCGCGTCGGTCCGCGCTCGACGCACCTTTACCCTTCGCCTTCGCCTTC
>Ga0181560_10003446_pt1 | contig 14569 bp, 6 predicted proteins | sample 011ome_20_FD_133751 | JGI IMG/M metagenome (GOLD analysis project Ga0181560, IMG submission 133751) | Coastal salt marsh microbial communities from the Groves Creek Marsh, Skidaway Island, Georgia - 011509CT metaG (megahit assembly) | ecosystem: Environmental > Aquatic > Marine > Intertidal zone...
GAGGCGGCGGCGGCGGGCGCGGGGGAGGCGATGATCACGAACGCGGACGACGATAACGAGGAAGAGAGCGCCGCGAAGGTCATCGACGAGGTCATCGGCTCAAACAACCGCAGCGACGCGTTGAAGAAGGTGGACAAGTACCCGTGGGAGGAGGAAAACGGCGGCGGCGGAGCGACGCGACCCTCAAGTCGTGCACCGCTCAAGGTGAAAGTGGTGAAAGCCTCCTTGCGAGAGGTGACGAACGCGCCGGCGACGGAGAGCGCGCCCGTCCCCGGTCCGGTCAAGATCGCCCGGAAGATTTCGCCGCCGTCGCCGATGAGAGAACTGTCCATGCCGTCGCCGATGAAAGAAACGGGGAACCCGAACGCGTGAACAGAAGCAGAGAGATAGAGAAGAGCTCTCGACAAACTCGAGTTTTGTTTTACGAATACAACACGTCAGCGTCACGCGTCCGCGACTTGGGCGATATCCCGCAGGTGCTTGAGCAGCTGCTTCGTCGCCTTCCCCGCCTTTTTCTTCTTCTTCCCCCCGGTCCACCCCCCCTCGTTCGCGGTCGGGACTAAGCTCCCATCCTGTAACATCGTCGCCTCCGCGGCGGCGGCGGCGGCTTCCTCCTCCGCCTCTCTCCTCTCATTCTCCGCCTCCGCTCTCTCCTTCTTCGCGCGCGTCACGAGCTGCCCGAGCTCTTGCCTCGTGAACCTCCAGCTCTCCCGACGCGACATCAACCCGAACACCTCGCTCTGGACGTCCGCGTCGCCGGACAGCAGCCGATCTCTCCAACCGGTCGCGGTCGCCTCCACCTCCGGGGACACCGTGAGCAATCCGACGCCGGCTTGAAGGTTTTCCACCGCGAGCTGTATCGGGAGGACGTCCTCGTCGTCCATGATCCGTAAGAGCTTGGATATCTTCCCCTCGCTGCGCTTCCTCGCGATGTGCGCGGTGATCTTCGCGGTCGCGTAAATCTCCTCTCGCAGCTCGTCCGGCATCGTGATCTTCGCGAGGGACGACCGCGGGAGCTCGCACAGGACTTTCGTGAGCTCTTTGTACTCGAGCATGAGCTTCTTAATCGCCGTCTTGTTCGGGCGTCCCATGTGGACGTACGGGTCGTAGTCCTCGTCGAAGTCGTTCTCCTTCTCTTCCACGAACTCGTCCGACGCCCTCAGGCGCTTGGACGAGTACGTCGCGGCGCAGAGCGTCCGCGAGCCGCGAGGCTCGTCGTGGGAGCGACGTTGACGATGACGACGCGTGTCGCCGCCGCATTCGCCCCGGTGGCTCGAGACGGCGAGGAGGGACGACGCGCAGTGCGCGCGCGATCGCGGTCTGGAACCGGCCGGTCGAAGCGCTCTCGTCGCGACGTGGAGGTGCCGGACGGGGGGATGGACGCGGAACCCGAAGGTCGCCGCGGTCGTCACCGCCCGCGCGAGCATCGTGCTGCGCGGCGCTCTCGGGAATGCCGAAATCCGCGCTTTCTGAACTGCCCAAACCAGCTGAGGTGCGTTCTATACAAAAGTTTTTCACCCATTGTCCGGTTTCAACATTTGATCGCGTCCCCTTTCAACTGACCGGAGAACTGTTTTTGTATGGAACGGCCCTGAAGAGCGAGAGAAATCCGCTCATCACACCCTTCGGCGCAGGGGGCGCGGCGAGCGTCCCGGGCGCCTTCACGCGTCCGCGTCGCCGCCGCGATGGACGACGTGGACGACGTCCAGCTGGACGTCACGCCCGCGTTCGACCTCGTCGTCCCGAGCGCGCACAACCCGCGGACGCGGAAGGTGCGCGTGGAAGGCGTCGATCTCGGCTCCAGGCATCCGAAGCTGACGTGCGTGACGCTCGTGCCGCAGTTCCCCGCGGTGTTCGCGGGAAGGTACGTCTCGCGTCCGCGTTTCCATCCCCACGCGCGCGTCCGCGAGTTCGTCGCCGTCCGCGCGGAGAGACGCGTCGCGAGTCGCGTTCGGTCGGACCGCTCGACCGCGCGCGGTGGAACAGATTTCGGCACCCGATTTAGGAACGCAACGCGCGTTCTGTCATGGTCGTCCGCTGACCCCGCTCCCCTCGCTCGCACCGCCCAACAGAGAGGACGGCGCGATCGCGTTCTGGAAGCTCCGCGTGGAGGGCGACGTCGTCTTCACCGTGGACTTCGAAACGATGACCGGACACGCGTCCAAAGTCACGACGCTCCTCGCGCTCGACGGGAGCAGATCCGACGGGAGGTTCGACAGCGGCGTCCTCGTCAGCGGCGGCGTCGACGCCGGCGGCCGAGTCTGGGACCCGACGAAGATGGACAACAAGTGCGTGCAGAGACTCCACGGGCACACGGGAACGATCACGTGCATGACGCAGGCGGGGCCGTGCCTCGTGACCGGCAGCACGGACGGCACGTACCGCTTGTGGGGGCCGGGGAAGAAACCCCCCGGCAGAGCCGCGGCGAGGTACCCGTGCTTCGATTTAAAACGCACGCTCGGGCACAGCCCCGGGTGGATCACCGCGGTGTGCTTCGACGCGACGACGGACGTCGGCGACGTCGGGACCGTGTACGCGGGCGACTCCACCGGCGCGTTCTCGTGTTTCAAGCCGCGTCTGGACAAGTCGAAACCCGGAGGGATGGACTTCTCCGCGGATGAGAACCGAGGACGCGTCCCGTTCAAGCCCGTGCTCGGCGAGCGCGGCGTCGTCTCCATGCTCTACATCGCGGAGGAGAAGACCGTGTTCGCGCTGACGTACGATAACTGCTTTCGGGTGTACGACGTCGGCCCGGCGCGGCACGGCACGTGCCTGCACGTCGTTCGAAACAAAACCCGAGATGTGTTCCGCGCGATGCGATACGACGCGAAGAAGCGGCAAGTCTTCGTCGTGGACGAAGCCGGCGCGCTGATGGTGTGGAACGTTCCGTCCGAGCACGTCGTTTACGACGCGCACGTCACCGGGGTGTGCGTCACCGCGGAAGACGACGTCAAGCTCGGGGCGAACATCCCCGCGGTGGATCTCGCGCTGTGGCCGGGCGGCGACGACGTCTTAGTCGCGACGCCGGCGGGCGCGATCAAAGCGGTGAAAGTCACGCGCGAGAGCGACTACCGCACGATCAAAGGCGGGCACGGGGGGATGCACCACGGCGAGGTGATCGCGTTGGACGTCGGCGTCGTCGACGACGCCGAGCGCGTGTTCTCCGCGTCGTTGGATTACACGATTCGGCAGTGGGACACGTGGGACCTGGCGTGCGTTCGGACGTTCGAGGAGCCGCCGCCGCCGCGCGGCGAGCGGGCCGAGATCGCGTGCATGACGTACGCGGGCGTGAGTAAAAAGATCGTCACGGGGATGACGGACGGGTCGTTGAGGGTGTGGGGCGTCGAGAGCGGGCAGTCCGTGCGGTTGTTCGACGAAAAACTCGCGCACGATGACTCGATATCGTGCTGCTGCGTCATGGAAGGCGGCGGGAGCAAGCTGAATGAAATTTGCGCCACCGGAGGGTTCGACGGCCGCGTCGTGATTTGGAACGTGAAGCACACGCGGTACAGCGCGCCGGGGTTTTTGAAGTCGTGGAACGCGCACGAGGGCGACCTGAAGGAAATATTAGCCATGGTCGCGTTCGAGGCGGATGATCTCGTCGACGGCATCGCGGCGGCGGCGGCGGAGGACGACCGCGTCGACGCCGCCGCCGCCGCCGGGGACGACGACGCGGACGACGCCGCGGACGAGACCGCCGGCGGTGCTACGCCGATCGAGCGTCAGGATAACGGCTCGGAGCTCGTCACCGCGGGGAACGACGGAATCGTGCGCGTGTGGCGCGCGCCGAACGATCTCATGGCGTCGTTCATAGGGCACGACGAAGCGGTGACGTCTCTCGCGTTGTCGTCCGACGCGAGGACGCTGTTCAGCGGCGGCGAAGACGCGTCGATTCGCGTCTGGAACTTGGCCGCGGTCGTGAACGCGTCCTTGACCGCGGAGGCGGGGACGCGACCGGACACGAGCGACGATTTGATCGCGGTTCTGAAGGGTCACGACGGCGCCGTGATCGCGATGCGGACGCTGACCTCCGGTCACCTTCTGTCCATCTCGACCGAGGGCGAGCTCCTCGTCTGGACCCCGGACTGGTCGGGCGCGACGTACAGCTCGTTTCGACACCAAGACGGGTTCCGGAGTTTAGTCGTCCGGGAGAACGTGAACCGGGCGTTGATCGGGACGACGAGCGGCGCGATCATCTCGATCGAGGCGCTGCCCGCGGAGGGCGGGCGCGTGCACAGGGAGATGCCGACGGAAGAGGAGGACGAGGAGATCGCGGCGGCTGCGGCTGCGGCGGCGGCGGCGGCGCTGGACGTCGTCGACGCGGAGGAATCCGCGGAGGCGGCGAAAGCGGACGAGGACGAGATCGAAGACGTCGACGCCGAGTTCGAGCGCCTCGGCGGGACCGTCGAGAACGACGCGGAGGACGATTGAGAAGGACATAGTGTAGTAGCCGGTGAACTAGTCTAAGCATTCATTCATCGCTGCATTTTCAACGCGCGCGAAAAGCTCTTCGCTTCTCTCGCCGCGCCGTCGCCGAAGCTCTCCACGAGGAACGTCTCCACGTCCGCGGCGTCGTCCATCGCGAGCAAGTACTCCGCTAAGAACGCGTTGTCGTCCTCGCCCGTGAACGTCGCGAGCTGCGCGCCCGCCCAAGACAACGCATCATCGCCGCCGCCGCCGCCCGTCTCCAAAGCGCTCAACCGAAGCGCCTCTTCCAGGGCCGCGTCTTCGTCCATGGAATCGGGCATCACGCCCTTTGAGTCTAGGGCTACATTTTTTCCCTCCTCCTCCTCTTCCTCCTCCCTCCTCTCCTCGTGACTGGTTCCCATACGACCGCGTTCGCGTGGTGAACGCCGTTCCTTAAGGACTTCGTCCTCCTCCTCTTCCTCCTCCCTCCTCTCCTCCCTTTTCTCCTCTACTTCTTCTAAGCCTACCCGCGAGCGGCGAATCGCGGTCGCGATCTCCAACGCCGCGCTCGCGTCGCACCCCGTGAGGTCGCTCAACAGCGCCGCCGCTTCCTCCGCGGTCGCCATCGACGTCGTGACGTCCGCGAGCGCGCGCGCGGAGTTTGAGTCGCCGCCGCACACGCGCGTCAGTCTCGCGAGCGGATCGCTCGCGTCGGCGTCCTCCTCCTCGTCGTCGACGACCTCTTCGATCTCGCCGCCGTATTCTATCTCCCCGCGGAATTCGCCGCCTTCGCCTTCCCACGTCTCCCATTCCTCCTCGCGCGCGCGCGCGTCGTCCTCGAGCGCGCTCAACTCGATCGCCAGCGCGAACGCTTCCTCTTCCGTGAGGTCTCCCCACACGTCGTCGCACTCGACGTGCAGACCGACGCTCGCACCGCGACGACGACTCGGTCGCTCGGATTCGAGGAGACTCAGACGCATCGCCTCGCGCATCTCTTCGTCCTCGCGGTCCGCGTCGTCGTCGTCGTCGTCGTCGTCGGGCGTCGTCTCTTCCTCCGCGCCGACGATCGGACCGAACGTGAACCCGCCGCCCGCGGCCGCGCGGAATCCGGGGGAGAAGGGCTGAACCTCCGGATCGTCTTCTACATCTTCGTCGTCGTCGCCGGACGCGTCGTCGTCGTCGTACTCGTCGTCGAGCGCGTCCGCGCGGTCGCCGTGCCCGCCGCCGCGTTTACGCGCCGCGGTGAACCCCAACGTCGGCCGCGACGGATCGCCCTTGCCGTGCGCGCCGACGCCGGAGGCGCGGCGGCCGGCTCCTCTCCCGGCGCGTCCGATCGTCGCAGGGCGCCGGCTCCCCCGCGCGGACGTGGACGTGGACGTGGACGCCCTCGTCATCGGCGGCGCCGTCGACGACGCGTTCGCTTCCCCCGCCGCTGAAGGGAACGCGTCGTCGTCGGCGTACCTTCCGAGCGCCGCGAGCGCCGGGTCCCACGCGCGCGGCTTAACCGGCGGCGCCGGTCCGCCGCCGCCGCCTCCGCCGCCGCCGGACGCCTTCGCCGCCCTCGCTCTCGCCGCGTTCCGTCGCGACTCCGCGAGGCGCTCCTCGCGCGACTGTCGAAACGGAGACGGCTCCGCGATCATCCCCAGCGCCCTCAGCGCCGCGGTTTGGTCGCGCGGCGCGGACGTCCCCGCCAACGCTCGTGTTGCGACGTCGTCCAACACCTCGCTCCTCCGCACGCCGCCGCCGTCCGCGTCCGCGTCCGCGTCCGCGTCCGCGTCCATGACGGACGCGACCCCGCGCGCGCGCCCCGACCGCGCGGCCTCGTCCAGCTCCTCCAGATGTCTGTGATGCAACTCGTGCAGCCTGACGTAGTCGTGATCCCAGTATCGCCAGCGTTTCATCATCGCCGCGAACGCGTGGAAGTGACGCGTGCTCTCCACCTTCGCGTCGATCGCTTCCTTGATCGCGCGCTGTCTCGACTCCGCGCGACGTTGCTTCTGCGCCGCGAGCGTCTCCTGCGACGTCGTCCTCGCCTCGCGCCGCGTCGTCTCGTCCTCCGATGATTTCGTCGCCGACGCGTTCGACGGTTTTCGTGGCTTCGGGTTCAATCCCGCGACGCCCTTCATCGTCGCGACGCCCGTGCTCGCTTGATGCTTGAGCAACAGCCCTTGGATCTTCGCCGCGTGGTCGCCCTGGACCTCGATCGTGTCGTGCGCGATCTCGTGCCCGCCGGTCCCGAGCGCGGTCTTCAGGAGCTTCGTGAGCTCATCCTTGTCGCCCTTTATGTTGCGGATGACGGTCACGACCTTCCCTCGCGGGCGCTTCTCCGTGACGACCGGGAGCGCGCCTTTCTTCGTGCCGCCGACTTGGAACGGCATCCAGAGACGGGGAGGTCTATCCGCGCGGGCTACGCGTGTTCGTCGACGCGCATCATGGTCGCGAGGACCGCGCGAGGAGAGAATGAGGGAGGGCGACGAAAATATTTTTCTCGAGACAGCGACAGGTACTCGTACACGTGCACCTCCTTCCACGAAAACGTCCGGTGGAGGGAGGGGGGGGGGGAACCGGGGGCACGCGCGTTCGAGGAAGGATGCGAACGCGACCGTTACAACTTTACGAGTGGAACGAACCCTCCGCCCCGTCGTCCGCTCGCGTCGTCAGTCCATCACGACGATGGCGTCGTCGTACCCCCGGAAGAAATCCGACGCCAACCTCCCGTCGTGCTCCGCCGACACCGGCGACCGCCGCCGCCGCATCGTAAACCCCGGCGGCAGCCCGAACCGACTCGCGAGCGTCGCGCGGACGCTCCCGACGGTCGTCCCCGCGCCCAACGCGACGTCGCCCTCCCTCCGCGCGCCGTCCTCGGGTAAACCGCCGCGGTACACGGGCACGAGCACCGCGCCCGCGGCGGACGCCGCGCGCGTCGCCGCGGCGCCGTACCGCGACGCCGTCGCCGACGCCGTCGCCGCCGTCGCCGCCGCCGCGGTCGCGCCGAAGCCCCCGAGAGGTCCAGGCGTCGTCGTCGTCGTCGCCGCCGCCGCCGCCGCGTGGTCCGCGGCGAGCCGCCGCCTCTCCTCGTCGCGCTCGCCGCGTCGTCTCTCGTCGTTCGTTTTCGCTCGCAACGCCTCCACGGCGTCGCGCTCGCGTCGAACCGCCTCGCGGTCCGCCTCGAGCATCTCGCGGTGCAGCTCGCGGTGACGCTCGAGCGCGTCCGCGTGCTCGCGCACCTTGTTCTCGTCGTCCGCGAGGCGCGCGAGCTGCGCCGCGCGCGCCGCCTCGAACGCGCGCACGTCGCCGTCCAATCGCATCTCGCGCTCCTCCACGGCGGCGGCGCGGCGTTTGATCTCCGCCGCCGCCTTCTCCTTCTCGAGCTTCAGCGCGTGCGTCGCCGCCGCGCACGCGTCGAACTCGGCGTCCAGGTCCGCGGCGCGGCGGTTCAGCGCCGCGCGGTCGCTCGCGCATCGACGCTCGAGCTCGTCGCAGCGTCGCTCGCGCGCGGCGAGCTCGTGCCCCGCCGCGGCGAGCGTCGACTCCGTCTCCGCGGCGGCGCGCTCGCGCTCCGCGATCGCCTTCTCTCTCGTATCCGCGCGCGACGCGTCCGCGATGACCTTGCTCGCGTCCGACACGATCGCCTCGAGCTCGCGGCGGTCGTCGAGGACGCGGTCGCGCTCTCTTCGCGTCGCCGCGATGGTCTCGTCGAGCTCGTCGCGTCGCGCGGCGAGTTTTTCCTCCGTCTCTCGCAACTGCGGGTCGTTCCATACAAAGCGACGTCGGGGTGGAGTTCAAAGGCGTCAGTTGGAGTTGAAAGGCGTCGAGGGCGGGGATTGAAAGCGTGAGATGGGCGGAGAGACACGCCGGGAAAAGTCCTTAAGGATCGGCGTTCACCACGCCGACGGGGTCGTATGGGGACCAGTGTATAGAACGCGCCTGCGCTTCGAGCGCCGCGTGCGCGTTGGCGTGCTCCTCGTGCAGCGTCGCTCGTCTCGACGCGTACTCGTTCTCGAGCGACGCCATCTCGTCCTTCAGCGCGCCGCACATGTCCGCGATCTTGCGCAGCATCGAGCCTCCGTCGGGGTCGACGAACGCGCCCGCGCCGGTCGCCGTCGCCGTCGTCGTCGTCGTCGTCGGCGGCGGCGGCGGCGGCGGCGGCGCGGGGAACGACAGACGCGTCTTCGCCGCGGGGTCCTCCATCCCGACGCTCGCGGCGCGGGTCGACGCGGGCGTCGCGACCGCGGAGCGCCGCGTGGGCGTCGCGTCGACCCGGTGGCGTCGCATGATCGCCGCGAGCGCGTCCGCGGGGCTCTGCGGCTCCGCCGCGCGCGTTCGCAGAGACGTCGCCGTCGCCGGCGCCGCCGCCGCGGGGTAGGGCTCCGCGGCGACGAACGCCGCGGGCGCGCCGCCGGCGCCGACGCGCCGCCCGTCGTTCAACAGCTCGGCCATCGCCGCGAGCACGTCGTCGTTCTTCTCGCGGTGATACCGCGCGTCGACGCCGACGCCCCCCGACGCTTCCTCGTCGCGTCCGGTTCCGTCGTCGACCCTGACCCTGACCCTCGATCCGATCGCGGCTCCGATGCCTCCCAACGCGAGCGCCTTAAACAGCGCGGGGACGTCGCGCACGGGCGCGTACGCGCGCATCCCCCTCGTCCACACCTCCGTGCCCTCGTCGATCTGCTCGTAGTCCCACCACGTCTTCAGCGCGTCGAACGCGACCGGCCCGACGACGTCTCCGTTCGCGTCTTTCGTCTTCCACATCTTCGTTCGATCGAGCTCGCCGTCGCCGCCGCGCCCGGCGACGGACGCGCCCGCGCGCGCGCTGTTCGCCGCGTCCGCGGGGAGCGGCACCTTGAGCGCGGCCGCGAGCTCCGGGAGATGGCTCACCTGCTTGAAGTCGTCCATGCCGTCGCACCACGCGAACGTCTCGCGGTCGATCGCGCGCGATCGCCACAGCCCTCTGAGCTCGACGAGCGTCACGGGGCCGCGCTGCTTCACCGGGTCCGCGGGATCCGAAGGGTCCGCGTCGACGTAGTACCACAGCGAGTTGCGAGGGTCGCCCATCGTGGCCGGCGGCGACGACCGTCGCGCCTTGGCGAGTGATGGACGCGCTCCGGGGACGTGGTCCGGGTCTCGCGATTTGTTCTTGCGAAAAAATGGCGCCAAACGCGCGTGGCAGGGCGTGCTGAGCGAGCGCGCGGGGAAAAATACGAAAACGACGGCTCCCCTCGCCTCGTCAACACTGTTCGCCTCGCACGCGCGCGAAGGCCACCCGCGAAGAAGGAGTCGAGATCGTTTGAACTCCGCTCAAGATGCAGGGCATGCAAAGCCCCATCATGGTGATGAGTGAGTGATCCTCCCGACCTCGATCTCCGCGCGCGCGTCGTGCGAATCCCAACCATCCCTTCGCGTCTTTCATCGTCGTCTCCGCGCTTTTTTTTCGTATTCGTCGTCGCATCCTCGCGCGCGTCCTGACGCCGATCCCACCCCCCTCTCTCCGCAGACACCAACACCAAGCGCGAGACCGGTCGCACGGCGCAGCTGAATAATATCGCCGCCGCGAAGGTGCGCGTCGAACGCGAACGTCTCCCCCGCGCGCGGCGGTCAACCTTCGTCGTCGCGCGGCATCCATCCATCTTCTTTTCAACGTCGTTCGATCGCCTCCGCTTCTGCCGCCTTCGCGAGATCTCGTCGCCGACCGCGCCGCACCCCGCGTCCTCCCTCGCGTTCACAGGCTGTCGCGGACGTCATCCGCACGACGCTCGGGCCCAGGTCCATGCTCAAGATGATCCTCGACGCGTCCGGCGGTGCGTCGAGTCCCCCCGCGACGCGATCGCGTCCCTCGCCGCGCGCGCCGATCCGCGACGATGTTCGTCGGCGACGACTCGCTCGGGGACTTTTTCCGCGCGATCCGATCGATCGCGCGCCATCCGACATCGATCGTTGACCGCCGCCGTTCCGTTCCCCCCCGCTCCTTCCCACGTCATCAGGCATCGTGCTGACGAACGACGGCAACGCGATCCTCCGCGAGATCGACGTGACGCACCCCGCGGCGAAGGTGCGCGTCCCCGGAGCGCGGATCGCGCGTCGCGCGCAGACAACCGACCGTCCGTTTCTCTCGTCGCGCGCTCGACGAACGACGTTCAAAACCGAAAGAAATCGATCGTTCGATCGATCGTTCGATCGATCGTTCGTTCGTTCGTTCGATCGATCGTCTTCTCTCGTCCTCAGAAATCGACCGCTGACCGCGTCGCCGCCCCCCACCACCGCCACACATTTCGACAGTCCATGATCGAGCTCAGCAGGACCCAGGACGAGGAAGTCGGCGACGGCACGACGTCGGTCATCATTCTCGCCGGCGAGATCCTCCACCTCTCGCAGCCGTTTCTCGAGAAGGACATTCACCCCACGGTCATCGTCCGCGCGTACATGAAGGCGCTCGACGCCGCGGTGAAGATCATCGACGACCTGTCGTTCCCGATCGACGTCAACGACCGCGATCAGCTCATGAACATCGTCACGTCGTGCATCGGCACCAAGTACACGTCGAGGTTCGGCCCGCTCATGGCTAACCTCGCGTTGGACGCGGTGATGTGCGTGGCGGTGGACAACGGCGACGGCACCAAGGAGGTGGACATCAAGAAGTACGCGAAGATCGAGAAGATCGCGGGCGGGTCCATCGACGACTGCCGCGTCCTGAAGGGCGTGATGATGAACAAGGACGTCGTGGCGCCCGGGCGGATGTCGCGGAGGATCGAGAACCCGCGCGTGATGCTGCTGGACTGCCCGCTCGAGTACAAAAAGGGCGAGAACCAGACCAACGTCGAGATCACGAAAGAGGAGGACTGGGCGGTGCTCCTCAAGATGGAGGAGGAGTGGATCCAGGGCGTCTGCGCGCAGATCGCGTCGTTCAAGCCGGACATCGTCGTCACCGAGAAGGGTCTGTCCGACTTGTGCACGCACTACCTGTGCAAAGCCGGCATCACCGCGCTGCGCCGAGTGCGGAAGACGGATAACAACAGGATCTCCCGCGCGACGGGCGCGACGATCGTGCACCGCGTCGAGGAGTACCGCGAGGAAGACATCGGCACGAAAGCGGGGCTGTTCAAGGTTGAGAAGCTCGGCGAGGAGTTCTTCGCGTTTTTCGTCGACTGCGAGGACCCGAAGGCGTGCTCGATCATCCTGAGAGGCGCGTCCAGGGACACCCTGAACGAGGTCGAGAGGAACCTTCACGACGCCATGGGCGTCGCGAGGAACGTCGTGCACGACCCGCGTCTCTTACCCGGCGGCGGCGCCGTCGAGATGGCGGTCTCCAGGGCGATCACCGAGGAAGCGTTGAAGATTCAAGGCGTCGAGCAGTGGCCGTTTAAAGCGGTCGGCACCGCGCTCGAGGTCATCCCGAGGACGCTCGCGCAAAACTGCGGCGCGAACGTCATTCGCACGCTCACGAAGCTCCGCGCGAAGCACGCGGAGGCGACGGAGGAGAGCACCGGCGGCCACGCGTGCACGTTTGGCATCGACGGCAACAAAGGGACCATCGTGGACATGAAAGAGCTTGGGATTTGGGAGCCGTACGCGGTCAAGGTGCAGAGCATCAAAACCGCGGTGGAGTCCGCGGCGATGTTGCTCAGGATCGACGACATCGTGTCCGGGTTGTCGCAAAAGAACCAGCACGGCGCGGGGACCGGCACGGGGGTCGCGCCGACCGCGGATGACAACGACGAGGATCCCCCGGAGAAGCTCGGGGAGTGAGCGGCGCGGACGCGGCCAACGACGCTCGAAACGATTGATGATTGCGCTGGATTGATTTGATTGAGAGGCGAAGGGAGGGAGAAAAAACAGACGGACGAAGGCCCCGACACGTTTAAATGAAAAAACTTCGTAGTTGAACACACGTCACGCGCGCGAGAACGACGCGACCGATTCGAATGAATGATCTCGTCATCACGAGATTAAAAGGCTGGTGTTCTTCTCTTTTCGTATCGTCTCTCCTCTCGGGTTCCTTCTCTTTAACCGAACCCGAACCCTTCGCTTCCTTCCCTGATCGCGAACAGCAACCGCTCCTGCAGCTCCTCCTTGTTCGCGTACTCCGGCAGATCGAGCTGGTTGAAGCACGTGTGCGCGCTGCACAGCCTCTGCCCGCCGCCGTACGCCCTGTGTATCTGAAACCGCTGCGGCCCGCTGATGCCCTGCAACGCCTTGAACCCGTCCAGCGGCACCTTGCTCGTGCCCGTGCAAAACATGAGCAAACGCGCGCGGTCCTCGTCGTTCAGATCGCGGACGACGTCCCAGAACCACCTCACCTGCGGCGACGCGGGCGTGTACCCGGTGTACTCCGTCTGCGCGCGCAGATCCTCGATGTCGATCTCGGGCGTGCCGGAGATCAAGAGCTCCAACTCGCTCGGGTTTAAAATCGCGAGCACGTCGTGCGGGACGATGTCGTTGAATCCCTCCGTGAACGCGCCGATCTGGTCTTTGATCGCGTTCGTCATCTTGTGCGCGGTGACCAAGTTGACGTACTCGAGCTTGTTCTCGTCCGCGACCGGGACGTTCGCGCCGTCCGGAACGAGATCGACGGTTTCCTCGACGTCGAACCACATCGTCGTCGCGGTCATCGTGAGGTGATCCAAGCCGCTCTCCGCGAGCGGATGCTCGAGCATGTACGCCAAGTTTCGGTGGTAGTCCGGGTCGAACGCTTCCATGTCCTCGTAGTTCAGCGGGATGCCGAGCATGTGCTTGTAAAACGGCCGCGTGAAGTGCGCGTCCATGAGGTGCCCGTCGTACACCGCCTTGCCGACGATTCTTCCGATGAATTTAAAATACGCGAGGTGATGGTCGTTCACGCTGCTGTTCGAGAACGGCTGGTACGACTGGTCCCCGGACGGAGACAGCTCGAACAACGCGTTCCCGGGGTTGAACATCTCTCGCGCGAGGAGGATGTACCACTCGCGCGTCAGACCGCCCGCGTCGATGCCCTCCTCGCCGCTGAACTGAATCGTGAGCCGCCCGCGCATCTCCGCGGGTTTCAGATGCTGCAGCTGCGTGAACGAGTCCATGAGCACCTGCTTCCGGTTGATGGTCGCGCGCACGCCGCCGTGGTGCCCCGTCCGCGGCTCGCTCTCCGCGAGATTCTTCAGCTTCGCTCGGATGTGCGACCGCTTGTTATCGAAGTCGATCAGCCGCGGCTTCTCGAGCAGGAGACGCAGGGAGTCGTCCAGCAGCGACGGCTGCGTCCGCACGAGCGCGTTGACGACGGCGCGGTGCTTGTTGGCGAAATTCCAAAAGCTCGCCGCGTCGCCGACGCCGTTCTCCGTCGCGTGCTTCGGCGGCCGCGACGGCTGCGACGGCGACGGCGCGACGGACCCGGACCCGGACCCGCCGAGCCCGCCCCCGGCGTCCGCCCACGGCGCGGGGGAGCTCGTGCGTAGGAGCGCGAACGCGGGGGACGCGACGCGCGCGAGCCCGAACGTCGCGCGCTCGTCGTCCGCCGCCGCCGTCGCCGCGGCGGCGGGCGCCGCCGCCGTCGGCGCGCGCACGCCGCCGCCGACGGAGGGCGCGCCCTCGGGTATCATCGGGTATTGGATATTAGATATCTTCGCCCCGGGCGCGGGGCGCTTCGACGCGTCGCTGACCGCGGCGGCGAGCGCGAAGTACGCCTCGAGGACGGGAAGGATGTGCCGCGCGCCCGGGGGCAACGATGGCGCGGCGGCGCCGCCGCCGCCCGCGCCGCCCGCCGCCGCCGCCGCGGACGCCTCGCGGATCGACGGCTCCAGCGCCGTCGCCGCGGAGGACAACGCGCTCCACACCGGGTTGAGCGTCTCCGCGAACGCCTGCAGCGCTCTCCCCCGCTCGCGCTTCACCTCGAGCGCGCGCGCTTCTCTCTCCTCCGGCGTCTTCTCCGCCGGGAACATCTCGATCGCGTCGAGCTCCTCCTCGTCGACGCCCTCCGCTCGCGCGCGCGCGATTCGTCGATTTCGGACCTCGCCGAGCGCGAGCATCTCCGCGCGTTCCTCTTCCAAGTCGTTGTACCACAGGAGCTCCTCCGTCGCGTGCACGAGGCGGAGCATCGCGGCGCCGGCCGCGGACGCGGTCGTCGGGAGGTGGCTCGCGACGTCCTCGCCCGTCGCGGCGGCGGCGGCGGCGGCGGCGCTCACGGACTCGAGCGCTTTCA
>Ga0181560_10003448_pt1 | contig 14563 bp, 13 predicted proteins | sample 011ome_20_FD_133751 | JGI IMG/M metagenome (GOLD analysis project Ga0181560, IMG submission 133751) | Coastal salt marsh microbial communities from the Groves Creek Marsh, Skidaway Island, Georgia - 011509CT metaG (megahit assembly) | ecosystem: Environmental > Aquatic > Marine > Intertidal...
ATTCGCAAAGATTAAAAATTTGATCAACTGAATGGGTTAGTTCCGTCATCGCCAATGGCTGCAAAACCTTTTCACAGGCATTACGAAACCCGGCCTGGCTTTGCTTTCTTTTCCACCGGTCCATCCAAAAACCAACCATGTGGATATCCTCAAATATCAAACTTCGTGTAGGGAACCTCACTGCGTTTCCATCCATCGCACCAAAGGTCACATGAATGCCCCCCGGTTCCAGGCAGCGGGTCAGGCGGACGGCACTTCGTCCACCCACTGAATTCAATGCCAGTTTTGCCCCTTCCCCCTCAGTAAATTCCCTCATCCGGGCAGGCGCATCATCATCATCCAGCCAAACTTCTTTCGCTCCCAAACATTTAAGATCTGGCATGTGAGCAGGATTACGGATCAGACTGACACAGGTAACACTGAGCTTTCGGCAGAGTTGGATCACACTTTGCCCGACCGCAGAATTGCCCGCATTCTGTACGATGACATCCCCCGGATTCAGGTACTCAAAGTCATGCAGCAATCGCCAGGCAGTCAGCGGATTGAGCAGAGAAAGCGCCAACTGTATAAAGGGTACGAGGGCGGGAAAGAGAATGAGGTCATCCGCTTTGGCCAGTTGGTATTCCTGCCAAGTTCCCTGGTCTTCAATGAGGGCGACGGGACGGCCAAGAATTTTCTCGTCCACTCCCTTCCCGACTTTTACAATCGTGCCCACCCCTTCCCTTCCGCCAATGGCCGGAGGTATGCGGGGACGGCCATACGACCCCTGAATCAGACCGAGGTCTGAGGGATGGATCGGACTTGCCTGCATTTCAATCAGTACCACACCGGGCCCGGGCACAGGGACCGGGCGTTCAACTACCTGAAGAACATCCTGGGGAGTACCATAAGCCGAGTACTCCAAGACGCTTTGACGGGCAGGAATTTCTTTGGTTGAGGTCACGATGGATCAGTGTAGCAAATTCTGCCCAGGGGGCGATTGAAAAGAAGACACCCGAACCATCTTCGGGCAAAAAAGAGAAACTTAAAAAATAAAGGTTAGGTCCGGGTGCTGACTACTTAATTTTCGGTAATCATGCTCCCTGACCGCGGATTGCCAGAGGTAAATTTTGTGGATTGAATTTGCCCGGCAGAGTAAATTAACACCATGAGCGCTCACCTTGGTCTCCGAAAGATTAACTGAGCGAATGGAAGGAAGTCCGCCAAGGGGGGACAGGTGCTCATCCGCAATTTTGCACCCACTGAGATTGAGTTCCGTCAGCTTGCTCATCCTGGCAATCTCCTTAGAGCTTTGTCCACTTATTGCGGTGCGGCGAAGGTCGAGTTTGGTGATCCTATCATAGATCGGCTTTAGTTCCAGCAGGGTGGTGTCGTTTATGTGTTGATGCCGTGTCACCACCCGCACATCCAACAGGGAACTGCCTTTACCCACCGGGCGGATGAGCAGACCTGTCTTTTTGCGAATTTGGGAAATTTCAGAGGAATTAACCGGAGCAACCCCATCCCCGAGCTTTTGATAAAAGGATACAAACTGAGGGATGTATAGGCTGGACTGATGGTCTTGCCGGATAAGGTCATCCAATCCATCCTCCGCACCCACCCATGAACCAAAATCCACCCCCTGCCCAATCCACTGGCGTAAGATTTCGCATTGCTCGTGACTGAGGGGGGCACCCTTGGGTGGCATACGGTCATCGTCATCTGCTGCCAGAATCACCCGGTTGTATAGAGGGCTCTTACTGGGGTGGTTGACTTCGATCACCGCAGCATCCTGAGAGCCAAACATGATATGGGCCAAGCCATCCAGCCGAAGCCCTGCCTTTGGGCGGATCATCCGGCCATTCTTTTCATAGGGTGCCTGATGGCATTCGATGCAACGGTCCTGCAAAATGGGCCAGACCTCACTCTCAAAGTCCACGGGACTTCCAAGCAAAACCAGGGGTAAAAAAAGAGAAACAAAAGATCGAAAAGGCATTGAATAAGAGAGTAACTGAGTTGTGGGGTTACTTTCGAGCAGAATGACTCCAGAAAATAAAAATTATTTGAGGAGTTTACAGTTGAAAATCTGATCACTGAATCTATGGGTACGCCCTATGCAACCTTCTTTATTCCTGCAAACCCTACTTCGTTGAACGACTCCTGGACGGCCTACCTGCTGGCTCTTTTTGCGGGTCTGATTTATGCAATGGGAGCAATCCTGGGAAAGAGAGGACTGGAACTTGGCTCAGGGCAATTGCGTACGGTCATTCTTTCCAACCTCATTCTTTCCCTTTGTTTTTTGCCCCACCTCTTCATTGCCCCGGGTTGGCCCGATATCAATGAGCTTGCGACCGGGGCATGCCTGGGATCGATTTTCCTCCTTTCCCAGGTCCTTTTATTTCGAGCCCTACAGGCGGGTGATGCCTCGATGGTCTCTCCCTTGATGGGGATTAAGTCCGTACTGGTGGCCGCTTTTTTGGTAGTCTTTGGGTTATCCTCTCAGCCCATCACCGCAGAGACCTGGCTAGCCGCTCTCCTCGCTGCAGTCGCCGTCGCCCTGATTGGCTGGCCATCCAAAACTGGGCAGACCAACTGGAAGGGCATTGGACTGGCCATTCTCTCCGCCGCGTCCTTTAGCCTGCTCGACTCCCTCGTTCCCCACTTTAGTCATCAAAGTAACCCCATACGTATGCTCTTCTGCATCTTTGGTTCACTGGGTGTACTGACCCTCCTCCTCGTGCCATGGGCTGAGCATCCCATCTTTCGAAGATCATTGCCTTGCGACCGCTGGGCCTGGTCGAGTGGCTCCCTCATCGCCCTGCAGGCTGTCTTGATGTCCATGGCGGTGGCCTGCTACCGCATACCAACCGAGGTTAACATTGTGTATTCGACCCGTGGATTTTGGACAGTTCTTTTGGTCGCTTGGGCCGGGGCCCACCTTGGGTTGCACGAAGGGAACCTCGCCCGTTCAACCAAGCTCAGAAGGGTACTGGGTTCCCTTCTGCTGGGGATAGGCATTCTTCTGATCGCCTAGGCGGCACCCTACCCTGCCTCGGTAATTCGTTGAAGGAGTATTTCCATGACCAACGGGTGGGTGCCGAGGTTGTCGGCACGGTGAACCGAGAGTTCAGGTAGGCGATCGGTAAAAGGGAGGACAATCTGCTCGAGGTCACCACCGGGCCCGGCATGCCTGCCCGGAAGAAGAAAAAATTGCGAGAGGATGATTTCCCGTACACCCGTGCCGACCCATTTCTCCAGCAGGGATTCGAGAAGGGGATCATTAAAATCATACTCGGCACCCTCTCTCCTTTCCATCGCACAGGTGGAAAAGCCTGTAACCTGGTTAGCCAGAAGTTGCTGGCACCTCTGCCCCACTTCTTCTCTGACTTGGTTTACCTCTTTCAATGGAGTTCCATGGTCGACCATGGCCACATGGGCACGGGGCAGGCCGGATCGCTGAATTGCCTCTCGGCATCGCTCGGCCAGGGCACGGGACAAACGATCGTCCCCCTGCCTGTAGAGCACATCAAGAATGCGAAAATGCCTGCCTACCCCCCGCTCCTGCCAGAGGGCAAGGTTACGGGGCAGCCAATCAGTCACCGCGAGACTGGGCCCGAGAAAAAAAGGGATCACACAGATATGAGATAATGCCTCCGCTTCCGCGGATTCCAAAAAGCACTGCATTGACTGGGCAGGCTGTCCATCAAGTTCTTCTGCGTTTACTTTGTGGGAGTGCATCAACCCCATCGGGATGACGGCCCGGTCGCACAAACCGGAAAGTTGAACCGCAATTTCCCTCAGGGTTCGCACAGATTCCGCCCGTAGTGACCCATTATCGACCAGGAAATATTTTTTTTTGCTCAAGCCTTTTCCCATTGACGATCATGCTGGTGCGTGCAAGGAAATAAGAGTGGAAGGTCAGAATGATGGGTTCTGGTCAAAATTAATTAAAGCGGGAGTTAGTTATGAAAAGTAAAGTGTGGTATGCAGTTATTGCAATTCTGAGCATTGGAATATCCAGTTGCTCCAAAACGAAGTCTTTGTCTCCAGAGGACACGGCCCTTATTAAGGGAAGCGATCGAGGAAATTTTGTCACCATAACCGGTGTGTCCAATAATGAGGACGAGTTTTCGCCTCTGGGTGATCAGATCCAAGGTGCAAACGGGACAGATGGCCTCGCCCCCCAGGATCCGTTTTGGAGTGATAATGCACTCGCCCAGGGTGAGCGGCCCTTTGAACCGATTTTCTTTGGTTTTGACCAGTATAACATCGGTGCCGATGAACGGGCAAAGTTGCAGGATGTGGCTACCTTTCTCTCATCCAATCAAAACTCGAGAATACTCATTGAGGGATATTGTGACTGGAAAGGAACTCCTGCCTACAACAAATCGCTGGGGGATCGCCGTGCGTCCAGTGTAAAACAATACCTGATCGACCTCGGTTCGGATGCATCCCGCATAGAAGTTCTCTCCATGGGGGATGAACTGGCGACTCCCAACGCCGATTCGACCACTTCAGCACTCGAGCGCAAGGCCCATTTCGTCGTTCTTGGCGACTCCTAAGCTCCGGTCCCATGCCCAATCCGGGCCTACATTCCCTGTGTGCAATTCTTCTTGTCCTTGGGATAAGTTGTGCACGCAATGTCGAACCGAAAAGCAGTTTTTCCCGGGGTCCTGAATCCACCCTCTCCGACCCCACCCGCGAATTTGGGGAAGAAATCAATGTGGTCTCTCCGGCCGGTTCCGCCTTACTGGGAAAATTAGGGACACCCGACCTTCTCCTTCAACGCGACCCCAAACTGGACACCTTTGGCGACCCCTTCAATGTGGCCCGGCCCTTTGAGCCTGTCCTCTTTGACTTCGACCAATACAATATTTCCCAGAGCGAGCGCGAAAAAGTGGTGCAGGTGGCAAACTTTCTCAAACAAAACCCCTCTGCCCATCTTCTAATCGAGGGATACTGCGACTGGAAAGGAACTCCAGCCTATAACAAGGTGCTAGGAGAGCGGCGGGCTTCGACCATCAAGGTATTCATGGTCGAATTGGGGGCCGACCCCAACCGTATAGACACTCTTTCAATCGGCGATGAATCCGCTATACCCAATGCCAGCAGGGACGAGGCCCGGCTCGACCGGCGGGCCGATTTCCTAATCACCAAGGACTCGATCTGAGCGGTTTCAATCCCCGGCTAGGCCGAGGAAAAATGCCTGAAAGGTATCAATCGCCCGGTTCATTATCTCCAAGTTAAAACTTTCATCCGGAGCGTGCAGGTTGTCCTCATTGGTGAACAAACCTAGCATCAGAGAGTCCAGGTCGGCAATTTCCTTTAGGTCGCGAATAATGGGTATGCTTCCGCCCTCTCTTAAGTAAAGTGGCCTCTTCCCAAAACATTGCTCAATACATTGTTCTGCCAGAGGGAATGCCCGGTTCATCAGAGGTTTTGTGCACTCAGGAGCACCAGGTTTCCCGGGAGGCAAGATGACATAGGGGTCTCCCCCTCCCTTCACCTCCACTTCCACCCGCACGGAGGGAGGAAAAGCGGATTGTAAAGCGGATCTTACTTTTTCGGAAATATCCTCTGCCGATTGGTCAGGAACCAGGCGACAGGTAATCTTGGCAAAAGCCTCGGCGGGGATAACGGTCTTTGATCCCTCTCCCTGGTATCCACCGCCCAGTCCGTTAAATTCAAGGGTCGGACAAAAACGGATAGCCTCTAATGGAGAATATCCTGGAGGAGGGAAGAAGGACGGGGTTCCCAAAAACTCGGCGTAGGCAGACTCTGTAATAGGTAACCGGCTAAGTTCCTCGCGTTCCCATTGCTCGGGCGGTGTGACTGCATCATAAAAACCCGGCACCGTCACCCGCCCCTCGGCATCGTGCAGCGATGAACATGCCTGCACCAAGGCCTGCAAAGGATTGAGCAACGCCCCCCCATGCACCCCGGAATGGAGGTCCTGCTTGGGCCCGTAAACTTTTACCTCCAGGGCAACGAGGCCACGTAGACCGGTGGTGATCGCAAGTTGCTCCGGGCCGGGACTACCCGTATCTGAGACCAACAGGAAATCGCCCTGGAGACGGTCCTTCCCCTGCTCCAAAAATTCCCGAAAGCTCGGGCTGCCAATTTCTTCTTCTCCCTCGATTAAATAAGTGATGCGCAGGGGAAGATCCGGGTTTTTCTTAAGGGCACGGGCAAGGGCGGCCATGTGGACAATTTGTGGGCCCTTGTTGTCGGCGGCTCCGCGACCATACAATCTACCATTTCTTTCCACCGCCTCAAAGGGGTCACTGTTCCACAAATTCAGCGGATCAGGCGGTTGCACATCGTAATGCCCATAGATCACAATCCCTGGCCAGGAGGGATCACCACGGGTGGCCACAATCACCGGGTGGATGGGGGTTGGCACATGCTCCACTTCAAAACCGAGTTCCCTCAGACAGGAAGAGGCAAATTCTCGGGCCCCACTCACTCCCTCAGCAAAGCAGGAATCTGCCGAGACGCTGGGGAAAGAAACATATTTCTTCAATGCCCCGACCGGATTATCCAACAGGGCACTCATGGATTAGGCCTTTCTCTACGGGCTTCCTTTGCCTGCCTGTACAAGCCCAGGGCATGGGGCATTTTTTCCTCAAGAAATTGAATCCGGTTTCCCGGGTTTGGATGGGTGGAAAGAAACTTGGGCATTCTCCGCTTACCAGCCTTTGCCTGCATTTTTTTCCAAAAACTTACTGCCCCCCGAGGGTCGTATCCTGCCATGGCTGCATAGTAGAGCCCGCGGTGGTCGGCCTCCTGTTCATTTGCCCGGCTAAATGGGAGGGCCACTCCCACGGTAGATCCCACCCCATAAGCTGTGCGGCCGATCATCCGCTCAGTGGAACTTTGGTTACGCAGAGCCACATCCAGAATCACCCCACCGACCCCCAGACCGACTGCCTGGCTCATTCGTTTATTGCTGTGGCGCAGGGCGACATGGGCAATCTCATGTCCCATAACCGCGGCAATTTCATCCTCATTTCCGGCAGCCAGATCAATCAGACCGGTGTTTACTCCGACCTTCCCGCCCGGCATGGCAAAGGCATTGGGTTCTTCTTTTTGAAAAACCACAAACTCCCACTCCGTGCCCGGCAGGTCAACCTGGGCCACTCCGGCAATGCGCTGCCCGATTTCCTTGATCATGCTTTGATAGTTGCGGTTCTGCGACACAGTCTGCTTCTCCTTCATTTTGGAAAATTCCTTCTTGGAACGACGGGCGAGGTTTTCGTCCGAAAGCATCGCCTGCCCACAACCGCCCAGAAAAAAAAGCCCAGCGAAGCATACTGCAGAAAGAGGCAGGATCCACCTGAACAAAAAAGAAAGTTTCATTCTTTCCATGCTTAGCAAAGAGTGCCTGCTTCTCAAGCCTGGATATTTAAGAAAAAGCGGGCGATTGCTCCCTAATGCTTAAAGTGACGGTTACCGGTGAAGACCATGGCGAGGTTGTGCTCATTGGCAGCGGCAATCACCTCCTCATCCCGCACACTTCCCCCCGGTTGAATCGCCGCTGTGGCCCCCGCCTCCGCTGCTGCCACCAATCCGTCCGCGAAAGGAAAAAACGCATCCGAGGCAATGGAGGACCCTTGCAGTGAGAGTTTGGCTTCCCCCGCTTTCCACACGGCAATTCTCGAACTGTCCACCCGCGACATCTGCCCCGCACCGACTCCCAGGGTGCACTCATCTCCAGCATAAACAATGGCGTTGCTTTTGACATGGCGGACCACCCGCCAGCCAAAAAGCATGGACCTCCATTCCTGCTCCGTGGGTTGCCTCTCAGTAACCACCCGAAATTCTTTCGGATTGATTCGTTTCTGGTCACGGTCCTGAATCAGATATCCACCCGGCACAGTTCGCACCTCTTGCAAGGTCTCTGGACCGAACCCACACTTGGAGACCAACAGGCGAAGGTTTTTCTTTTTCTCAAAAAAGGAGAGGGCCTCCGTGGTGAATCCGGGAGCAATGATAACCTCACAAAAGATCTCCCCAATTTTTTGGGCCAAAGCGAGGTCGAGGGTATTATTGACCACGATGATACCACCAAAAGGGGCCTGACGGTCCGTGGCATAGGCAAGTTCCCAGGCTGTCTCCAAATCATCCGCACTGGCCACCCCGCAGGGATTGGTATGCTTTAAAATTGCGACCGTCGGACGCTCAAATTCCCCAATCAGGTAGGCCGATGCGGAGATATCAAGGATGTTATTGAAGGATAATTCCTTGCCCTGCAACTGGTCGAAATAATCGAGAAACTCCCCGTAAAGAGCAGCCTGTTGGTGGGGGTTTTCCCCATATCTCAGCCCCATCGCCTTGGGAGAGGAAACCTCCAAGTTTGAGGGCAAACCAGAAATAGAGTCTAAATCGGGCACCTCTTCGGCTTCGCGTTGAAGGTAATCACTGATTGCCCGGTCATAGGAGGAGGTGCGGGCAAATACTTTTTGGGCAAGTTCCTGCCGCAGGGCGGAGGAGTCAACCGACCCACCAAGGGATGCAAGGACACGGTCATAATCTTCCGGGTCACACACCACGGTGACATCGCGGTGGTTTTTCGCCGCACTCCTCAGCATGGAGGGACCGCCAATATCAATCTGCTCGATCGCCTCGGCAAAGCTTACTCCAGATCGGGCAACCGTCTCCTCGAAAGGATAAAGGTTGACCACCACCAAATCGATCATCCGGATGCCATGCTCGGAGGCGGCTGCCTGATGGGAGGGATTGTCGCGCAGGCAAAGCAGTCCGCCGTGGATCATTGGATGCAGGGTCTTAACCCGTCCATCCATCATTTCCGGAAATCCGGTGTGATCACTCACATCGGTGACGGCAATCTGCTCTTCCCGGAGAAGACGGGCAGTCCCCCCGGTGGAAAGCAGCGTAAACCCATGTTCTTCCGCCAGGGCACGAGCAAAGGGAGCCAACCCACTTTTATCACTCACAGAAAGCAAAGCATATTTTGACATCCTTTCCCTTTCTGCTCCCTCTGCAATTCCAAGCAAGCGTATTCCATTAATTGTGGACAACTCATTACCCAGCTTGGAAAAGAATTGGTCTTTTTCACTTCCATGATAGGGTCAACTGATATTTTGATCTATGGTACAGGAAGGCAGTATAGAAATAGATGGACTCAGTGCCCAGCTCGACAAACTGGTCCACCACAAGGAAAAATCGACCGTGGATGGGCTTCATCTGCATGCCTTCATTTATTTCATCACCATCAGCAACCTCTCCGACAGAAATATCACCCTGCTAGGCAGAAAATGGATTCTCGTCAATGAGGACGGTACCCAAACCGTGGTGGAGGGAGACAAAATTGTCGGCGAATGTCCAGTGCTCATACCCGGAGGTTCTTTTTCATACAACAGTTACCATGTCACTCATTTATCGGCCGAAGCTAAAGGGGCTTTTCATGGCGTCGATAAGTTCGGTAATAAGGTACATGTAAGAATGGAGCCTTTCCGGCTGGAAGTGCCCAATAACCCAAACTCCCACCCGTCCCCTTCATGATCATCCAGGATTTAAATCCCCACGGTGGGATCGGGGCAAACTGCACTGCATGTAAGATCGGACCCTTTCAGTTCGTCCTGGATGCCGGCCTGCACCCCAAATATGCCGGGAAGGATTCCTTGCCCCGACTCGACCTTCTCCCTCCAGACTCGGTCGACTTTATTTTGCTTTCCCATTGCCACCTCGACCACCTCGGCAGCCTGCCCCTGCTTTCCCGCAACCATCCCCGTGCTCCCCTCTTTCTGAGTTACCCAAGTTCCATTCTTGTCCGCCGGATGTTATCCAACTCTCTCGCGGTAATGAAGCGCCAGCGCAGCGAACTCAACCTCCCCGAACTCCCCCTCTACGGGCGGTCTGACTTATCTTCTCTTTACGACAGAATGGAAGTTCTTCCCTTAGAGGAAACCACTCTTTTTGAAAAAGAAGGCCATGCCATCGAAATCACCGCCTATCATGCCGGGCATGTGGCCGGGGCGGTTTCCTTCGAACTAAAGTATGATGGGAAGCGAACGTTTTTTACCGGGGATGTGCTCTTTAACGACTTGCGTACCCTCGATGGGGCTCAACTTCCCCGACACCCCATCGATACCCTGGTCATGGAAACCACCCGAGGCGGTGCCGAACGGCCGGCAGGCAGGCAAAGGGAAGCCGAAATTGTCCGCCTTCTGCAGGATGTACGAAAAGTACTTAATCGGGGGGGCTCCGCATTGATTCCTGTATTTGCCCTCGGTCGGATGCAGGAAATGCTCGTAGTACTCGATGAGGCCCGGAAAAAAAAGGCCCTCCCCCCCACTCCCGTATTTTGTTCTGGGTTGGGCATGGATCTGGTCAACCACATCCACCAGATTTCCCAGAATTTCAACCGTGTCCAATTTTCCCGCAAAGTATTGCGAAGCCTAGGTGCCCAGCCCTTGCCCCGCAAGATTCAGCCTGGGGAACCTCTCCCCATGCAGGGCATCTACCTAGTAAGCAGTGGCATGATGGTGGAAAACACGCCTTCCTACATGCTCGCTTCCTCCATGCTAGGGGATGACCGCAACGGCATTTTCTTTGTCGGGTATTGCGACCCCTCCACCCCCGGCGGACAACTCCTACCCTGCAAGCCGGGGGATGAATTTTTATTCGAACCGATCGATATCCTCGAAAAGGTACAGGCAATGGTGCACCAGTACGACATGAGCGGCCATGCTGACCGCGAGGAACTCCTCGCCTTTGCCGAATCGGTAAGTCCACGAAAAATCGTCCTGCACCACGGAGATCCCGAGGCCCGTGCCTGGTTTTCTAAAATGTTTGCCGAGCGAAACCTCCCCGTGCTCGACCCCGAACCCTTAATGGAGTATGAAGTCTGAGATGAACGATTCTAACGACCTTGCCTCCCAATTGGACCAAATTTTCGAACGCCCATCCGGCCGTGCTCTTGACCAGATGCGAACGGTCGACTTTCAACTCGGCATCGCCCCCCATGCCAATGGTTCGGTCCTATGCTCCTTTGGTGACACCCGGGTGATCTGCTCGGCGATGATTGAAGACCGGGTGCCCGGTTGGATGCGTCAGCAAAAAATACAAGGTGGTTGGCTTACCGCAGAATATAGTATGCTTCCCTATGCCACCCTTACGCGAAAAGACCGCCCCATCTCCCGGGGCAGACAGGACGGGCGCAATATCGAAATTCAGCGGTTGATCGGGCGTGCCCTCCGGGCCGTGCTCGATCTTAAAAAGCTCACTGACAAGACCCTCTGGATCGACTGCGATGTCCTTCAGGCAGATGGCGGCACCCGCACCGCATCCATCACCGGTGCCTGGTTGGCTACCCGCATTGCGGTTAATGGACTGCTGGCCGATGGCAAGCTCAAGGAAGACCCCATCCGCGATCATCTCGCCGCCATCAGTGTGGGGATTTACCGTGAAAAATGTGTGCTCGACCTCGATTACCCCGAGGACAGGGATGCCACAGTTGATGCCAATGTGGTCATGACCGGATCCGGGGAATTTGTCGAAGTACAGTCTTCTGGCGAAGAGGCGACCTACTCCCGGGCTCAGCTCGATGAGTTACTCGGATTGGCTGAAAAAGGGATTGGTGAGTTAGTCGAAGCTCAAAAAGTGAAGTTTGCCTAACCCGCTTCCTTTTTCCCTGGGGCTACTCTTCTTTTTGCAAATTATTCCCTCCACTCGGCAATGCGGAGGAAACGGCTTGCGTACACTGGACCACCCATGCATCCAGCTCTTCCTCTGCAAGCCAGCGATAGGCTTTGCGTAGACAATAGAGCAGACCGACCGGGAGAAGGATGGCCAGAAGAATGATTTTTTCGATCACCAGAACGAAGAGTGCAGTCAGGCAGTCCATGATTTCCGTGAAGTTTGACTTCAGGTAGACCAAGGCATTTTGGAGGGTGGTCGCCCGTCCCTTCATCCACTCGGCGTAATAGGCCACCTGATACCCGATCTGCCGAAAAAAATCAGGCAGAAACCCAAAGGCATCTTCCGGGCTTGAAGAAGACGAAACCTCCGGAGCTTCCGTCTCAAACTCCGCCCAGGCCAGTTCCTTCACTTTGGAAAGTTGAGTAGTTTGCTCCGCGATCCGTGGATCAAAATACTGCCCGTTTAACTGGGTTCCAAGAAAGCAGAGTACGGGGGTGGATGCCCGCAGGAGTAGAAGCAGGATAGCCACCCGACCGCTCAGCCGGGCAAACCGGCCTCCCCGACCCCATAACAAAAAGCCCAGAAAGATGCAGAGCGACAGGTAGAAGGGAAAGACCCCGTAGCTGTTGATGATGCCCAGGACGATCCGTTGGGCCCCGAGCATGGCCATTGAATGGACGCAGGCTTCAGAAAGACGTTCCACCGCATCATTGATTGGATCGAGAATCTGCCCAGCCTCGTATTCCAACCCAACCCCCCATGGGCTGATACTGATGCTCGATTCCTGCAGGGAGGACACCCCGCCATTGATCACCCGGCAGGTGGCATAAGTGGATGCAGAAAGCACGATGCTTTCATTGAGGTACCGTTTGGCATAGGTCTGATTGGCGGGTGCAATCCAGTAATAATCAAGAAAGGCAACAATTACCAGCAGGCCGATCACCCCGCCCATCCTTGCTTTCAGCCTGTCCATTCCTCGCATCGAAATCCTCAATAACCGATTTGGCAAGCACGCACTACCAAGGGAGGCGGGATTATTTACTGCTTCTTCAACCAGCCAAGGGAAACCAAAAACCGATCCATCTCTGCAAGGGTCAGTTTATATCCATTCCCAAGCTTTCCCTGATTAAAAAATCCATGCACTTGCCCGGGGTATACAAAAAGCTCAGAACGGTTGCCCAACTTACGCATATCATCACGGAATTTTTCCGCCGTGGACACCGGGATCAAGTTGTCCTGATCGCCCAGAAAAACAATGGTCGGCGGCATCCCTTCTGAAAGGTTGTGCAGCGGAGAAATCTCCTTGTATCTTTCCTTTGCTTTTGCATGGCCGAACCCTCCTGGCCCGTTGTCATAAACAGGATTAAATAGAACCAAGGCATCAGGCAGGCAGGAAACCGAAAGTTCCTCGCCCGGAGCATTCAAACCAGGCACCGTGGCCACTGCGGCAGCCACATGCCCGCCGGCCGACCCTCCCCCCGCGGCAATGCGGTCAGGATCAATCCCCAGCTTTTCCGCATGGGTTCGTACCCAACGCAACGCGGACTTCCCATCTTCCACACAGTCGAAGGGGGTAGCGTGGTGGCGACTCTTCACCCGATACTCAGCAGACATTGCCACCATTCCACGAGCCGCTAGGTACTCGCACTGGGGATAGAACTGCGTGGGTGTACCCCCTACCCAACCTCCACCAAAAAAGAAAACGATGGCCGGCTTCAATTCTTTCTCTTGGGTATCAGTTGGTGGAGTAAAAATATGCATGTTTAGGGTATGTCCATCTACCTCCTTATAGATTTGCAAATCAGGATCGTGTGCCCAAAGAACACTGGAAATAAAAAGAGCGAGAAAACCGAAAATCGATCTCATGGATTTTTCCTCCTAGCGGATGGAAATCTGTTGCGGAACGTATTTAGGGTTTCGCTTGGAGGGCACTGGAGAACCCGTCCGTTTGCGCCAAGCATACATATCCTCCTTCAACGCCTCCAGTTTCTTCGGTTTCTCGGCAGCGAGGTTGTGGGTCTCGCCAGGATCGTTTTCTAGATCGTAAAGCAAGAAGGCTCCATCCTCAAAATATTCATGCAGTTTCCATTTTCCTTTTCTAATAACCGATCCCGGACGGGTCCGGAATTTGGCATCGCGGGACTGGTCCTCCTCCCCCGCATAATTTTGCAGGTAAACCGGGAAGTGCCAGTAAAGAGTACGGTCTTTAGGGAACGCCCCCTTACCCGTCAGCAAAGGAAGTATGCTCTTTCCATCCAATATCTTGCCCGAAGATGGGCTCGCCCCAATCGCATCCAAAAAAGTGGGGTAAAAATCAAGTCCGGTCACTGGCACCGAACAGGTGGAACCTGCTTCCACCACTCCGGGCCAGCATATGGTTATCGGGACACGAATCCCCCCCTCATAATAGGAACCTTTCCCTGCCCGCCACGGGTCCTGTTTCGATAATTTTCGGATTCCTCCATTGTCTGAGGAAAACAAAACGATTGTATTGTCCCGCAACCCAAGTTCATCCAAAGCTGCCATCAACCGGCCGACATTCTCGTCGAGACACTCGATCATAGCTGCATAATCGGCATGCACTAGCTTGTTGTTTAAATACTTTTTCTTTAAATCTTTTCTTCCCTGCAACGGGGTGTGAATGCTGTAAAAAGGGAAGTACATAAAGAAGGGATCATCTTTAAATTTCTCCAGAATTGTAATCGCCTCATCGGTCAAGCGGTCGGTGAGGTATTCTCCTTTTGGTCCATCTTGGAGGTTGGGGTTTTTGTAAGGACTGAAATAAGAACTGGGGGAACCCCGCGTATTTCCAGCAATATTGATATCTATTCCCTGAGTGGTTGGGTCCTCTCCCATATGCCATTTCCCCAGTTGGGCGGTACGATAACCTGCTTTTTTAAATTCCTCAGCGATGGTAATG
>Ga0181560_10003452_pt1 | contig 14549 bp, 9 predicted proteins | sample 011ome_20_FD_133751 | JGI IMG/M metagenome (GOLD analysis project Ga0181560, IMG submission 133751) | Coastal salt marsh microbial communities from the Groves Creek Marsh, Skidaway Island, Georgia - 011509CT metaG (megahit assembly) | ecosystem: Environmental > Aquatic > Marine > Intertidal zone...
CACACTGGTTCCCATACGACCGCGTCGGCGTGGTGAACGCCGTTCCTTAAGGACTTTGCCCGGCGTCTCTCTCCGCCCACCCCTCGCTTTCAATCCCCGCCCGCGTCGCCTTTCAACTCCGCTTCTGACGCCTTTGAACTCCACCCCGACGTTCGCTCGTATGGACCCTCGACCCTCAGCTCACGAGCGTGCTGGAAGAGCTCTCGCGCGACCCGTTCAACGCGCTCCCGGACTGCCGCCCGGCGCGGTGCACCGGGACCGCGGTCGCGGTCGCCGCGACGCTGCTGTCGAGTTCCGTGCCGTCGCAGCCCGCGCGCGCGATGCTCTTCGTCGGCGGCCCCGCGACGGACGGCGGCGGGCAGGTGGTGGGGAAAGATCTCGAGCAGGCGATGCGTTCGCACAAGGACATCGCCAAGGACGCGGCGCCTTTTATGCGCAAGGCGTTCAAGTATTACGAAACGATCGCGACGCAGTTGTGCGCGAACGGTCACTGCTTGGACGTTTTCGCGTGCTCTTTAGACCAAGTCGGATTAGAGGAGATGAAGGTGTGCGTGGACAAGACGGGAGGGATGGTGGTGCTCGCGGAGAGCTTCGCCAACATCGTCTTCAAGACGTCCTTCTCTCGAATGTTCGCGACGGGAAAAGACGACGCGTTGGGCATCTCCGCGGGCGGGGTGTTCGAGGTCATCACGTCCAGGGACGTGAAGACCGCCGGGTGCGTCGGCCCGTGCGCGCCGTTGGATAAGAAGACGCTTCCGGGCGCGATCGCGGACGTTAGCATCGGCAGCGGCGGGACGACGGCGTGGAAGTTGTGCTCGCTGTCGGACGACACGTCGCTGGCGGTTTTTTTCGAGGTTGCAAACTCCGGGAAGGACGGCGGCGGCGGCGGCCAGGACGGCGGGTACGGCGCCCAGGGGTACGGCGCGCAGCAGCAGCAGCAACAGTTTTTCCTCCAGTTCGTCACCATGGCGACGCTCGCGAGCGGGGAGACGCGGTTGCGCGTCACGACGACGACGCGGCGATGGACGGAGGGTGCCAACGTCAACGACGTCGCCGCGGGGTTCGATCAGGAGGCGGGCGCGACGCTCGTCGCGCGTCAGCTCACGTGGAAGATGGAGACGGAGGACGAGTTCGACTGTCCCGCCGCGACGAGGTGGCTCGACCGGAACCTCATACGGATGTGTCAGCGATTCGGGGACTACAGGAAGGACGACCCGGCGTCGTTTCAGCTCATGCCGCAGTTTTCGATTTATCCGCAGTTCATGTTCAACCTTCGTCGGTCGCAGTTCGTGCAGGTGTTCAACAACTCGCCGGACGAGACGGCGTATTACCGCATGATATTGTGGCGCGAGAACGTTCTGAACTCTTTGGTGATGATCCAGCCGACGCTGATGGCGTACTCGTTCAACGGGCCCCCGGAGCCGGTGCTGCTGGACGTGTGCTCCATCACGCCGGATCGCATCCTCGTCTTGGACGCGTTTTTCTCCATCGTCGTCTTTCACGGGCAGACGATCGCGCAGTGGAGGAAGGCGAACTACCAGGACCAGGAGGAACACGTCGCGTTCAAGCAGCTCCTCGAGGCGCCGAAGGCGGACGCGAACGACGTGTTAAAGCAGCGGTTCCCGACGCCGCGGTTGGTGGATTGCGACCAGCACGGATCGCAGGCGCGCTTTTTGCTCGCGAAATTGAACCCGTCGGCGACGTACAACAGCGGCGGCGCGGGCGGCGGCGGCGGGGGGGACATCATCTTCACGGACGACGTCTCGTTGCAGGTGTTCATGGATCACCTGAAACGGCTCGCGGTCGCCAAGGATTAAGAAGGACCTGGTTTGTTCCATACAGTAGTAGTACTTAGACGTTGTCGAGGGATGAAAGCGGCGAGAACTCACGCGAACGAAGCTCGTCATTCTGTATTACGTACTCGCGTTCGGTTTCAAAACAATCTCATCACGCGCGGGGCTACGACTGACGATCGATCGTACTCTCGTCGTCGTTTCGGCGTGATACCCTTCCCTATGTGCAGTGTTCGTACATCCCCCTGCCCCCCCTCAACCCCCTCGGCTCGCGGCGTGCGTGGCGTCAATCTTTTTCGCGACGGCCATCGTATGTCTCTTCGCGAGACCCCCAGCCCGATTTCTTAAAAATAGAAATTTCTCGCCATCGGCTGCGGCCGCCGTTGCGGCGGAGCCCTCGCCGCCGGCTTCGCGTACGCCCCGTACGCCCCACCGTCTCTCCCGACCACGCTCGGGGGCATCCCAATCTTCCTCCCGCCGCCGAGGAGCCCGTGCCCGTGCCCCGCGCGATTGCCGCCAACCCCGACGACGCCGACGCCGCCGATCCCGCCGCCGCGCTTCTCCGGCGCCGGGACCAACCCGGCGCGTTGAAGCACGTCGCTCGGCTCCGCGACCAGCTCCCTCGCCTTGTCCAGCGCCGCGCCTCCGCCTCCGCCTCGCGGCGGCTGCAAGTACGGGTTGTTGTGCGCGCCGTACTGCGACGGCATCGCCGCGGCGCCGTTGTCGCGCGGGCGTCGCTCCGCGATCCCTTGCTGAAACTCCCCGGCTTTGCCGTTGGCGATTACGTTTTGAACCACGGGCAGAGGACCGGGCGCCTTGACGTTCTCCCTCGGGGCTTTGTTGAACTCCGACGGCCGCATCGGCCGCGCGTTCGCGTGTGGGCCCACCCTGTCCGCCGGCGCGACGTTCTCGCGCTCGTGCTTCCCCTCGATCATCGCGCGTTCCATCGCGCGCGCGCGTTCGAGCGCGGAAATCGGCGCCCCCGCGGACGGCGCCGGTTTCGACGACACCTCGCGCTCGCCTCTCGCGTTATTATTCGCGACAACACTGCCGCCGCCCGCGCTCTTCGCGTCGCCGCCGTCGCTGCCGCCGCTGTTCGAAGGCTTTTCGGGGTTCACTTTGCGAGCGGGGAACGCCGCCGCCGCCGCCGCGTCGTTCTTCGCCTTGATCGCCTCCTCCGCCGCCAGTCTCTCCGCCGCCGCCGCCGCGCGCTCCGCGGCGCTGTCCGGATAATTCGCCGCGGGGAGACGCTTCTTGAGCATCTTCAAATTCTTCGGGACCTTGATCGTCCCGAGCGTCACCGGGTCGTCCGGTGCGCCGTTGATCGAGTTGATGGACTGCGGTACCGCGGGTTCGGGCTCGGGCGCGAGGTGCGCGCGTCTCTGCACGCTCGGGTGCGCCAAGACTTCGTCGATCCCGGGCCTCTGCGACGGCTCCGCGATCATCAGCCACTTCACCAGCTTCTGCATGTCCTGCGAGTACACGCTGGGAAGCGCGGGGAACTTCCCGCGCATCACCTTGTACCGCAGTTCCTCCATGCTCCGCGCCTCGAACGGCACCGTGAACGAGCACATCTCGAAGAGGACGCACCCCAACGCCCACACGTCGCTGTTAAACGTGTACGGCCGCGACCGCCACACCTCCGGGGGCATGTAATGCGGCGTCCCAATCTGCGTGTTCGTCATGTTGTTCTTCATCAGTTTCGCCACACCGAGGTCGCCGAGCTTGACGATCTCGCCTGACATTCGAAGCACGTTCGCCGTCTTGACGTCGCGGTGGAGAATCTTCTGCGCGTGCAACGCCTGCAACCCGCGCGCGATCTGGATGAAATAGCTCCAGATGAGGTCCTCCGGGAGGAGCTTCCGCTGCGCTTGGCGCTTGCGGAGCGCCCTGGATAGATCCCCGAAAGGCGCGTACTCCATGACGATGCACAGGCGGTTGCCGTCGAGAAACGCCTCGTGGAACCCCGAGATGGCGGTGTTTTGTTGCACGGACGCGAGCAGCCGAATCTCGTTAACCGCCTCGTGGCGCTCCTGTTGCGAGAGGTTGCGGACGTTCGTCTCCTTGAGCGCGTAGACTTTGTTATCGGACAGCCTTCGGACGCGATACCTGTTGATACGCGGAGGGAGGGATTTAGGGTTTGTGCGGGGGGAGAGACGCGTCAGGCGGGAGCGCGATGCGATGAGGGTCGATGAGGAAGGCGCCGGGTCAACAATCTTCCTCCCCCTCTCGGTGCGACCGACGCGCGAAGGCGACGGACGACGCGACGCGACGACGCGCGAGACGCGACGCGCGAGGACGCGACGTCAATCTTATCATCGCGTGATGATTGATTGCGCTCGTGCGGGCGGACGCGCGACGCGCGACGCGAGCGCGATGGCGACCGCGGACCGCCGTCCGCGTCCGCGCGTCCGCCGTCTCGAGCGTTTCTCTGCCCGCGGCTTCGCGAGACGACGACGAGCGGGATGACGGACACGCCGCGGGACGGGCACGCACACGCTGCCGTAAGAGCCTTTGCCGAGGAACTTCTGGACTTCGAAGCGCGTGAGGAGCTCGCGCTCCGCGCCTGATTCCGCCTTCGCCATGATAAGAGCGCTCGACGACGCGAGGTGCGCGGCGGTGCAGTGCGCGTCGAGGAGACCGCGCGCGCGGTGACGAGCACGTCAGCGGTCTTGTCTTGTCGTCACGAAAACGTTCCTGTTTCCCCTGGTCGGTCGAAAATCGACCGACCGCAACTACGGTGCGTTCAAACGAACGTTTTTCACCCACCGCTTGGTTTCATTATTTGACCGTGTACCCTTTCAACTGACCGATGTACGAACTTAGGGCACGTACGAACTTAGGGCACCCGGTGGAGAAGTGCGAGTGGGCGCCTCCGACGATCTCGAGTCTAATCGCCGCCGCGCGGACGGCCGAGCTCCCACCGTCGCGAGCCGTCGTCATGTCCGCGGGGGGCGACGACGCCGGCGCGCCGCCGCCGGCGAAGGCGGCCGCGGGAGGAGACGGGGACGACGCCGCGGACGCGAAGCACGTCTTCGCCGCGCCCGCGCCGCGGACGGGGTCGCTCCTCGGGCTCGACAAGCTCGCGCGCGCGAAGCGCGCGGAGCGCGAGGCCGCGAGCGGCGCCAAGCGCGCGCGCGCGATCACGTCCATGGTGGACGACGACGACGAGCGCGACGGCGACCGCGACCGCGGCGGCGGCGACCGCGGCGGCGACGACGACGACGACGCGCGAAGGATCGGAGGCGCGTCCGCGACGACGAAGCGGCGGTTCAGAGGGCGGCGCGACGAGACGCCGAGCCACCCGGGCGGGATCAACGAGGACGTCCGACGCGAGATCGACGACCGGCGACGGGACTGGAAGGAGACGCGAGGGGGGCACCGCGGCGGCGTCAGCGCGCGAAGCGGCGGCGGCGGCGGCGGCGGCGGCGATCGAAGAGGGGGAGGGGCCCACCCGCGAGATTCGTCCCGAGGGGGAGACAGAGAACGGGACAGAGACGGAGACCGCGGACGCGGCGGTCGCGACTCCTACCGCGACGACCGCGGCGGCGGACGTCGCGGCGGCGGCGGGTACGCCGACGCGAACTGGGGGTCCGGGTTCGGCGGCAGCGCGCGCGCCGGCGGCGGCGGCGGCGGCCGCGACTCGAAAGGCATGGAAGCCATCCTCGCGCGCGGCAGAGGCGGCGGCGGCGGCGGCGGCGGCGGCGCGTCCGCGTCCGGCGCGGGATCGAGAGACGACGGCGAGTGGGAGGACACCCCCTCGGGCGCGGGCGCGACCGCGCGCGCGGGCGCGTCGCCGTGGACCGACCGCAGCGCGAGGGACGGCGGCGGCGGCGGCGGCGGCGGGACCGACCGGCCGCGGTCCGCGCGCGGCTCGAACCCTTCCGCGTCCTCGCACCGCGCGACGTTCGAGTTCGAAAGCACCCCCCTCGGCACCCCGACGTGGAAATCCAACTCGTGGATGAACGACGACAAAGACAGCGGCGCTGGCGGCGGCGGCGGCGGCGCCCCCGGCGTCGGCGTCGTCGACGACGACCTCGGCGAGGGCGGCATCTTCCGCGCCATGCCCGACGGCGGCGGCGCCGCCGCCGGCGCCCACGAGAAGGACCTCGACCGCGCGTGGTACGACGACGACGAGGGCGGCGGCGGGCACGGCGACGCGCACAACCCGTTCGCGGGGTCGGAGACCGAGGACCGGATGAAGAAGAAAGAGCAGGAGTACGCCAAGCGCCTGACGCGGCGAGACGGTCGCCCGATGACGCTCGCGCAGTCGAAAAAAATGGCGGGCATACACGCCGACCACAACACGTGGGAGGAGAACCGGCTGGTCACCTCCGGGGTCGTGCGTCTCCGCGAGGTTGACCTCGACTTCGAGACGGAGGAGGAGAACCGCGTGATGCTGCTCGTGCACGACACGAAGCCGCCGTTTCTGGACGGCCGCGCGGTGTTCACGAAGCAGGCGGATATGGTTCTGCCGGTGAAGGACGCGACGTCGGACATGGCGATGATCGCGCGCAGGGGCAGCGCGCTCATGCGCGAGGTTCGGCAGAAGCGCGACGAGAACAAGTCGCGGGATCGGTTTTGGGAGATGAAGGGCACGAAGATGGGGGACGTGACCGGGACGACGAAGAAGGAGGACGAGGAAGCCGCGGCGAACGCGGAACGGGTGCGCAAGCAAGCCGGGGAGAGCTTGGAGGACGCGAACGACGAGGTGGAGCTCGACGAGAACGGCGAGATCGACTTCAGGGCGGGGAGCAAGTTCGCGGACAGCATGAAGGACAAGAGCGTCGCGCGCAGTGATTTCGCGAAGACGAAGACGATGAAGCAGCAGCGCGAATTTCTCCCCGTGTTCGGCTCGCGAGAGGACCTGATGCTGACCATTCGCGAGAACAACATCGTCGTCGTCGTCGGCGAGACCGGGTCTGGAAAGACGACGCAGATGACGCAGTACATGCACGAGGAGGGATACTCCACGTTCGGGATGATCGGATGCACGCAGCCGCGAAGGGTCGCCGCGATGTCCGTCGCGAAGAGAGTCAGCGAGGAGCTCGGCTGCGAGCTCGGCGGGAAGGTTGGATACGCGATTCGATTCGAGGACTGCACCGGCCCGGACACGGTGATCAAGTACATGACGGACGGCGTGTTACTGAGAGAGACGCTGCGAGAGTCGGACCTGGACGCGTACAGCTGCGTGATCATGGACGAAGCGCACGAGCGATCGCTGCACACGGACGTGCTCTTCGGGATTTTGAAAAAAGTCGTCGCGCGGCGGAGAGACTTCCGGCTCATCGTCACCTCCGCGACGCTCAACGCGGAGAAGTTTTCAAACTTTTTCGGGAGCGTCCCGGTGTTTAACATCCCAGGGCGAACGTTCCCGGTGGAGACGTTATACGCGAAAACTCCGGTAGAGGATTACGTCGAAGCCGCGGTGAAGCAAGCGCTCGCGATTCACATCGCGTACCCGCCCGGCGACATCTTGTGCTTCATGACGGGTCAAGAGGAGATCGAATGCGTCGCGTACGCGCTCGAGGAACGTCTGGAGCAGCTCATGGCCGCGGGGACGTGCCCGCCGCTGTCCGTGCTGCCCATCTACTCGCAGCTTCCCGCGGATCTGCAGGCGAAGATTTTCCAAGACGCCGAGGGCGGCGTCCGAAAGTGCGTCGTCTCCACCAACATCGCGGAGACGTCGCTCACGTTGGACGGCGTCATGTACGTCGTCGACACCGGATACTGCAAGCTGTCCGTGTACAACCCTCGAATGGGCATGAACGCGCTGCAGGTGTTTCCGTGCTCGCAAGCTGCGGTGAACCAACGCAGCGGACGCGCGGGGAGAACGGGCCCGGGGACGTGCTATCGACTCTACACCGAGATGGCGTTCAAGCACGAGCTTCTGCCGATGACCGTCCCGGAGATTCAGCGCACGAACCTCGGAAACGTCGTCTTGCTGTTGAAATCGCTCAACGTGGATAACCTTCTGGACTTTGACTTCATGGACCCGCCGCCGCAGGATAACATCCTGAACTCGATGTACCAGCTGTGGATCCTCGGTGCGTTGGATAACACCGGAGGCTTGACGCGGATGGGCGCGAAGATGGTGGAGTTCCCCGTGGACCCTCCGTTGGCGCAGATGCTCCTCAAGGCGGAGGAGCTGAAGTGCTCGAACGAGATTTTGACCGTGATCGCGATGCTGTCCGTGCCGCCGATCTGGTTCCGACCGAAAGACCGAGAGGAAGAGAGCGACGCCGCGCGCGAGAAGTTCTTCGTCCCCGAGAGCGATCACCTCACGCTGTTGAACGTGTACCAACAGTGGAAGAACAACGGGTACAGAACGGACTGGTGCAACCGGCACTTCATCCAGAGCAAAGGCTTGAAAAAAGGCCGCGAAGTCCGCGCGCAGCTGTTGGACATCATGAAGCAGCAGAAGATCGCGCTGCACGCCGCCGGGAGCGACTGGGACTTATGCCGCAGGGCGCTGTGCTCGGCGTACTTCCACCAGGCCGCGCGCCTCAAGGGCGTGGGCGAATACGTCAACTGTCGGAACGGCATGCCGTGCCACCTCCACCCGAGCTCGTCGTTGTACGGCTTGGGGTACACCCCCGATTACGTCATCTACCACGAGCTCGTGATGACGTCGAAGGAGTACATGCAGTGCGTCAGCGCGGTAGAGCCGCACTGGCTCGCGGAGGCTGGGCCGATGTTCTTCTCCATCAAGGAGTCGCACGACAGCGCGATGCTGACCAAGGCGAGGAGGAAAGAGGAGAAGGCGCAGATGCGGCGGGAGATGGCGGATAAAGAGGCGGAGAGAGAGGAGGAGGAGAGGGCGAGGAGGGCGAAGGACGCGGCGGCGAGCGCGAGGCAGCGCGCGCAGATCGTGACGCCCGGGCGGAGGGCGGAGCCGGCGACGCCGTCGTTCGGCGGCGGAAGCGGCGGCGGCGGAAGCGGCGGGGCGTCCGTCGCCGGCGGCGCGAGCGGCGGCGGCGTGCGGTTCAACAAGCCCCCGAGCACGGGTCGGAGCGACCGCGGGCCGGGGGGGAGGACGCCGCGGCGCGTCGGGTTGTGACGCGATTCGACCGACCATACTGTCATATCTTCTACGGTATATAATAACTACAAGGTAGGCGCGTCCGCGCTCGAAGGGGTGGGTCCCTCTCCTTCCCTCTCTCTCTCCTCCGACGGCGTTTTCGTTTTCGTTTCTTCGCCGCCTCGCCGAGACACCACGCACGCCGTCCGCGCTCGTCCGTCCGGCATTTTTCACTTCCGCTGCTTCTTGTGCGTCAAGATCGCCGCCTCCGCGAAGATCCCCTGGTTCGCGAGCCCGACCACCCCCGTCGTCGCGGACTTGTCGCTGTACTCCTGATTCGTCGTCCTCCAGCTCCCCGCCCTGCCGCTGTCCGGGTGGCCGTCCGTGAGATTCACTTGGCTCGCGTTGCGATACGCCTCGACGCTCCCCTTGGGCATCGTGAACCGCCCGCTCGTCGCGTTGTCCGTCTGGCTCTTCGGGCGGTTCCGAGACGCGAGCGGGTGGTACGGCATGAGCTTCTTCTTCGGGCCTTCGCCGCTTCCGACGACGCGCACCTTGGCTTGCTCCGACCCGGAGGTGGTCGTGCCGTCGAACGCGACGCGGTTGCCGTACGCGTTCGGGGCTTTGTACCCGGTGGGTTTGATTCGGTGCGCGACCGCGACGAGCTCGCCGCCGACGGTGATCAGTCGCGTGCCCGTGCCGAGCGGGCTGGACGGAGCGGGGGGGGGGAGGAGGGGCGGGGGGGAATTTGACGCCGGGTGAGAATTGGACGGATGGACGGGACGACGGATTTGGTTGACGAGGGATGGTTGGATTCGTCGCGAGGGGCTGAACGCGGCGGCGGCGCGAATGATCGGGACGCACCACGGCGCGTTCTTGTCGTATCCGTCGCTTTTCCCCATGGCGATCGCGAGCGTCGAGGAGGACGTGCGCGGAGGAGTGGCGGGAGGGGCGGGCGCGACCTCGTTTTGGTTCAAAAATCCCGGTGCTCCCTGCGTGGAATGATGACAGCGTGAGTTTCAAACCGCTTTTCCGATCGAGACCGCCGATCAACCCGACCCGCACTTCACCCAACCGACCGACGGCCGGAGGCGCTGCGAGTGCGAGTCACCGCTCCGGCTTGTTCTTCCCGAGGACGGAAGAATAGAATGAATCTCTCGGAAGACGCGTCGTCGTCGCGCACTCGTCCCGCGCCGCCGCCGCCGCCGCCCGCCGCGTCGAGACGACCATGCCGCCGCGGAAGATGCCGGCGAAGAAGCGCAAGGCGCAGGCGCAAGGATCCCCCCCCGCGACGAAAGCGCCGCCGCTCGTCGGCGAGGACCACCCGCCGCGGAAGCGCGCGGGCGCGAAGGGCGCGAAGGGCGCGAAGGGCGGATCCGAGGCGTCGAGACCGCCCATCGCCGCCTTCGTCCACCGCATCGTGGACGACGTCCCGGACGTCAAGCTCGTCACGTTCTTCCTCACGCCGAACTTTCACGTGCGACTCCGGTTCCGGCCCGGGCAGTGGGTCGAGATCCACGTCCCGGGGGTGGCGAAGCCGGGGAGATACTCCATCGTATCCTCGCCCGCGCTTTTGGAGGAGGAGGGCTACCTCGTCGTCGCGTGCGAGCGGTCCGCGACCAGCGAGGTCGCGCGCTGGATCCACGACGTCGCGAAGGTGAGCGATCACGTGCGGATGGAGCTCGGCGGGAGCGCGGGCTTCTTCGCGTCGAGAGAGGACCTGAGGAGGCCGCTGCTGCTCGTCGCGGGAGGCGTGGGGATAGCGCCGCTGTGCTCGATGCTGAATACGTGGATGCACGAGCGGTTCGACGACGTCGAGAGAGAGGACGCGCTGAACACGCCGTTGCACCTCATGGACGGCGGGGAGGGGTACGAAGCGCCGCGACGCGTGCGCGTGGTGCTGCTGTTCGCGGCGAAAGAGCTCGGCGCGCACGCGTTGGCGCGGTGGATATGGCCGCTGGTGGAGCGGGCGCGCGGCGCGATTCGCGTCGCGTTTCATCACTCGCGAGAGCCCGCGTCGAATCACCCGTGCGCCACGCCGGAAGGGTTGAGGCACGCGTACGGGCCCGCGACGTTCGAGTACGGGAAGAAAGTCATCGCGACGTACGACGAGCGCACCGGCGAGAAGCTCGAGGAGAAGCGCCGGAAGACGGAAGGCTTCGGCGCGTACGGCGACGGGAAAAAACACGGTGAGAACGCTCTTCCCGCGCGACCCTCCTTGTCGTTTCTTAAGGCGTTCTTTCGCGCGCTGTCAACCTCACGTTTTGACACGTGGCGACACTATCCACCAATACCTCACACTCGCGACTGACACGTGTCCTCCCTCGACCAATCGCAGTCCAACACGTGAGGGATCGCGGCGACTGGCACGAGTACCTCGCGCGCGCCGTCGGTCTCCTGACGACGTCGCCGCACGTCCTGGACGAGAGAGCGTTCAGAGGCAAGGCGGACCTGAGCGACGAGGTGTCGATCTTCAGGTCCCCGTGGTGCCTGTGGAAGTGGCGCCACCCGGATGAAAATCCCGGGGCGCCGCCGTTCGAGGAGCCGCTCGCGTTTCTGTGTGGTCCGCCCGCGATGACGGACGAGATGGAGGCGCGTTCTATACGCTGGTTCCCATACGACCGCGGCGGCGCGGTGAACGCCGATCCTTAAGGACTTTATCTCCCGGCGTATCTCTCCGCCCACCGCTCGCTTTCAATACCCGCCCTCGACGCCTTTCAACTCCAACTGACGCCTTTCAACTCCACCCCGACGTTCGCTCGTATGGAACGACCCAAAGTCGATCCTCACGATGATCGACGAGTGCGAAGACGGCTACATAGAGGACACCATCGAGATGAGAAAGGAGGACGTGCGGACGGAGCGGTGGCGGTGATCGATCGATTCGATTCGTTCGCGTGTGTACTGAGTAAGAACGCGTAGGCGCGCGTGTACAACGACGTCGTACAGTAGAGAAGGAAGGCTTCGCGCCGTTCTGTTCGTCGCGCGTCACGCGTGAACCGTCACCCGCTCCCGCGCCGCCCCCGACCTCGCGTCGGAAGCCGCGAGGTCCTGCCGCTTCCTACACTCCGGGCACGCCGCCGCGTGCTTATCCCCGACGACCTTGTCCCAGCACTTCGTGTGGTACCCGTGCAGGCACGACAGCGTCGTGATCGACCGCCCGTCGCCCTTCGCTCGAATGTCGCTGCCGCCGCCGTCGCCGTCGACGCGCGCGCCGCACACGCCGTCGAACGGCGACATCGCCTCCAAACAGATCGCGCACTCGGTCGATAAGCTCCGCCCGCCGCCCGGTATCTTCGCCATCGCGTCCGCGAGCTCGCCCCTCCGCGCGGCCGCCTCCGCCCTGCCCGCGACCTTATCCGGGTGCTGATTATCGTTCACGTTGGACAAGTTCAACAGGAGCCCAATCTCTAGCTCCACGTCGTGCGCGTCAGCGACGACCCGCGCCTTCTTCTTCAGCGAGCTCAGCGCGTCCTCGAACAGCTCGATCGCGTCCAGAGCGTTACCCCCGCTCCCACCGCCGCCGTCGCCATTCCCGCCGCCGGCCGGCGCGTCGTCGTCGAAGCTCGCGACCGCGGTGCCGAGGTTCGCCTTCGCCGCGGCTTCCGACCGTAACGCCTCCGCGAGCGATCGACGCGCGTACGCCGCTCGGTTGTTCTCCGCGCTCGCCGCGTCTCGACCGCCGCTCGCGGAGGCGCTCGTCTCCCGCGTCATCACGGTCGCGAGCGCCTCCTCCGCGGCGATCACCTGTCTCTTCCGCAAGTCCAACGCGACGCGCATCATGTCCACGCCCTCTCGTTTCCGCCCCACGCGCGACAGCGTATTTGCCAGGTTCAACGCCGCCGCGGCTTCGCCGGGGATGTCTCCCACGCGCGCCGCGAGCCTGCGTACGTGACGGGTGGGGCGAAGCGATCGACGCGGGGTCAGATGCGGGGTCAGTCGGTCAGTCGTCGGTCAGTCGCGCGTCGTGCTGCCGGTCGAATGACGGCGTGCGTCGAAAGGGGAGGCGTCTAGCTGCTAGACTAGTGATCGAGTAGTCTCACCGCTTGGCCTCGGCGTGATGTTCCATGGCGGCGGCGTGATCGGGCGGATCGATGTTGCTCGCGAGCTGCCCGAGCGCGACGCGCGCGTTCGCTTCCAGCGATGCCGAGCCTATCGACTGCGCGATCTCGAGGCACGTCGAGAGGCACTGCTTCGCGGGCGTAAACTGCCGGAGGCGGATGAGTCCGTGTCCGCACATTCGCAACGCCTCGCACTCCACGGATTTCCCGTGCGGGATGTCGTGCGCCTTGGACGCGATGTCTTGGAGCTGCAGCACCGCCTCTCGGTACCCGCCGCGCCAGAAAATATCCGACGCGGTCTGTATCCTGCGCCTGAGGTCGTTCAGCGCGCCCTGGAGCTCGCGGTCCGCGACGAGGCGCTCCGCGACTCGCCTTCGCATCGCCACCGTGTCCGCGGCTTTTTGCTCATCCGTCCTCGCGTCCGCGGCGGCGGCATTTGCGGCGGGGGCAGTGGAAGCTGGAACGTCAACCGTCGCGGTCGCCGCCGGCGGCACGGTGGGCTTCGGCGCCGCCGCGACGCACGATCCTCGGTGCGTCGGCCAGTGCGCCCTCTGACACGCCGCGCTGCAAAAGTTCACCGCCTTGCATCGACCGCATCGAAGGAGCTTCGTCGCGGGCGGCTTCGGATCGGCGCCGCCGCAGTGCGCGCACGTCTTCGCGGAGGAGGAGGAGGAGGAGGCGATCGGCGGCTTCTTCTTCTTCCTCTTCGCGGCGTCCACCTTCAGTTTCACCGGCGCGGGATCCGCCGCGGGCGCGCGGCGTCGCCGCATCTGACGCACGACCATCGCGGCGGCGGCGAGGACGAGCGATCCGATCGCCATCGGAAGCGCCGCTCCGATGCCCGGGCGCTTCGCGCGCGGCTTCCCGTCCGCGTCGTTCTCGTCGTCGTCGGGGTCGTCGTCGGGGTCGAACCCGAACTCGCCGTCGTACTTGGAGTTCTCGCGTAGCCACTCGTCGAGCTCGTCGTCCGAGAGGTTCTCCAGGTCGACGTCGTCGGGATCCGTCGATGGCTTCTTTATCATCGTCGCCGCGGTCTTCGCCATCTCCGTCGGCGGCGATGGACGCGCGGACGCGCCGGCCTCCGCGCCGCGAGCGCGATTCCTTCCTTCGCGAGGGGACGCCGCCGTCGGGTGCTCCGCGCGCGTCGACGCCGCCGGGTCGCGGCGCTCGCGGGTGTGCGCGCGCGCCGAGGTCAACCTTTTCGTCTCCCTTCCGCTTCCTTCGTTCAGTCCGAGGATAAAGTTTCTCGAGCGCTCACCGCCACCAGCAGACGGCATGCCGCACGCCGCGGCCGCGACGCCCGCGGCGCGCCCGGCGTCGCGATGCGGCGCGCCCGCCGCCTCGACGCGGCGCGCCCTCTTCGCGCGCGCCGCCGCCGCGAGGACCAGAACGAGCGCGAGAACGCGCGAAGAAGACGCGCCGACGACGACGACGACGACGCGCGACGAAGCATCCGAAGCAGCAGCAGCATCGGACGCGCCGCGACAGATGTGCTATCGTTGCCGCCGCGTCCAGCGCCTGTGCGTGTGCGGGCTCGTGCGCGACGTCGTCGGCGACGCGCCGTTGCGCACGAGCCTCGCGATCACGATCCTTCAGGACAGGCGCGAGGCGATCAGGCGCCCGTTCGGGAGCGCGGTCGTCGCGGAGCTCGCGCTGGAGAACTGCGTGACGGTC
>Ga0181560_10003453_pt1 | contig 14546 bp, 9 predicted proteins | sample 011ome_20_FD_133751 | JGI IMG/M metagenome (GOLD analysis project Ga0181560, IMG submission 133751) | Coastal salt marsh microbial communities from the Groves Creek Marsh, Skidaway Island, Georgia - 011509CT metaG (megahit assembly) | ecosystem: Environmental > Aquatic > Marine > Intertidal zone...
CACTTGACTCACGACGACGACTTGATCGTCTGGCTTCTCCTTGTGCCCGTGCATCATCTTCGACAGTAAACGCAGCGGAGCGTCGTAATCATAATCTTTACCGTATTCTGATCGCAAGTACGGCACACACACCACGGTGAAGACGATGCCCGCGCAAATGTAATACGACGGAGGCTTGCCCTCGATGTGCACCGGAACGAGGCGGTCGTGCGGCGTCAACGAAATGTCGAAATTCATCATCTTGCCATCGCGTAGGACGGTGACCGCAGCACTATCGCCGACGTACTTGCGAGAGACTAAATAAGAAAAGTTAATGCGCTCGCCCGTTCTAAAAACCACGGTGCCGTCGGAAGCGACGTCGACGCCGTCGAATTTCATCAACACATCGCCGCGTTTCAACACCTTGGCAGCCGGCGCGAGAGGCGATAGACGTCGAAGCAAGACGCCGTTGTGCGCGGGTTTCATCCCGAGACTCTTCCGAAGCGATGGGTTCTCCAAGCGCTGGAACTCGCACTGCAGCGCCGGGAAACCGTTGTACACGCCCGTCCTCTTGAAGTCGCTAATAAAATGGTCGACGACGGGCGTCGGTATGATGTAGCCGATTCCTTCGGTGTCCGAGTCCTTGAGCGATTGAAACGCCACACCCACGCACTGCCCTTCGCGCCCGAACGCCGGACCCCCGCTGTTGCCAGAATTGATAGCCGCGTCGATTTGCACCCCCAAAAGCTCCGTCGCGCCGTGCGAATACGACGTCACCTCTATCCGACTAACCACCCCACTCGTGACGCTAATCGCGATCCCACCCACCGGATACCCAACCACAGTGACGCTGTCTTGCAAGCGAGGCAACACGCCGAACTTCACCGGCGCCACGCCCTCGAAAAACTCCTTCTCCTCCACCGTCAACAGCGCCAAGTCGCACTCCACGCCTATGGTCAACACCTTGGCCACGTACTTTTTATCGCTCCCGCGCTTCTTCAGCTTCACCTGCGTGTGATGTTCCACGCTGTGCGCGTTCGTCAGCACCATATTCCCCTCTATGACGAACCCCGTGCTCGTGCTCGAGCTCTGTCGCTTTCGCTGCCACGGCAGGCTCCAGTTCGGCTCGGTGTGCGTCGCGAACACCTTCACCACCGCGTCCAGCGGGTACTGCGGCGCGTCCTCGTCGTCGCTCGCCCATCCATCGACGTCCCCAAAGTAATCCACCGCGCCCTCCGACGACCGTCCGCTCGCCGGCGCCTCCGTCGCGTCCGTCTCGTCGTCCTCGTCCGCGTCTCGCGCGCCGCCTCGCCGCCCTCGCGTCGTCTCCTCCTTCACCGGCGTCTCCCCTCGCGCGCGCTTCGACGCGCGCGCCGGCGCCTTCGTCGCGCGCGTCTTTCCCGCGCGTCTCGTCGCGCGCGTCATCGCGCGTCGCGTCGTGCGTCTTTCCCGCGCCGTCGATCGTCGCGCGGTGTCGAGACGCCGCGCACGACGCACACACGGACCACACCACACCCGCGCCGCCCGTCCCGCGCGCCGCGCCCGACCACAGCGCGTCGCACTCCGTCGCGATGGCGCTCGCGACGGCGCCGCCAGCGGGCAACGTCGCCGACGCGCTCGCGTACGTCCGCGAGGTCCGCGATCGGTTCGCGCGACAGACGGGAAAGTATCGCGAGTTCCTCGCCGCGATGCGCGACTTTAAGACTGGAACGTGCGTCGCGACGAAGACGCGACGCGACGCGACGCGACCGACGCGCGATGACGCGCATGGCGACGGATGACTGACGACGACGACGACCGCGACGCAGGCTCACGCCCGAGGGCGTGATCGAGCGCGTGCGACGGTGCCTGCGAGGACACGACGATTTGCTCGACGGCTTTCGAGCGTTTCTGCCCGAGGTGCGGGACGCGCGAGACGAGACGGACGCGAGACGAGACGGAGACGGAGACGACGCGAAAACGACGACGATGGCGCGAGACGACGAAGGCGCGGTGACTGACGGTGACGCGCGACGCGCGGGTCGGGGCGCAGGGATACTCGATGGCGACGGCGACGGCGAGCGGGACGCGCGCGCGCGGACGACCGGCGACGTCGAGCGGGCGCGGAAGACCGAGAAAGGCGCCGAGCGCGCGGGAGGTGGCGATGAAGCGCGAATGCGAGGTGCGCGGGCGACGGCGACGCGCGCGCGACGCGCGCGCGGCGGCGAACGCGACGCCGATCGACGCGGGGAAAAGTCGGCTGGGGTCGGAGGGACTCTTTGACGAGTCACGACCCGTCGATCGTTTGAAACCACAGCCGTCCGACCGACCGACCTGATCCGACGGCGCGAACCGGCGGTTGGGGTCGCGCGGGCGACGCGCGCGGGACGGCGACGGTTTCGTTCGGTTCGCGAACGCGCGGAAGACGATCGAGCGCGTGACTGACTGTGTGCGCGAACGCGCGCGTGATAAGGCGACGCAGGAAACGGATGAGAATCGAAGCGCGACGTTACTGAGCGGACAAGATTTGCTCAAGCGCATTCGCGCGCAGTACGCGTCGGACGACCGTCCGTATCAGGCGTTTTTACAGACGTTGATTAAGTTTAGGAACAAGCAGTTCAGCGCGGAAGAGGTGGTGCAGAAGTGTGCGATATTGTTTTATGATCATCCGCAGTTATTGGAGGGTGAAAATGGGTTGGCCACCTTTGTGCCGAAGACGTGCAAGCCGCCGACGCGGTCGTCGTGGTTCGAGTGGAGTCCGGCGGTGCATCATCGCTTCAGCAGCGAGAGCTTTCGATTGTTCGTGCGCACGTTGTTATTGTGTGAGTATAAAAGTCGCTTAACGCCGCCGGAGCCGAAGATGCGGCGTTGGCGTCTGACGGATGGCGACAGTAGCGAGTCGGATAGCGACGACTACACGTCGTCGGACGAGAGCGAAAGCGAGAGTTCGACGGTGATAGAAAAAGAGTCTGGCACGCTTCGACCGGATCAAATTCCCGATCGATGGGTGGGTAAAATACACGACCGAACGTTGAGCGCGTTCGAGCGCCTGACTTTAGAGCTCAAACCGAAAGACGAAGAGTATTGCTGGGCCGACACCAAGGCGGCGCGCGAAGCCAAGGAGAGCAAGGACGCGATCGAACTTCGGGGCAAGCGCGGTCGCGGCGAAGAGCGAGATTTCACGACGACGCCTCGAGATTCACCATCACCGCCGCCGTCGTTTAATAAACGGCGCGCGAGCGCTCGCATCGTGGCCAAGGTGAACCGAGGCATCGTGTACAACCGCTATCGCAGCTTGGCGTCCCCCGACGGTCTCTCGCGCGGTCGCATGCGCATGACGCGATCGATGAGCACGGTGGACGACACCTTGCCCGCCAAACCAGATCGCAAGTTCTTGATCAATCGTGACGAAGGCAAGATGTCCCCGCTGTGCGCCGAGCGCATCGGATTACACTCCCTGCCCGCCGTCGCGCTCGAGAAAATCATCGCGTGCTACAGCGCGCAAGAGGGCGTCGCCGAGCTCAATCAAATTCGCGAGTCTCTGATCAAATCGCTCATAAAAAATAATAGGTAACGAAGCACGCGCGCGCGCCGCCGCACGGCGCGCGATCGATGTAAAGGCTATCATACATGTGGCATTAAACTCGTCCGAGCGCGTCAAGACCTACCTCCGCGATCCGCCCTCGCGCGCGCGATCCCCGCGCGCGCGTCTCCCCTTCCCCGCGTCTCGCCGCGCGCGCGCGCCTCGGCGCGAAAACGCGTCTCTACCGATCCTTCGCGCCGTCGCGCGCTCAGTGCCCGCCCGGATTCACAAACTTGCTCGCCTTTTTGTCCGCCTCCGTGATTCCCATCGTCGCGTAGACCACCGCCACGCCGACGGCGCCGATGCCGGTGAAGAACGGCCACGCCTTGGGGATCTCGCGCGTGAGCGCCGACAGAAAGCTCGTGTTCGCGTGCGGCATCGGTGCGGCGCGCGGATTCGTGAGGCGTGCGCGAGGTCGAGGACGCGCGACGGTGTCTGCGGTCTTCACATCGCGACGCGACGCGAACGCGCGACGCCGACGCCATGACGAGCGACGACGCGCGCGCGTACGATCACCTGGTGAAAATCCTCCTCGTCGGCGACTCCGGGGTCGGGAAGTCGTCGCTGCTCGCGCGATTCATCAGCGATTCGTTCGACGAGCAGGGCCCGACGGTGGGCGTGGACTTTAAACTGAAACACGTCGACGTCGACGGGACGAGGCTGAAGCTCACGGTGTGGGACACCGCGGGACAGGAACGGTTTCGAACGCTGACGAGCTCGTATTACAGAGGCGCGCACGGGGTCGTGTTCGTGTACGACGTGACGTCGAGGGAAAGCTTTGAGAACGCGCGCGAGACGTGGCGAAAGGAGGTGGAGATGTACGGAACGATCGCGAATTCGGTGAAGATTGTGATTGGAAATAAGATCGATAGGGAAGATGAACGAACGGTGGCGCGGAAGGAGGGCGTGGCGTTCGCGAAGGAGTATGGGTGCTTGTTTCTGGAGTGCAGCGCGAAGACCAAGGTGCGCGTGGCGGAGGCGTTCGACGAGTTGGTCAAGGGGATTTTGGACGCGCCGGGGTTGTTGGTGGACGAAGTCGACGATGGGGTGAAACTCGGCGCGTATGCCGATCGCGCGGGCGGTGGGTGCTGCTGAAGAACGCGAGCGGTACCGCGCCGTCGCGGGCGAGGAAGGAAATGAAACTCGCCGCGACGCATGTTGTAATCTAGAGATAGTATTGAAAGATCTTCAAAAAGCTACAGGCGCGCTCTCGGATCGGTCGAGACATGGTTCGTCGCCTCGACGTGTCGCGAGCGCATTTTTACGTGTACAAACATCGACTCGCATCTAGAGTGGCGCGGCGATGACTGCCTCATACTTCTTAACCGTCGTCATCAACGAGAGATCGAAGAACTTTTCGCCGATGCTCGCCGTCAAACCACCGATCAATCGAGGGTCAACCACGGCCTCGATCTTCAGCGTCGAGCCCGATGGGGCGTGGCCCTTGATGGATTCCGTAACCTTGGTGAGCTGCGCCGGGGTGAGCGCCTGCGCCGTCGTGATGACGCACTTCACCTCGTTACGGGAAGCCATGCATTGCTCTTCGAAGCGAAGCGAAATCTTGTGCAACTCCTTCAGCCGTCCGTACTCCGCCATCGTGGCGACGAAGTTGCTCGTGATCGGCGTAAACTTCGCGCCCGCGCAAAATTCCTTGACGCCCGCCAACTTCTTGCTCTTCGCCATCGACGGATCCATCAGAAACTGCTTAAACTTGAGATCTTTCTCGACCAAAGCCGTGAGCTACATCGATGAAATCACGCGCGCGTCGATCGTCGTCAGTCACTCGTCCTCGTCTCGCCGTCGTCGTTCCGTCCCCTCTCTCTCGCGCGCGTCGCTCGTCTCGCGCTTTCAAACTCACCTGCGCCACTTCACTCTCAACCGCGGCCAAAGACCCAGCCTTCGTCGCCGCGACGTACAACGCCGTGGCGTACCGTCCGCTCGTCCCGAATTGTTGCAAAGGCGCCTGCGTCGTTCCGCCCGCGTCCCAAAGTCAGTCTCCGCGCCCGATCCACCCCCTCGCGCGCCCGCGCCTCGCCGTCCCGTCCCTCGTCCTCCCCCCACGCGTTCAAGAATTTCTCACGCACCTTCACGTCCGCCCCGCTCGCCCCCTTCGCGCTCGCCGTCGCGTACGTTCGCTGCGAAGCGTCGTCGTCCGTCAGTCCTCGCGCGTCCCGATCGAATCTTCGCGCGCGTCGTCGCGCGTCGCCGTCGCGCGTCGCCGCGCGATTCGCGTCGCGTCGCATCGCGCGAATTTCGTCTCGCGCGTTCGCGCACCTCGAGCGTCGATCGCGCGGTCGCGCATCGCGCGAGTCGTCGAAGCATCGCGTCGTCCGCGTGTGCGGGTCGCGCGCGCGAGGGTCGACGGCGCCGCGCGGAAATCGCACGCGCGCGCGGCGCCGAGCTCGTAACACCAAAGCGGCGCGCGTCCATCGCGCGCGGCACACGCGCGCGCGACGACGCGCGCGCGCGACGACGCGCATGGCGCGACGACGCGAGCGCACGCGTCGACGCGCGCGCTCGCGCGCGTCGTGGACGCTCGGCGTCGTCGGAAGCGCGGTCTGCGCCTGCGCGACCGCGATCCGAGGCGCGCGCGCGGGCAACGCCATCGGCGCGGCGCTGCGCGCGACGGGAGGCGCGACGCGCGATCGGAGCGATGGCGCGCGCGAGGAATCGCGCGGGACGTCGACGACGGCCGCGAGCGCGAGCGATGGGGCGAACGCGGTGGGCGTGGAGGAGCTGGACGAGAACGCGCGCGAGAGCGAAACCGCGGCGGCGATTCGTTCGGGCGCGCGGGTTCGATTGACGGACGCGCGAGCGCGAGAGATGCTGAGTGGGACGATGATGGCGATGTACGGTGGCTTAGGGGAGACCGGGGAGACGACGAATTCGATGGACGTGCTCGTCGGGAGCGGGAGCGGGGATTATCTGGCGTGGTGTCGACGCGGCGAGCGCGCGAGCGCGGCGCCGGCGGTGGCGAGTGTGGGCGCGGCGGTGCACGCGGACGCGAACAAAGTCATTTTTCACGGCGGGTACAAGGTTTGGGACGCTGGCAGCGAGTTTGAGGACTTTGCCTCGACGCGCGCGTTTGATATGAAGACGGGTGAGTTTGAATGCCTCACCGCCGGAACCGCCGAAAACGAAAAGGCTGCGCTGGGCCAGACCCACGGCGCGTGCCCGAAACTCCACGGCGCGCACACTGGTAAGCGCGACGAAGAAGTGGCCGTCATTACCACTAAGCCGATTCGTTTGCCGAAAGCAGTGGCGAAGAAAGAGACGGCTCACGTCGAGGCCGCGCTCGGTAAACACTTGACTCGCCCAGAGCTTCCCGCGATCGACGACGAAGACGAGGAAGACGACGCGACAACGAGCTCTGTTGAAGAAACTACCGATGGCGAAGGTGCGTCTGAGCTGGGCAGTGAGTCCAAGCAGCACGCCATGATCATCTTTGGTGGTCGCGACGAGAACGACCAACGCTTGGACACCGTCTACGCGCTCGGTCTCGAAGACAAGAAATGGCGGAAGATTGAGTACGAACTTCCAGACGAGCGAGACGACATGGTGCCCCAAGGACCGTTTGAAATGCCACTCATCGTGAAGAACGAGCATAAAAACGGGAAACCGTTTCCGCTTGGGCGTTCGGGCGCCACCGCGGTGGTGACCAAGGACAATAAGATGATTATTTACGGCGGCTTTGTCGTCGAGGGCCGCCTCGGTTTCAACGTCGGTGAAACGCTCGTGCTTGATTTAGATAAGATGAAGTTCAGCTACCCGATGACGAGTGGCTCTATTCCAGTTCGTCGTAACAAACACTCTGCAGTTCTTGACAACGAGAATCGCATGTGGGTGTGGGGCGGTTCGGTTTGGGATCACACCGGAGGTAGCTCGACGTATGCGTCCACGGCGACGTACTACGCCGACGTGAGCAACCCCAAGTCCATCGTATGGCATCGTGTGGAAACGAAAGGCAAACCGCCGAGTCAGCGTCGATTCCATTCAGCCATCATCGTGGACGGCGGCATGTACATCATCGGCGGTGAAGACTATCGCACTCGGACGTACCTGAACGACGTCCACAGGCTCGACTTGAAGACGTTCACTTGGACGCAGCCCGCTGTTCTAGGTGGTCTCGAAGGTGGTCGAATCCGTTCGAGCATGTTCCCGTGGGTAACGGATGCGTTCAAGAAGCTGGCGCATCCTGAGGCGAGTTTAGGCAAGTCTCACCACGAGCACACGCACGACGACAAACACGAAGAAGATTTGAAGCGGAAGGTCTCGATCAAGGACGCGGATGAGGAAAAGCCAAAGGATGAAAAAAAGGACGAAACTAATGCTTTTTCGATCGACATTTCTACGTGCGGCAAAGGTGAACAGGCGCGCGTGCGCACCGGCGAGAACCAGCCTGAAATTGAGAACTTGATCTCGGTGCTCGTCGATGGTTCAACTTTGGCTTCCAAAAACGGAGCTCTCGGCGCGGAAGACCCGACCGACGCCGCATCGTTGGCAGCTAGTCTCGCTAGCAATGGCTGGCTTGCAAACACTGCTCGTGGAGCCTCGATTATGTCTGAATCCAGCATGGTGTGGCGCAAGGCGCCGAGTGTCGGCGAAAGCGAAGGCGTCCCGGGTTGGATCACTGATGCCGGCGGGCGCGATAGTTCGATCTTGACTGAAACTCTCGACGCAGATCCGGATGCGGCGAGCATCGAGGAGCGATTACTCGCCGCCGTCAAGTCAGTGTCTAGTGACACAAAACTTAAGTCGAGCGGCGGTAGCGCGCACGCGGTGAAGAAATCTGAAACCAAGGAACACGAGAAAGCATCGCCGAAGAAGCGCGTCGACTCAGAAGATGAAGATGAAGATGACGAAAAGAAGACAAAGAAGAGTTCGCATCACGAGTCTTCGCCTCATCACAAATCATCGCGCGACCACGACGACGAGGACGAAGATGCCGAGGAGCCTAAATCCTTGAAATCGTCGCATCATAAGTCGTCCAAAGAGGCCAACCACGAGGATGACGACGACGACTCGGAACACAAGACACATCACGGTTCTCGCCACAAAGACGAAGACGAAGACGAAGACGAAGACGAAGACGAAGACGAATCACGACACTCGTCTCACTCTCACTCGGCGTCTCACAAGAAGGAAAAGGTTCACCTCTCTGGTGCGGCCAAGATGCTTCAGATGATTCAATCCCAAGGTGCCGATGAGGCGAGGCTGGGTCGGGTCGCGAACATTCGCGCCGGCGACTCGGCACGTCACTTTTACTTGTGGAGCGGCGTCGCTCTGGTGGCGATCGCTGCGGCGATTCTTATCAACCAAAAGAAGACCGAGAAGAAGCAAGAGAGTGACGTCGAGCGAATTCCCTTAGTTTTGAGTAGCTCGTCGATCTCTGACTCGCCAAACAAGAGCGCCACGTGGCAGCAAGAAGCGTTAGCTCGCAGAGGGGTCAGGTATGGCGACGATTTTGACGAGCCATAGACAGTTTGTGTAGTTCTAAGATAATCAAGTACAAATCAAACGCTTTCGTCGTATTTTGCGACTGTGGGTCCCCCGCTTACTAATGGTTCGCTATCTTCGTCGTTGCTCGTGAATTTCCCTTTCGCGATGGCGACCAAAACTACGCCGAAGGCGATCGCAGTGGCGCCAAAGACAGCGTTGAACGCGACATACTTTCCCTCGTCAACCGCGATCAGTTGAACCTCCTCCACGCGACGACCAGCGATCTGGAGCCGCACGTACGACAAATCCTCACCGAGATCACCGTCGGAGTCATCACCGGTTTGTTCACTTTGCAAAATCCACCCCTCCGTCGGCATCTCCACGAGCACCTCGTTTTCGCCTTGCGCGATTGAGACGTTCGTCAGCGGCACTTGCGGGTTGAACGCACACTCGGCATCGGGAGTGAACGTACACACCGAAAAACCAGTTGGCGCGCATCGAAGCGCGTAGACACCATCTCCGTGCTTTCCTTCCTTGTGATTCCAGAAACGACCGGGAGCGTCTTCACCGCATCCTTGCGTTACGCTACACGTGAAAACGCTGTTTTCGACGTCGTGAGCCGATTGACTAGCCGGATTGAGTTGCTTATTGGTCAGAGTCAATCCACCATGATCGTCAGCAATCATGTCAGAGACGTTTTGCGACGAATATTTGTCTGAAGTCCCGTACTGAGCTGCAGTGACGGTGTTTGCGTCGCCACACGAGTTAACGATGCCGAGCTCTGGACAGAACTGTGTACCGTGCGATCGCAAGTTGAGATCATCGCAGTTTCGCGAGCGAGAGTTTCGCACATTGAAACATTGCCCGATTTCGAGGTTCGGCGCGCAAGAACAAGAGCATGTGCCACTGAAACGTTCCGGGTCATCCTCGGTCCAAGTCGCATCGTGCGTGATGGAGGCTGTTTGTACTTTTGACGCGGCGACTTGATCGTCGGGAACAGAATTCACGAGTGTTTCCATTTGGTCGTTGTACGCATTTTGATCGGAATCCCCGAGACGCGGTAAGACGACTTTTCTCTCTTTAAGCGGCTCATTTTTGTGGTGCAAGCTCGCCCACACATTTTCGTAACTCGTGCCCGATCTAGAGAGCTTCCTGTAAGTCAATCGGTGATTTTGATCGCTCGATGGCTTCGGATCGATGGCGTGCGCGATGATCTGCCAGGCGCGTTGTACGGCAAACATATCATTACGTGGAAGAACTGTGCGTTCAGATTCTGCAAGATCTGCTTGTTGAATAGCTGCACTGACGGCCGGACAAGTCGGCGACGAGCCCCACGTTGTACCGAGGCTGACGACGACTGTTCGCTGTTCCGGAACAGTGATCATCATCGAACCCATCTCACCGGCGTTAAACAAGACATCGTAGCTCGGCTCGGCTCCCGGAAGCACCGGACCGTCGTGTACTGGGCAATCAGCGCCCAAACCGCTGACGGAATTCGTCGGCGCCGACTCATTGCCAGCTTGCGCTTGTTCTTGATCGTTCATCTTTGATGCGGCGTGCACGTTGTACGTCCATCCCGCGAGACCAAAGTACCTTGACGCGTCAGGATAGGACGGTCGCATCATCGCACGAAGAAATTTTTTGTCGACGAGTTGTCTGGAGCCGCCGTCTGGCATTTTCCATCTCCCTTCGTTGACGATGAGTTGTCCGAAGCGAGCCATATCGCGGCAGCTCGCGAGCTGTCCGCCGACGAATGACATCTCACCTTTCGAGCTACCCGTACCTTGCTCGAAGAAATCGCCCAGTCCAAGGGGATCAGCGATGCGCTTCTTCGCGAACGCCGTCGGGCGCTGTCCCGTGGCGCCTCTCAGGACGCCGTTCAAATATTTCAAAGGCGACTTTTGGACGTCGTTATACGCCGCGTCGTTACGGAACTCCTCTCCTGGTACGTGGCTTCCATCCGAGCTCACCTGCGCGAGCAACTCGCGCACCGTAAGCGACGCCCAGTACTCACTATTCCACTCCGGCGGCGTATCACCTCCGAATTGTTGCGCGCGGTCCAGCAACTCCTTCACCTTGTCGTCCAGCGTCAGGTCCTGTCTCAGAATCGCCGCGCCGATCGCGAGTGCCGTCGCCACTTTCCCGACGTATCCCACGTTGAACACGCTGTTCAGCGTCGCGCCGTTGTAATACTCTTCGTGCACCACGACGCCGTCCTTCACCACCACCACGCAGTCGCGCGCCGGCAAGTCAAGCTTCAACTGCGTCGACCCCTCGATCAGCGCGTGACCGCGCAGACCGTGATCTTCGGGAAAGCTAGAGTACCACGACCCATTCGCCGGTCCGAGGACGTCGCGCGAGCCGAGCGCGAGGAGCTCGTCGCTGTTTTCGTACGCGTACCACGCGCCGAGCGCCAACACCACGGCGATCGCGACGGCGACGACGCGGTGGCCGTGCGCGGACCAGAACGAGCGCCGACCGTGCGTGGCCCACGCTCGAGTGTCTTCGTTCATCGCGAGCGTTCGCTCGCGCGACGGCGCGCGCGCGCGCGAGGATGTGTAGAGCTGAAGCTGAGCTGAGGGTGTGGGGTGTTACAAAATAAACGCGCGCGGGCTAAGAATTAGTTAAAGCCAGGGGGTGCTGGATAAGTCGCCCGTCGCCGAACGATCGTCGAGAGGGTCGACCGAGCTCGTTCCCGCGACTTCCTTACCAGACTTGGCGCTCGAGGCTTCCCAACCGCCGAGCGGCTTGGACGTGTCGAGGAGCTCGGATAACGACTCGCCGCTCGGGATGGAGCCGGCGATGGCGAATTTCACGCCGGTTTTGTCGAATATTCGCGATAAACCCATAAAAATGTGGTGACGAAGGCGCATTGTGGTAAACCCAGCCGCGCGGAAGACGCCGTAATCGTTATAACAGACGATTTCCAACACCGCGCCTCCCGCGAAAGAGTTCATGCCCGTGAGCGTGCAACGCGGGGCCAAGCTCACGCCACGAACGACGTCCGCGCCCACGGTTGACCGGAGAAAGCTCTCCACTTGCGTTTGTAAGTGCGGGACTTTGGGCAAGTCGTCGAAAGAAATCGCAAACTGCTCTCGGAACTCGCGATACGGCGCTCGCGAGAGGTTCTCCACCTTGTACGCCACCATGGCGCTGTTCGGGATGTACGCCACCTTGCCGGCGCGGTTGATTAACTTCGTGTACAAATAACCGATGCTTTCGACGCGACCGGAAATTTCGCGACGTCCTCCGATCAGGACTCGAATAACTTCTTTGGGAACGAACCATCCCGCCGCGATGACGATGAGGCCGCCGAAGTAGTTCGCAATCGTATCCCGCAAGACGACGGAGGCGAAAATTGCGAGCACGACCCCGGATGCGCCGAGCACTTGAAGCACCGCTCGCAACGGTAACCCTAACGAATCAAGCGCGGCCAGGCCCGTGATCCCCCAAATCAGCGCCGCACTCTCTCTGTCGTACACGTGCGCCGGTATTAAATCAGTCGGTTCCCTCGAACCGTACATTTTGCGCCGCAAGTCTCCCGCCGCTTTCGCGAGAAACTTTTTCCGAAAGCTCGTCACCACGCTTCCGTAATATACAATCTTCAGCATTCGCACCACGCGTTCGGGCGGTAACAGCGCGTGCGCGTCCGGGCTCGCGATCGGCACGATCACCGCGTACACGAACGCCAACCCGACGTTGAACAGCGCGCCTCGCGCCAGCAGATAGACGAAGCCAAAAACACTCTCCGCGAACTCCTCGTCCTCGTCTCGCCGTCGCGCTCGCATCCACGCGTTGTGCACCACCACCAGCGCCGGCCGCAGCGCTCCGACGGCGAGCATGAGAGAGAAGGAGAAAATCGTCGCGTACGCCAGCACCTCCGCCACGTTGAGCCTCGCCGCGCTCTGCAGCACCTGCGGCAGGTACGTCGCCGACTGTCGCGCGACTTCGTCCGAGATCGTGCTCGCCGTCGCTCGCGCGCGCGTCGAGCGTCTCGCGTCGCCGCGCGCCGTCGCCGTCGCCGTCGCCGTCGCGTCGCGCGCCGCGCGTCGCGTCGACGCGTCGGCGCGGTGGTTGGCGTTCGCGCGCGTCGATTCGCGTCGCGCGGACGCGACGCGCGGCGCGAGCGACGCGCGGGGGGCGGGCGCGACGGCGCGCATCGATCCGGACGCGCGCGCGACGCCGCGAGCGGGACGCGCGCGATTCGGCGCGGCGGTGAGTGCGGTGGGAACGCAAACATCTCGCAAACATCTCAAACGCGAGCCTCGCGAGACGTTAGGGGTTCGTTACAGCGACTAATGCGGTCGGCGTGATGGTCGAAAAGCGCGCGCGCGAGCGTTGGGTGAGATGAGAGGGTCGAAGAATCACGGACCGCGACCGCGACGCGAGGCGAGAACCAAGACGGCGAAACCGAGGACGCCGCCGCCGACGGCGGTGGGATTCTTCTCCGTCGCGCGCTCCACGCGCTTGATCACGTTGTGCTTCGTGCGCTTGTACAATCGAACGGCCGCGCCTTGAAGTCTTCGAATGGGATGTTCCCGCACGCCAGCCTTCATGCGCTGCTTGAAGGGCGAGCGAAGCGGGCTGTCCGCGAGTTCGTCTTCGATTTCCTTCGCCTTCGCGCGCGCCGCGCTCAGCGCGTCGGAGAGTTTCACCTCCATCGCGCTCTTCGGTTTCGGCGTCGACGCCGGCGTCGACGCCGACGCCGACGCCGGCGTCGTCATCGATTTCGTCCTCGATCCCGCGGACTTGGGCGTTTTCAAAAACGAAAACGCCTTCTTCGGTCCCTCGCCCGTCGACTTTTTCGGCGTTCGTTCGAAACGCGCGTTCGCGTTCGCCTTCACCACGCTCGCCACCGCCGTCTCCACGCACGCCCGCACCCCCCGTTCCCGTTCCGCGTCCTCGATCACGCGATCCACGATTCCGCGCGTCACCGCTCGCACCGTTCGCGCCCCCACCTCTTCCTCGTCCTCCGCGTCGTGAAACTCCTCCTCCGACCCCTCCGCGCTCGCGAACCCGTTCGCGTCCACCCACGCCGCCCGTTCGCCGCCCCTCACCGCGCTCGTCGACGTCTTCGCCCGTTTCACCGGCGACGCGCGCGTCGCGTCCGCCGTCGCCGTCGTCCCCGTCGACGACGCGTGCGCGCCCTCGCGCTCGCGCCGCTCCGCGATCGTCGCGATCTTGTCATCCTTCGCGCGCACCTTGGCCGCGCGTCGCGCGCGGTCCTCCTCCGCGATCGCGCGCGCGCGTCGTCGAACCGCCTCCGCGCGCTCCGACGCGGACGGTCGCGGCGCTTGCGTCGCCGTCGCGGCGCGCGGCGTCGTCGTCGTCGCGGTGTTCGTTCGCGCGTTCGAATTCCGCGTCGTCGTCGTCGTCGGCGCGTCGCGCGCGGCGACGAGCGACGCGTCGTCGAACGCGGGCATCGCGGGCGGTCCGCGACGCGCGACGCGGCGCGACGACGCGCGCGCGCGTGTGCGGCGCGTCGCGCGCGCGTCGTCGTACATCAAATCGCGCATCGACATCGATCGATCGCGCGCGCGCGCCCGCAGAGCGCGGCGGCGCGACA
>Ga0181560_10003455_pt1 | contig 14544 bp, 12 predicted proteins | sample 011ome_20_FD_133751 | JGI IMG/M metagenome (GOLD analysis project Ga0181560, IMG submission 133751) | Coastal salt marsh microbial communities from the Groves Creek Marsh, Skidaway Island, Georgia - 011509CT metaG (megahit assembly) | ecosystem: Environmental > Aquatic > Marine > Intertidal...
GGTTTCATAGGGCCGATCTCCTACGTGAGTGATCCTTGTGGGGCATCGAGAAAGCAAGGTGCCCTCAATTGCAAATGAGGTATTCTTAGCAATAGAATCCAAAGCACCCTCGATCAACACGGAGAAACCTTCCATTCTCTGGATGGAGGCGTCGAGCTCGTTGAAGATAGCCTTATCAACTCCGTTCAGCACGACTTTCACTGCTCGCCCGGGATTTTGAGAATGAATTAAGTCTCTCAACCAATGAGCCTCGGTAAGAACTGGGATTGGAATTGATCCTGCGATTTGCATGGTGGAAATATTGGGGTTCCTGTCCGGGAAGAACCGGTCCTCAAACAGTTGACAAAACCAAATGTATGCGAGTGATTGAACATGTCCCAGTAGGAGAAGAGTCTCCCAATAGGTAGCAATTGCGACATCAAAAGAATAGAGACCCCATTGATGTTCCTCGAGGATTCTTGCCTGTCCGATAAGTGGCTTAGCCCAGTCTCCGTCCCCACTTTCTCGGACTAGCAGAAAAACTTCGTCCTTCCCTCGCGATGCGATTCTGGAGGAATGTTGGAGGATTACATTTACGCCCCCGGATAGTCTGAGGTCATTGAGCACGAAGGCAATCTTCATTTGCCAAGTTTCCCATGAATGCTTGTATTGAGTTGTAGAAGGGTCTAGCAATGCCGACATACGACCACCTCCGGGTCATTGGCTCACGCGAAATCTATAAGTTTTTTTTACCCGAGAATGGCTCACTTTTTATGTCCTCTGAGTATCTCTGCATTCCGCGCGGAAGTAGCGACTTTAGTCTGGAATCCAGAATTAACTCAGAAACCTTGACCGTGGTTGTCAATCCCGACGACTATGTTCTCGATGCTCTCAAACCCCTTTCTGCCCCAGTCTGGTTTTGGTTCCTCAAGAAGCTTTCGCCTCCTATTGATGCACCAAGCGGAAGCCCACTCCTTTTCGCCAATGCTCTTCTTGAGATTCAAAGACGGTCTAGTTTTCTGCTGTCACTTGTCGAACAAAGCTCTGCCTTGATTGTGGTTTCCGATTATGAATCAGAGGAAATGTGCAGAGCTAAAGGCCTGCCCGTGGTGCTGAGCCCTCCACCAGTGGGCAGTGCCCCGCGGAGGCTTCAAAGAGATGGCAGGGAATCAGCTTCAATCGCTTTTCTCGGCGATTTTGCCTCTTTGTCCAGCTATCAACGTGCTTCATACGAGGATATTATTGTGGGCCTAAAGCCCGGTTATAAGTCGGAACGATTCTTTTTGGATTCGTCCCATGTCGTCGTGGCCGGAGATTCAATAATCCGCGGGTTTCCTTACGGAGCAGCCTTGGGCTTCGCTTCTGGTAAGACTGTTATTTCCGAACCGCTCACGCCACATTGGGGACTCGAGCCAGGCATTGATTACATTGAGTTTTCGACGCCTGAGGAATTAGAACAGATACTTAGACACATTTTGAGAGACTCGATGCTCACAAAACTCATGTCAGAGAGAGGCTGGTCCAAGGGTCGTCTTTTTGAAGCCGCACCAACCTTTGACAGGATATTGAGAGGCGGGGCGCACCATCCACACAACTAGCGTTGCGCAGCGATTTGTTATATCGGCAGGCCAAGATGGCATTACTTAGTTTTCGATCGGCCAACCTTGGCTTGGAGGCAACTGTCGTTAGCACCAGAGTTTTGACCTGGTAGGGGCGGAGTTGCTCCGGAATTGGAGTTCGAAGAAAGGTCTATCTACTGTTCAGCTTTCTCTTGTAGTCGCTCAAGCGGTTGCACCATTCTGCGTTTCGAAACCAATCAAGCGCTTATTAGGATATGCCAGAGCGCTTCCTGTCCTTTCACTCAAGATCTTCTAATCCGCCTTCTTGTCGGCACTATCAGCTTCAGATAAAGCAAATTGAGCACTCTCTGAAGGAAACTTTTGACGTATCTCGTCAGATTCTGTGGAATTAATAGAGTCTTAAAGCTTCGGTTGGCCAGCCAGGTAAGAACTGCCATTGCCCATCCGAGTGAGACCAAGCGGGTTAGTTTAGAGTGAACGTGTAGAGCGAATACCGGCCATTCTGGACCGACACCCTTCCGGACGAGTAGCTGCTTTTGGGAGAGGGAGTAACGGTATTTCAGGTTTGCTAGTTCCGGGGTCCCAATATTTTGGTAATAGTAATGGTTGTAGACTGGTCCCGATGGTTCGTTTCGTGGATCTTGTCCGAGAATCCATGTTCCTATTGGGTGAACATCGACGACACCACCTAACTCCGATAGGGAAATACGGTTGGCTCCTAAGTTAGTGGGGAATTCCTCCTCAAAATCAAAATGTGAGGGGAGAGAGTTGCTCATAGTTTGCTCTTCGTCGAGAAACCTGGCGAGTAACCCCATTTCGTATTCTTCTCCTGAATTGGAAATGAAGAATTGGAGCAGTGGCTTCAATGAGGCTCGGCCACTGACATAAAGGAAGTTGGCCCCTGCATTCTTCTGGGAAGCCCGAGGAAAAAATAGTCCTTGAGGAAGCAGGGAAAGATTGGCTTCCAGTTGGTCACCTTCGAATAGAGCGACATCTAATTCCGTATGCAGGAAGCGCGGAACGTTGAAATACTCTGCCCACTGTGACAACACGAAGAATCTCTCTACAGCGTGAAACCAGAACCCGTTACGGAAGTCTGTTGGACGAGCAAAATTATCTGCGAAACTTTGGAAAGGCCTTTTGTTGTACCACTTGCTAATTTCTACAGACTGGACTCCTGGGTAGGTAGGGTTGTCGAGTCGATCGTGCAAAAATACTACTGGGCCTGGCCAACGATTGGGAGCTTGCTTCAAGGTGACCGAACCCCAGGCTGGTACCCGATTTCCTGTGAAGTGGAAAACTAGCGGTATGAGTTCACGAGCTCGCTCGGTGTCAGTCATGATGTGCCATATCTCTTATCCTGCTCACCCAGTACGGCATGTAGCACTTCTCAATGTTGAAGTTGACGACTTGATCGAATAATTGGTCGATTTCCGAGTCTGACATTACGAGAATCTCTTCAAAAGAATCAATCACGAGCACCGGCATGCCTGAGAATAGACCGTGAGGCGAGAAATCGGAGAGGGTAACAGGGACCGCTCCCAGATATATTGCTTCCCATGTTCGGTGGCAATCTATTCCGTTCCCGGGGGGAGACAAAACAAATTTGCTTGAGAGCACCAGGGATCTATACTCGTGCGGACCCAATCTTTGGTCGTCCCACCCAAATCGAGACGCGGCGAGTCGTTCGGCCAATGGGCGTCGGATTTCCGGATTGTTTTGAATCTTGAATCTGGAGAATATTCGAATGTCTCGTTCACTAGCTATTTGACTGTCTCTGGCCTTGAGAAAGTCTTCCAGGGTACCGTTTGCATTGCGATAAGCATTTTCTAGGCCGACGGGAAGCGCAGTCAGCTGAGGCGTTTCTTCGAGGACGTTGCTTGAGAAGACGTGGAATGCCTCAGACTGTAGCTTCTCAAGCACATCCTTCTGAGGCAGCCAATCCCCATTGTGCATAATCACGATTGGTTTTCGGGATTGAACCTCTATGGCATCAGCTAGAAGGCTGAGGCTCTTTGAGCTTCGCCATCCAGATTCATTTCCCTTCAGGCTTGCGAGGTCAAAGTAGATTATCGACCGCGGATGGAGTTGTCGTCGAAATGTGATTTCCTCGTTCTCGACTACAGCATCGCTTAGTGCCCGAAAGGTGTCAGCAGAAATGAAAGGGAATGAGCCCGGTCTTAATCTTTCCATTTCATTTACTAGACGTTTTTGCGCGCGACGCCTAATGTTGTCGACGGCAAAATCAGATAGCACATGATGGACACGGGCTCTCATTGAGGGCTTCATCATGGACTACCAATCCTTACTTCCCGAGGCGCTGGCAATGTGGAAAGTCAATTAAAGACTTATCCTTACTTCTGACTTCTCAGCTTAGACTTTGAAATTCCTTAGGGTTTCATAATCTTTTGGCTTCGCTATTGTTGGGCTGGGCACGAACCAATCTAAGTGGTGGCGCACTTCTGCTTCTAGGTCGATTGGTTGACTGTTACCAGGACTAGCTAAGGGGGATCCAACATCATTAAGGTTCGACAAATCTTGAGCTCAGCTAAGTCCTATTTTCAGATAAAGCGGAAACTGATGCCGACCAGGCTGGCCCTGCTTCGAACTCGAAGCGCATTCAAGAAAATCAGTAGAGGCCAAATAGATTTAGCTGAACTGAAACCTCATGTCATGGGCTCTAGTTTCATCGTTGAGGTTGGCGCGAATTCAGGATCTGATTCGCTCGAGATGTTGAATTCTTTCCCTAGTTCGCGATTGATTTGCTTTGAACCCGACCCGCGAGCCATAGCCCAGTGGAAAAAGAGCATTACCAATGAGCGCTCGGAACTCCGCGAGATTGCAATTAGCAACTATGTCGGCACTGTTCGTTTCAATCAATCGGGCGGTCTTCCTCCTGGTGTCTCCGCTGAAGAATTTCCGGAGGGTTGGCACCTCAGCGGATCAGTGTTGCCTCCGAAAAACCACACGATTGTTCACACTTGGAGCACATTCGAGAACTTTCTTGAAGTTGATTGCGAAACACTTGACCATGCACTTGGCGATATCAATTGGGAGCGCTACGAACGGTTCCCAGTTGGTTTGATTTGGGCAGATGTTCAAGGTGCGGAGAGACAGCTTATTGAAGGAGCGAGAGATACTCTCACTCGTACTCGCTTTCTCTACACCGAGTACTCAAATGATGAGCTGTACGAGGGGCAGGTTTCGCTCTACAGTCTCTTGAGCCTCCTTCCAGAATTCGAGATTGCCAAGATTTGGACGAACGACGTCTTGCTACAAAACAGGAAATATAGAAGATTTGCGCGTCATGCATAGATCAGTCAAGGTCGCCCTTCGCGGTGGACTCGGGAACCAACTCTTCGGTTGGGCAACCGGTTTTGCTTTGGCACAAAGACTGTCTGCGCCGCTCACGTTGCATGCTCAACTGATTCGCAGATCTGACTTTGGTTTTCTGGATCCGCGAACCTTTGAGCTTGCTTATTTTGGTATCAAAGCAAAGGTGGGCTTACCGCCGGGTCTGTACAAATCGTCTTTGAAGGGACAAGGTTCGCGAGAAAAAGTCCTTCAGCGTTTATTCCTTGGGGATGTTTTTCGTGAATCAGGTTTTGGTTTTGATCGCGGTTTTTTGGAAATTACGGCACCCGTTACCCTCGACGGGTACTTTCAATCGTGGAAGTACTTTGATAGTTTTCAGGAACAAATCCGCTCGACACTGCTCCACTCTCGCCTAACTTCCAATAGTGCAGTTCGCTTGTGGGAGGAACTCAGGTCGGAGCCTTGGATCGGAGTTCACGTTAGGCGGGGCGATTACCTCAATGTTGGAATCTTTGCTCTTCCTGGCCGCAGTTACTACCGTGAGGCAATTGCAATTGCCACCCGAAATTCTCCCGGTCGAAGAATAGTTGTTTTCTCCGATGACATCGACATTGCTCGTGAGCTGGTGCCCGATGCGCACAATTACGTGGGTAGGGGCGTGATTGAAACGCCAGGAGAAGTGATCAATTTGCTCTCCTATTCAGCGGCATTTGTAGGCGCGAACAGCAGCTTAAGCTGGTGGGCAAGCTATCTAAACCGGAACCTTCTGGCTCCGAGAATTTTTCCGAGGAATTGGTTTAGTGATCGAGACATAGATTTTGAGGACTTGTTGCCGCCCAGCTGGTTGACGATCGACGAGTAGCGCCGCAGGTTAGAACTACCTGATTGACTGCCTGCTGATTCCAAGAAAGTAGTTGCGCCTCCTAAATTCTTTTTTGAGCCAGGTTTTCAAGGCGCGCCTTCGCGACGGGAGATATCAGTCCGGAGACGATTTACGCAGGTCCCTGGGTCTAGGGTTGAGAGACCGTGGGTGTATGTGAGGCTGATTGATGAAGACGTGCTTAGTTGTGGTGTACAACCACTATTTTCCTTCCAATATCAGTCGTATTGATAAACTTTACGAAGGTCGATTCTCTCGAGTTGTGCATCTCCTTCCTTTCGCAGAGCACGAGAACGAGTCGGTATTGTCTGTAGGACGGTCTTCCCACCATTTTCAAGGTTATGTTTATGATTCTCGAGAAGCCCTTCTCGCAACTGGGTGTGACCGCTTCTTGTTCATTGCTGACGACGTATTCCTCAATCCACAAGTCGCGGAACCGACCCTTGATAAATTTTTCGGTTTAGCGGACGAAGATGATTCTTTCTTGCATCAGTTTGGCTCCTTAGGAGAAATTGACTTTTACTGGTCTCACGCAGCGCAGGCCCTCTCCTTCGAAGTATCGACTTCGGCACTCAATTTGACACACGCCATTCCCGACCGAGAGCGAGCGGAGGAAATACTCAGAGATCATGGAGTGTATTCCAGTGAAATTTCTCGCAAGTCGATCTATGCATCCCGAAGGCTAGAGAATTTTGAAAAGGTGACGAGCCTGCTCGACAATACCGATCGCCTTGTGCGGAGGCTTTTTGGCGTTTCCGTCGTCCCTCCCCGTGCTCATAAAAGTCGAAATCTTCGCTACCCACTTGCTTATGGCTACTCAGACATATTTCTGGTTTCCCGGGAGAACCTTCCGATTTTCGCGAGGTATTGTGGGGCCTTCGCTGCCGCTGGTCTTTTTGTTGAAATCGCCTTACCCACCGCGCTAGCCCTTTCCTCCCGAGTAATCAGGACTCAGAAAGATTCGCCATTAGCTGGGGGTCCGCTGTGGGGCCCAGGAGTGTCCACTCTTGACAGATTCGATAGAGAGCTCGAACTGTTGGTTCAAGATTTTCCGCCAGAATGGCTGTTTGTGCATCCAGTGAAGCTGAGCGAATGGAATGATCATTGAGCGCCTCGAAAATAGTTATCACCACGATCTTTCCACCTAGTCCGGCTGTCAATAAATTTGCCAGCTTGGCCGGAGTCGAGTTAGTAGTTGTCGGGGACAAGAAAACGCCCCCTCACTGGTCCCTTCCCGGGGCGGAGTACTTTGGTTGGGACGATAGCCGGCTGTCCAGGTTGCATAGTTACAAAGAAACCCCCTTCAATCATTATTCCCGCAAGAATCTTGGGTACTTGATGGCGATTGATTCGGGGGCTCGTTACATCATTGACACTGACGACGATAACTTTCCTCTCGAGAACTTTGGTTTTCCCGCGTTCTCGACTGAGGCATTATGCACAGAGGAAAACCTTGGATTCATAAATGCGTACCGCTTTTTTACGACTCAAAAAATTTGGCCGCGCGGCCTGCCGCTAGCCCAAGTCTTGCGGGATGATTCGAACCTCCCATTAAGTGCCCAAACAGTCGAAGTCGGGGTTTGGCAAGGTCTTGCTAATGGTGATCCTGATGTGGATGCGATATACCGGCTAGCTAGCAACGAGTCTTGCACTTTTGGTGAGCATGAGCCCGTCGTCTTGGGCACGGGAACCTGGAGCCCCTTCAACTCACAGAACACTTTGTTCAGGCAGGAACTGTTTCCCTTGCTCTATCTGCCGATATCAGTGACGTTTCGATTTACGGATATCCTCAGGAGCTACGTCGCCCAGCCCATAATGTGGTCGCTGGGGTTTCATCTTGGCTTTACGAATGCCACAGTTTTTCAGGACCGAAATCCTCATAATTACATTGATGATCTTGAATCCGAACTTCCTATGTATAGAGCTTCGGATTCGCTGAACGAGACTCTCATGCTCTCCCAAACCGACGGCGAATCTATCCTTGATCGTTTGGTAAGGGCTTATGAGGCCCTTCACAGGGCGAAGATTGTGTCCCAGCAGGAGCTTCGTTCTGTGGGCGCTTGGGTTGCAGATTGCCAGCAACTGGGATTCTCCTGATCGTCAGATGCGGTGTGCGCGCCGATTGCTTAGTAGTGGCATTCGAGCCACACCCGAAGTGCCGTATTGGGCTGAATCCACTCAGTGGTACTGCTTTATTCGGCCCGCGATATCCGAGTAGGACTTTCTCTGACGTGCGACCTTAGCTCTTGGCACCGAGAAAAATACCTCGTTGGTCTGAACTTTCTTCCACAGCTGATCAATCGAGGCTTCCGCTAAATCAGCACCTTCCCCGAGTGCCAGCACGCTATTAGAGAAAGATTGCCTCAGAGGTTTCAGTGCGAAAGGTTTGATGACATAGCACGCTGCCATCTGGATATTGTTGGAGACGGACAGCATTTTACTTATTGGCAACCTCGGACCTCGCACTCTGTTAGCGAGGCACAAAACTCCAAGACCTGGGATCCTCTGAAACTCACTAATCAATTCGTTCAGAACCTGTCGATCTGTCAAGAATTCGACATCGTCCTCACAAACCATCGCAAGCTGAAAATTCGCTTGGGAGAGAGCATCAAGCGCTTTGACGTGTGATTTCGCACATCCGAGAGCCCCATTTTGATCCTTTATCGCTGGGATTCTTTTCGCCTTACTTATCTCTACCCTTGCGAATTCGTGTGTCACGAGTTTGAGACGATCCTTTCTGTCGGAGAGGTTTATGAAAGACACCGGGAACAATGAACTTCCGGCAGGCGGAAGGTTTTCATCTATCGGGATAAGAGTTGGCGCCTTGAGATTCTGATTTCCGATGAGACCTCGAAACAATCGCGGAGCCCAAAGCAAAAAAGCCACCAGCCCTTCGAGGCTTTCTCCAATTCGACCCATTCGAATCTGGATTTGTAGTTGAAAATGACGGAAGAGTCTTGTAGGGAAATACACCATGAACCTTCCTCGAATTTTCGGCGGGGAGCGCGAGGAGATATTGTCACGATTTGTTGAGCCTTAGCCCTATCAGGTTACCGCCCTAGTCAGCTGTTTGTTCATCTTCGCCACCCGAGGGTGTCCTAACCGCCTTACAATCAAAGAGTGAGAAAAACCCTCCGCCGATTAATGGTCATTTTGTTCGACCTCAAGATAGAACTTAGTTACCTTCTCACTTTTCGATCACATAAACTCACTGCTGGCCCGGAATCTGGTTTGGTTGTTTGCATGACGACATACCCGGCGAGGGTGCGGTATTCCTGGCTAGCTCTCGAGAGCCTATTTCGTCAAACAGACAAGAACTTTCATCCCGTACTTGTCTTGGCCTCTGGTCAGTTCCCCTCGCGGAAGATACCTCGAATGTTGAGGAAGTTGGAGCAAAAAGGCCTTGAGATTATTTGGGTCGAGCGTGATGGGCGCAGTTTCGATCACCTCTGGCCAGCGTACGTAAAATACCCTTCTTGCGCTGTGATCTCTGTGGATGACGATAAGTTTTTTGATTCAGACATGGTCGGAACTCTCAGGAAAGAGCACCTCAGGAGGCCGGATCACATTGTGGGCTGGCGTGGTTGGAGAATGGCGCCCCTAAATGGCGAAGTCTTGTTTAGTGAGGGATGGTCGAGAGCGACGACTGGCACAAAGTCGAAAGAGCTTTTCATGCCTCCCGGAAATGGGTCGCTATACCCTCCGGGCTCACTGCCCGAGGTCACTGGTGATGCGGAGCTCCGAAATAGCTTGTGCCCGAATGCCGATGATGTTTGGTATTGGGCAATGGCCCGGTTGGCAGGCACCGAGTCATACTGTTTGGCAAGGTCTAACCACCGAGCGATTTGGAGACAATCTAGAACTGACTCACTTTTCCGGCTCAATCCCGGCCCGGAAGAATTCAGCAAGGTTTTGCAGTATTTCAGACTCCACAGAAGACTCCTCATCGAACTCGAGGACAACCTCTAAGTGATTTTCTCTAACGCAATGTGCCAACCAGGGGCCTAGCTATCAAGCTTGTGACTAAAGATTTTCCAGTACAAACTAAACAGAGCGTCCGATAGTTGATCTCTCTTTCTGAGAGGCTTCCTCGGATACTTCAACATGATGTAGTCCCGGGGGCTTCGGTCTCCTCGCTCAAAGAAATCATAGAAATGCAGACCGGAGTCCTCTTCTGGCTGGGTGGGAAGGGGAGTCCACAACTCGTTTGCTAGGGCCCAGAGGTTAATGATGCCCTGGTCGTTTGTCTTTGAATTCGGGAATTCTTGCCTTAGCTTTTCGAGTTGATCAACCGTATGCTCGCCCACGATGGTCGGGTCAAACAACATCATCGAGGTTTGAAAGTAGTCAGATTCACCTGGAACCAGTTTTCTCAGTTTGCCCTCGGTTTTCGGGAAATCTAAGAAGTTAAACTGGCTTTCCAGGGTTGTGCGAAAGTCGGGAAAAGCATCGGAGTGAGCGATTATTTTGTTCTCGCAATCTAGTGCCAGAATCTTCAAAATCGGGTGCATTACTCGCATGCCCGCGTCTACGTAAAGGATTTTTCCGTAACCCTTGAACGCAGGGGCAAAAAGGTGGAACTTGTGGTACTGGAATAGTTTCTTCTTTTCCATTCCTCCAAGTCCTCGCCTCCCGGATAGTTGGGCGAGATGGTCGTCCATAGGCAGATCTGCAAAATGGGTGACGCGAAATCTCAGAAAGCTTGATTCCATGCGGTCTGACTTCTCAGCTAAATCGTCCCCGATCAAAATAGTGATGTCGCCAGAGTACTGACCCCAGGTGCGTAGCTGCCAGACAGTGTGTAGGCAACGCCTGAGATAGCGGTGGTTGGTCACGAGAACTACACAGGATTCCACGATTAACTCTCTATTTAGCTATCGATAGAATCGTGGAGATGGCTTGGGATAGGTTCTCTCGGTAACTGTCTTCTGAAAACCCCGTGAGGAAGTGGGAACGAGCACGGTTGCTTGCGACCCGAGAGCCCGGAATATTTGGATCAGAGATGTGTTCGAGAACGATACCTTCTAGCTTGGAAATTTTCTTACATAGAGTGAGGTGGGGAAGATTCTCGATTCCCCTGTAGTGATCGTACGTGTTGAAAACAACTCGAGGGCTCGAATAATTCCAAAGTTCTTGGTGGGCTAATGCCACGTACCTCTTGTTGAGGAGTTCAGCTTCAAGCAGAACAGAGGTAAGGCCACCTACCGCGAATAACGAACCCGAGAGAAGCTCAGAGAGCGAATCTCCTCGAGGGTTTCGATAAGGGTCCAGGTTTCCCCAAAATCGTGAATCTGAAGTGGAGTCGATTCTTACCAATCCATACTCGTTCTTCAGCGCTCGACCTGGCTCCCGAAACCTTTGTGGGTGAGGGCGGTACAGGATTGGAATTGCCAGCCCGTTCCGGCCAAGAATTTGATCAAGATAATTGAGAATGTAGTCTTCTCTGGAGTACATAGAGGTTCCGCAATAAAGAATGTATTTCTCTCGAGTGTCCGGCATTTTGCTTCGCTTCGAGCCGACGGAGAAATGCGATTCAAATCGCGGCGCGCCCAGTGAAAACACTCGCTCCTCTGGCATGCCCTGAATTTCCGTGGCATGCGTGCTTGATTGTGGTCCCCATGTCCCCATGAAGTCCGGAAGTGTAGACAGGATGGATTTACTAGAGAGGTTATCCCAGTTGTCAACGAGGAGAAGTGACTTTAGGTTTGCTCGCCGGGACGCGCGGATGGCATCCGTGGGTATGATCTCATGTCCGAGGGAAGGAACCACAATCAAGTTTGGTTGAAGCTCGCCAATCAGTCCGGCCAGTTTCGAATGGCGTGGCGAACCAGCGATAAGATCCTCAACCTTTTTGCGCCCACCCGGGCTCTTCAGTCTGAGAAGCGCCAAGAGTCTGCCAATTGGCGCTCTAACTGTTCCCAAAATGAGAACAAACGAGGCAAAAAGCCAGCCGAGGTAAAGTCTTGTGGCAAGGTAGGCTTGGGGTATTCGTTGCCTAGCACCCAACGTGCCTGAGATTGAAATTCTGACTTTGTTGTGTCGAAGCCCTATTTCACGAGCTGTCTTTAGTAGAGAGACTCTCCAAGTCGGGAAGACTGTGCGAGAACGGTAGTCGAATGACCTACTCAGTTTCCGATTGAGTAGAACGTTCCATCGGTGAGCTTCCGCGAACGCTGCTCTCTCCGAATCTTCAAAATCTTCGAAGTACTGAACCCGCGCTTGAGGTGGCAACTTCACTTCCGTTTCAAGCCACGAGGGCAAGGCAATCTCTAGAGACGCCCCCGAGCGGGACACTGCATCGACCAAGGGCTCGAAGTAGACATCGACATAACCTCGCGACTGGGCCACAAACAGGACTAGCTCGGTAGGAAGTCTTTCCTTGTTATTTCTCCGATTATTCTTAACCATGGTGCACCTATTATGAGCCCGCAAACCCGTGGGATGACCTTGGTTTCCTGCAAGAACCTCGCCCAGCCCAGATTCCACGCACACGATTCGGCCGAGCCTGGACTCCTCGGAACCACCGTTCGTTAGCCATCTTGAGAGAGCCCAAAGTTACTTTAGGCTCCTTGAGTATTTTTGGAGTGATTAAGGAAGTCTCTGTCCCAGATTCGTCTTGTTCGCTGGACAACAAAATCCACTCGCAAATCGTGGAAGGTTCTCCAGATCTCTGTCACTATTCTTGGCCTGCTTCTGTGGGTCTTTGCCTTGTGTCCGCCCAATATCCTCAGACTCCATTTCGTTCCACTGTTCGGAACTTTGCTAGGAGTCTGTCTACCATCAGAATGAGCGATAACCGCTTGATCACCTATGGAGCCAATTACGTAGGTACCCAGCACTTCATGGTAGGAATCGGTGCTAGCCCGATTCATAGGCCACTCTGGGGCCATTCTTAATCGGCCAATGGGCTTGAGAACAATATTGAGAAGATAATCTCGTTTGCATACATGATTGTTATCCGACCAACAAAGAGTCTTTATCACCGGGATATGCTCTCCTGCGCACGGAGGTTTCCAAGGCTCGAAATAGTAGCTTCTATCTTGGTTATAACCTAAACGCTTATAGGTGTACCTTGCGTCAGCCCCTGAGGCAACATTCTGTTGAAGGTTAAATCTGACGTGCCGAATCTCGGGATAGGAATCCATTTGGTCGATCAAACGTGCTAGGTCTACTCTCTGGATGAAGGGCATGTCATGCTGCAGCACAAGCACATATTCACTTGTCACCGTCCTCAATCCTCGGCGCAGACTTTGGGAAATGTGGCCCCAGGATCTCATTCGTATTAGCTGAAGACCCGGAAACTCACTTCTAGTTGTCTCGAGGCGCCTCATGTATTCCCGGTAGGATTTGCCGGTCTTGCCGAGAACGTCCCTCAGCTTCAGCCCATCGAGCAATACATATATGGGCGCGTTTTTTTGATAACCGGTTAAGTGTATTGACCTCAGAGTCTTCAGAATAATCTCGGTTGAAGGGTGGGAAGGAATCGGACTAGACACAATTATCGTCGCGACCTTTGGGGTCTCTGAATTGAGGGCAGAAGAAGAAAGTGGAAATTTATTGCTCATCGCGGACTCATCTTGACAAAGTTATCGTCTTCGGGCGAGGGCAACATCACCAACCTCTTCTTCACATCCCAAACTCAGAATTCCGCGGAGGATGGGGGATTCGAACCCCCGAGGGCTTGCGCCCAACACGCTTTCCAAGCGTGCGCCATAGGCCACTAGGCGAATCCTCCGTTGCGATGGAGGGAATTACTCGACCAACGCGACCCCTATCCTAACGATAAACTCAAGGGGGCTCCTCGCGTGGCACTATCTTGGCTAACTCCCCTAGGACGGAAACGTAGCAAGGGTAACCGGGCTCTGGTGGGTGCGCGGGGAGTCTTTGCTTTCCCACTACCTAGGTCTGGTCGTGAGTGCCGGGTAGGCTCACAGTGTGGTGGCTGCCCTCTATCGACGATACAGACCCGAGTCTTTTTCTGAGCTCATCGGTCAATCTCAAGTGACCGAACCACTGATGCAAGCACTCACTGCTGATCGGGTCAATCATGCGTATTTGTTCAGCGGCCCCAGAGGCTGCGGCAAGACCACGTCTGCCCGGATTCTTGCTCGATGCCTGAACTGCTATCAGGGCCCGACGGACACTCCGTGCGGAACATGTCCGAGCTGCATTGAGTTGTCTCGCGATGGTGGCGGATCCCTTGACGTTGTAGAGATTGACGCTGCCAGCCATAACGGCGTTGATGACGCTAGAGACCTTCGTGAGCGCGCTGTGTATGCGCCAGCCCGAGATCGCTACAAGGTTTTCATCCTGGACGAGGCCCACATGGTCACCCAACAAGGTTTCAACGCTCTTCTCAAAATTGTGGAAGAGCCCCCAAAACATGTGAAGTTTATTTTCGCGACGACAGAGCCCGACAAAGTTATTGGCACCATTCGCTCCAGAACACACCACTACCCTTTCCGACTCGTTCCCCCTGCGGATCTTCTTGCCTACCTTGAGTCGGTCTGTTCGAGCGAGGGGGTCACGGTTGAAGAGGGGGTGCTTCCCCTGGTGGTGCGAGCGGGTGGAGGATCTGTGCGAGACACCCTTTCCGTAATGGACCAGTTGATTGCTGGGTCTACCGATTCTTCTGTCTCGTACGACCGCGCGGTTGGGCTCCTCGGTTACACCCACGGTGAGCTCTTGGCGGAAGTTGTGGGCGCGGTGGCCCAAGGAAGCGGAGCACAGTCTTTTGTTGCTCTCGACAAAGTCATGCACACCGGACAGGATCCTCGCCGCTTTGGAGAA
>Ga0181560_10003459_pt1 | contig 14534 bp, 19 predicted proteins | sample 011ome_20_FD_133751 | JGI IMG/M metagenome (GOLD analysis project Ga0181560, IMG submission 133751) | Coastal salt marsh microbial communities from the Groves Creek Marsh, Skidaway Island, Georgia - 011509CT metaG (megahit assembly) | ecosystem: Environmental > Aquatic > Marine > Intertidal...
CCAGTACAGCTGGACATCAACTACTCAGACTGGGGCTCTAGCAAGCCTCCCCCCGCCCCACCCCCGGCGCCCCCCCCCCACCCCCCCGCCCCCCCCCCCCCCCCCCCCGCCCCCCCCCTCCCCTCTCTCTCTCTCTCTCTCTCTCTCTCTCTCTCCGCGCGACGCGGCGAGACGCGCGACTGGCCGACTGACCGACCGACGAATCGAACCCGATCGAACGCCCCGACCGACGCGACGCAGGTGAACGAGTTCTTCCGAGGGTCGTTGAACGTGCGCAACGGGCATCAGAAGTGCGTGCGGAGGCGGGCGGTGCTGTCCACGGCGATGAATCCGGCGTGCGAGAGCAAAGCGCACGCGGTCGAGGCCGTGGACGCGGTGTTTCAAACGTGTTTCAACGACCACCGTCCCTTCGAGGACATACCGTGATCGCGACGACACCGCTAGCGTCGCACTAGCTAGGCACGCGTAGAATACGATAGCGGCGCGGAGACGAATAAAGGTTTTTCTGTGGTACGTATTGTCTCATCGGGGACGACTCGCCTCTTCCGTCTCTTCGTTCCCTCCTCCTTCGCCGGCTCTCTTCTCCCGCCCCGTCCGCCCGCGCGCGGTCCGCCTCCTCCGTCTCCGCGCCCCCTCCCTCCTCGCCCGTCGTCGCCCGCCGCCGCCGAAGCGAGCGAGCGAGCGAATCGAATCGAATCGAATCGAATCGAATCGAATCGAAACCAATCCGACCCCGCGGGTCGTCGCCGGCGTCGACCGACGTCTACTTCATCCAGCTCGGCTTCTTCAGCCCCTTCAACCCCGGAAGGTTCGCCATCGCGCTCTGCAGCTTATCCCCCGCCTCCTCGAGCTGCGACGCGAGCTCTTCCTGCGGCTTCTTCGGCGGCGCGAACGCGGGATGCTCCAGAAGCGACTCCAGAAGCGTCGTCCCCCGCAGCGCGTTGGTGAGCGGCATGTGCCCGCGCGCCGCCTCCTTCCTCCAGTCAAACTGAGCGTCGTCGTTTGTGATTGGCGGGCGACGTGGCGGGAAGTGATGCGATTGGTTAGTTATTTGATGACGTGGATTGGATTGGTGTGATTGGACGAGAGAGAGCGACGGAGAGAGACGCCGCCGCGGCGGTGGAAAAGTCAAGTCAAGTCCTCGAGGAGACCGGCGTAAATAAAAAATGTGATTTCGCTGAACGCGCCTCCTCCGGCCACTTGCGGTAGTTGTCGTTCTCGCCCTGGACCCAGTCGATTTGCTTGAAAAACTTCGGCCACTGCCGCTTCGCGCCGACCCAAAGCTTCCTCTGGACGCTGAACCCGTGCCTTCCTTCGCTGAAGTGGACCCACAGCGCGTCGATGGTCTTGAGGTCCGCGACCGGGAAGTCGCGCGCCTCGGTGAAGTAAACCCACCCGCGGTCTTCCGCGTCTTCGCCTCCGAGGACGCACATCTGGTCGTTCCATACGAAGCGATGTCGGGGTGGAGTTCATAGGCGTCAGAGGCGGAGTTGAAAGGCGTCGAGGACGGGCGTTGAAAGCGGGGGCTGGGCGGAGCGAAACGACGGGAAGTAAAGTCCTTAAGGATCGGCGTTCACCACGCGAACACGGTCGTACGGGAACCAGTGTGAGATAGAACGCACCAGGCGGCGGTGCTCGTCGGCCGCTTTCTCCCACTCGCCTGCGGCCAGGAGGTCGCGGAACGGCTTGTAGTCCACGCCTCTCTGTCGAACGGAGGAATGCATCGCGCGGGCGGGCGGGCGACGGTCAGCGCGGATAGAGGAGAGCGCGGATAGACTCGGAGAGCGAAGATAGAGAAGATCTCATCGCGATCGGAGCGACAAGACGCGCGAGCGAGAGAGGGGGCGTCGAGGTGAGCGCGAACGCACGTCGCTCAGGAGCTCCGGCTCCGGCTTCGCCTCCGCCGCGGGCTTCGCGTCCGTCGTCGTCGTGTCCGCGAGGACGTTGAAGACGCCGCCGCGCGCGCGCCTCGCGTCGCGCCCGAGCGTCGTCGCGCGCGACGAACGGAGCGCGAGGCGCGATTCCGCTGATCCCGCGAACGTCGCCGCGAGCACATGGTGGGTTCGCTTGGAGGGCGCGCGCGTCGTCGCGACGCGCGCGCCCGCGCCGCGCGTCCCCGCGACGGAGACGCGCGCGCTGACGACGGGAGCGGTGGTGACGGCGGACATCGTGCGTGTGATGCGCGTCGTCGAGTGTTCCGCGCCTCTCGCGGCGCGCGCGTCGTCGCGCGTCGTCGCGCGAGCCATTACCCTCTTTCTTTCTTTACCGCGAGACGGACCAATCAGCGCGCGCGATCGGGGCTGCGCGATCGCGGTGAATCCAGATCCACAGGCAATTAGTATCCGAGTACGACGCGCGCGTACGGAGTACGGAAACGAAGAAAAAACATTCTCTTCATTTCTCACAGCAGCCTCTTTCGAATGAAGCGACACTTCCTCGCGGCACCCACCCGCGCGCTTCCGACCCCGCCTCGAATGAAACCCCCAGACCCCGCGTCGGTCGGCGCGTACCCCGGCGCGAACGACGCGTCCTCGCGCGACTACTCGAAGTGGGACGACGCGATCTCGGTCGAGCGCGTCCGCCAACTTCGCGACGAGGGATGGTGCGTCGTCGACGACTTCTTGGGCGGAGGGGGCGCGTCCTCCTCGTCCTCCGACGCGACGTCGCGCGGCGCGGACGGCGCGGACGTCGCGAGCGGCGAACGGTGGGCGACCGCGATTCGCGACGAGATCAAGTGGCTCTCCGGCACGGGGTTGATGCGCCCGAACCGCACGCACTTCGCGAATCCAAAGGTACGCGCGCCGTCGTGGGCACCTCCCTCCCCGCGCGAGATCTGTCATTGACACGTCACGCGCGCGCGGCGGTACTTCGCTCGATCGACGTTCTCATCCCCCTCGTCTACGTCGTCGCTCGACCGCAGGGCGAGCGTCATCTGTTCGCGAAACCGAACGTGTACGAGACGGACCTGCACGAGGAGGAGATACGCGTGCTGTGCCCGGAGCTCGACGCGCTGTTCAGAGAGAGCGCGACGCGCCTCGCGAACGCGTTCACCGCGCGCATAGGTGCGTCCGAAGAAAGAACGTTCTCTATGGAGTCGTTTCCTTTCTTGTTCGTTGTCGACGAAGTTTTTTTTGGAACGGAACCGAACGGGAACGGGAACGCGCGCGCTCATCACTTCGCTCCCCCTCCCCGCCGCCCCCACAGACGAGCTGTCCGCGATGGAGTACAGAGAAGCGAACGAGCAGCAGGAGGCGATGGACAAGCACAAGGCGGAGCTCTTCTCGCCGTCGCGCGCGCGCGTCTTCGGAAGCGAGGGAAACCTCCAGGCGCGTTTTATTATCCTTCGCACCGGTCCCCGTACGACCGCGTTCGCGTTGTGAACTTCATTCCTTAAGGACTTTCTCTCCCGGCGCATGCGTCTCTCCGCCAAGGCAGGGTCCCTCGCCGCTTTCGATGCCGACACACCGCGCGCGACGCCTTTCAACTCCGCTTCTGACGCACCCCTCGACTCCGCCCCGACGTTCGTTCGCTCGCGCGGACCCTCGACCCTCATCAGATCCTCGACTGCCACGAGCACCACCCCGACCACCCGGACCACCCGGTGCGGCGGCACAGCGAGCTCACGCGCGAGGTGGGCGATTACGAGCACATCTCCGAGCCTCGCGCGCCGAGCGAGGCGAATAGCGAGGACGAGGACGAGTCGCCCTCGCCCCCGGGCGGCGCGTCGGTCAAGGCGCCGGGTGCGTTCTGTTATCACACTGGTCCCCATACGACCGCGTTCGCGTGGTGAACGCCGTTCCTTAAGGACTCTCTCTCCCGGCGTTTCTCTCCGCCCAGGGTCCCTCGCGTTCAATCCCCGCCCGCGACGCCTTTCAACTCCTCCGTCTGACGCCTTTCAACTCCACCCCGACATTCGTCGCTTCGTATGGACCCTCGACCCTCAGCGCCGCCGAAGCGTCGCCCGTTCGATCTGTACACGGGCGACCGCTCGAGGACGGTGAAGATCCAGCACAACGCGGGAAGAGGCGGGTGCTTCCCGTTGCATTACGACAACCCGGGACCGCCGTCGTCGCGCGCGTTGACGTGCATTCTGTACTTAAACCCGGACTGGAGCGAAGGCGACGGCGGCGAGCTGCAGTTGATTCCGTTTCTTCGCGCGCCCGTCCGCGTGAACCCGCGGCACGGTCGTCTGGTCGTCTTCCTCTCCGACCGCGTGCTGCACAAGGTGCTGCCGAGCGAGGTGGATCGGTTCTGCCTCACGATCTGGCTCGACGGCAGCGTCAACTCTCCGAGAGACACGCGCCTCAACCTGCCCCCGACGGCGTTGAAGGACATCAAAAAGACCGCGGACGCGTTGCACGGGTCCGCGTCGCAGAGAGCGCTGTCGCGCGCGGTGTACCCGGACGAGTACGAGAAGAGTCTGCTGGACTGCATGGGCGGCGGTGCGTCGCGCGCGTCTCTCGCCCGCTTCCGCTTCGTTCATATTACTTTTCACCCCGCGCCCGCCCGGTTTCAAGATCCGCCCGACCCGACCGCGTCGAACCCGTCGACTGACCCGTCGACTTTTTCGATAAAAACCACGATACCCCGCCGCCCCCCCCCAGTCGACGGCTGCGCGGAGATGCTCGAGTCGCACGCCGCGCACCTGAGGGCGCTGAGCGGGAATAAGCCGCTGAAGATGCTCGTGGACGCGCTCAGGAAGAGGAAGGCGGAGACCGCGGACGCGGAGCCGGAGATGGTCGTCGAGTAGAGAGAGACGAGACTGCTTCCCATACGACCCCGTTCGCGTGGTGCACGCCGTTCCTTGAGGACTTTTCCCGTCAACGCGGGCGGGCGGGCGGGCGGCGACGCGGCGAAGGAAGAGACGGACGACGAGACGCGACGAGACGCGACGACGCCGACGACGGCTGGAGTTACAAACGAACGAAGAATCGAATGACAGGATGAAGAGAGCGCGACGAGCGAAGCGAAGCGACGGACGGACGCTTCCTCCTCTCCCTCCCGAACGACGGATCAAAGACCGGGGGAACACGCCCCCTCATCCTCCTCCACCTCGTCGCGGAGCTCTTCTTTAGACGGTGACTAACAACCTGACGTTGTTGACATCCAACTCCTCTTTAGACGGTGACTAACAACCTGACGTTGTTGACATCCAACTCCGCGGGAGAGGAGCTGATGCTCCCTTCCTTAGGATTGTAAAACTGCTTCCCCATCGCGATCGTGGCCTCGATCTCCGCCTCGACCTTCGCCGGCCCCGCCGTCTTCTCGATCGTCTTCTTGATGGAGAACCCGTTGGTGTTGGCCGGGGAGCAGACGCCCGAGGTCGTGACGACCTGCACGCCAAAGTACGGCGCGTTGTTCGCGTAGTCGTACGTCCCGGAGACTTTCAGGATGACCGCGTCGAGGTCGAAGTCCTTCGTGTAGTAGAGTTCCTTCTTGCCCTGTCGGATCGGACGCGTCGTCAGAGCGGAGTTGAAAGGCGGCGAGGTCGGGCGTTGAAAGCGAGGGACCCTGGGCGGAGAGACACGACGGCAAAAGTCCTTAAGGATCGGCGTTCACCACGCCGACGCGGTCGTATGGGAACCAGTGCGAGATAGAACGAATCACGTCGATCGAATGAATCGTCGAGAGCGAAGGACGAAGAAACGAACGACGCCGGAGGGGATGGATCCCATCCCGCGCGCGGCGCGAGCCGCGTACGCCCTAAACGCATAAACCCTATGCGCGCGCGCGCCGCACCGTGTTGAGTCGGATCTGCCCGTTGAACCACGTCTCCGTGACGTCCCACTGAGGGTCGAGGGTCCACGCGAAGCGACGAACGTCGGGGCAGAGTTGAAAGGCGTCAGAAGCGGAGTTGTGAGGCGTCGATGTGTGTCGGGATCGAAACCGACCGTGGTGTGGGCGGAGAGAGGCGACCGCCGGGAAGTGAAGTCCTTGAGGAACGGCGTTCACAACGCGAACGCGGTCGTATGGGGACCGGTGTGATAACAGAACGCGCCTGAAAGTTGGGCACGTACGCCACCTTTCCAAAGTTCCCCGCGTCTTGGTTGCACAGCGTGAGGTCCGTGCCGACGCTGAAGCGGAGGTCCGGCGCGAACGGGATCTCGACGTCGAGCTTCTTGCGGAGCTGGAGCGTCACCTCGGGGTTGCCGGGCGCGAGCGTGACGAACTGCGAGGAAGGGGGCGGGAGGGGAGGAGGAGGAAGTGGGTGAGCGACGCGTTCGAGATCGGGGGAAACAGAACGCGTTCGAGATCGGTCGATCAGTCGATCGGAGTCGCGCGGCGTCGTCGTCGCGCACCTTGGACATCTTCTGCTTGATGTCGCCGAGGAACCCGGTCGCGGCGGCGGTGGCCGCGTCCTTCGCCTCGTCCAAATTACCGAAAGACATGGTGCGAGCGCGTGCGCGCGGGCGATGCGATGCGAGTTGTGCTGACGCGATGCGATGTTAAACCGGTTTTTCGTCGGGATGATATTTTTAAGCTCAGTACTCGTACGGCCGTAGGGCCCTACTCGTAGTTTTCGTTTCTCACTGGCGTCCGTACGAAACGAACGCGCGCTCCCCGCTGGCCAGCTGGCGCCCTAACAACTTATCCGAGACACGTCGTCGTCTCGTCGTCGTCGTCGTGCGCGGCGCGTCACTCGCGATCGCGCGCGCATCGTCCCGTCTTCGATCATGCACGCGAGCACCGCATCCACCCCGAGCGTCGTCCGCGCGCGCGGACGCGCCGCGACGACCGCGCGCGCGACCGCCGCGGCGCCCGTCGCGCGCGTCGTCGCGTCGTCCCCCGCGATCGAATCCGCCGCGAGGGTCGCCGCGCGCCGCTCTCCCGCCGCGCATCGCCGCCTCGCGCTCGCGCGGTCGCCGCGACCCGCCGCGCGTCGCGCGACCGTCGCGCGCCGCGCGACGAGCGCCGAGCTCGCACAGCTCGCGCTCGAGCTCGACGAGGAGACGATCACGACGATCCTCGCCGCGGGGCTCGGCCTCGCCGCGGGGCTCGGCATCCCGATCTTTTTCGTCACCCAGGAGAAACGAGACGAGGCGCGTCTGGAGGAGATCCGCGAGCTGAACCGCGCGACGCTCAAGGCGACGGGGGAGCAGATGAGCGAGGAGGAGATCGCCGATCTGCGACCGTCGAGGTACTTGGACCGCCGAGAGTTCAAGGACGACGACTGATCGCTCGAGGGGCTGAAGACCCCACTCGCGGCGACGATGGATGGAGAGAGGTCAGGTCGGTTATCGGTCGGGCGACGACTGGAGAATTTAATGGACGGATCGAAGACAACGATGAGCTACTACGAAGAGAGCGAGACGAGACGTAGAAGCGAACGTGGGCCCTAACGTGACACGACGCGAACGTTCGCGTTAACGCGTTCATCATCGCATAACAATCAATCAATCAATCCATCCGTCCGTCCGTCCATCGATGGATCGTCGCTCGCCCGCGATCCGATCGACTACGCGACTCCCGTCGATCGAACACTCAACGAATAATGCATTCGGCGAAAATTTAATTTCAACGCGCGAGAAGGAATCAAATCAAACAGTCTTCTTCGCGTCCTCGTCAATACCTGATCTTCTTCGCGGCGTCGAAAAATGCCTTGACGTTCTCCTCCGGCGTCCCGACCAACACGCCGTGCCCGAGGTTGAGGATGTGACCGACCGGCCCCGCCTTCGCGCAGACGTCCTGGACCGCCTTCTCCACCGCCTGTTCCATACGAGCGAACGTCGGGGTGGAGTTGAAAGGCGTCAGAAGTGGAGTTGAAAGGCGCCGAGGTGTGTCAGGATTGAAAGCGAGGGACCCTGGGCTGAGAGTAACGAACGCCGGGAGAGAAAGTCCTTAAGGATCGGCGTTCACCACGCCGACGCGGTCGTACGGGGATCAGTGTGATGCTAGAACGCGCCTCCGGGGGCGCGAAGAGCACCGCGGGATCGACGTTGCCTTGCACCGCCTTGTCGCCCACTCGCCGCCTGCCGTCCTCCATGTCGATCGTCCAGTCCAGACCGATGCAGTCGACCCCCGTCGTCGCCATCCGCTCGAGCAACCCTCCCGAACCGTTCGCGTACAGCGTCAGCGGCGTCCCAGGGTGCGACGCCCTGACTTTGTCCACGACGCGTTGAATGTACGGCTTGCTCCACACCTCCCACATGTGCGGCGGGAGCTGCCCTCCCCAAGAGTCGAAGATCTGCACGCACTGCGCGCCCGCGTCGATCTGATACCCGACGTACGTCCCGACCGCGTCCGCGACGGCGCTCAAGATGGCGTGCAGCGTGTCCGGCTCCGTCATGGCCATCGACTTGATCGTCTTGTACGTCGAGCTCGAGCCGCTGGTGGAGGGAGTTCAAAGGCGTCAGATGGAGTTGAAAGGCGTCAGATGGAGTTGAAAGGCGTCAGAAGCGAAGTTGAAAGGCGCCGAGGGCGGGTATGGGAACCAACGTGGGATCCTGGGTGGAGAGATGCGTGCGCTGGGAGAGAAAGTCCTTAAGGATCGGCGTTCACCACGGCGACGCGGTCGTACGGGGACCGGCGTGAATACGAACGCACCCCTCGACGATGTACGTCGCGAGCGTCCACGGCGCGCCGACGAACCCGAGGACCGCCGCGGAGTCGCCGACTTCTTTCCGCAGCTCCGTGAGCGCCTCGCCGACGAAGGGCAGCATGTCGAGGTCGAGCTCGTGCAGCGACTTGAGACCTTCGGCGTCGCGAATCGGTTGGTCGAGGATCGGACCTTTGTAGTCATCGATCTCGAACGGGATCCCGATCGCGGGGAGCGGGGTCAGAATGTCCGAAAACAGGATCACGCCGTCGGGCTGAAACGCCCTCCACGGCTGAAGCGTGATCTCTACGATCAGATCCGTGTTCTCCGAGCGCTCTCGGAACGACGGATACTTCACCGCGAGGTCGCGGTACTCCTTCATGTATCGACCCGCCTGAGGGTCGTTCCATACGAGCGAACGTCGGGGTGGAGTTCAAAGGCGTCAGGTGGAGTTGAAAGGCGTCGAGGGCGGGGATTGAAAGCGAGGGACCCTGGGCGGAGAGACGCGCCGGGTGGAAAAGTCCTTAAGGATCGACGTTCACCACGCCGACGCGGTCGTATGGGGACCGGCGTGAGATAGAACGCGCCTGACGCATCATCCACGCCGGCGGGCGCTCCACGGGGAGGCTCTTCGCCGCGCGCACGAGCAGCGGCTCGACGTCTGAGAGGGAGTTTGTTTAGAACGAAGGACATCGTCAGTCGGGAAGGAAGGAGCGGATCGATCGTCACGTCACGTCGTCGCGGAACGGAGGCGCGCGTCGCGTCGCGGTGCGCGAAGACGTCGCGAGGAGTCGATCGATCGAAGGATGAGGTTTTAGGGCGAAGCGCGCTCGTTCGGACGGGCGAAACGCGCGAGCGACGCCTCGCGCGCGTCGCTCGTCGCGGACGAGAACGAGAGGGCGGGGGCGGGGGCGTCGCGCGCGCACCGTCGGCCGCGGCGCGGACGGCGAGGCCCGCGTGCGCGCGCGACGCGCGGGGCGCGCCGGCGCGAGATGTCGCGAAGAGCGACCTCGCGCGGACGACGCGAGAGCTCAACGTCATCGGGCGCGCCGCGGGGGACGCGCGCGTCGTCGCCGCGGACGCCATCGCCGTCGTCGGCGTGAGGAGGAGCGGCGTGATGCGAAGGGGTCGCCTGCGATGCGAAGCGGAGTCCGAGGGAGGGGACGACGCGCGCGCGAGGAGGAGTGCGGAGAGTGAGCGATTCCGGAGATCGGACTACTGAAAGCGGAGTGTCGGGAAATCTCCCCTCGCGCTGATTGGCGGAGGGATTCGGCCTGACTGAGATTCCATACGAGATCTCATCGTACGTAGTACGCTCCGCGTATCCGCGTCACTCATCCGTCTCAGATCCCAAAAAAAAGCGAACGCGCGTCGTTCGACACATTCACAACCGCGCCCCCCTCGATGCGTCGGCGGTCGACGGACGGCGGCTGGTCCTCCCCGAGCGCGCCGCCGCCGACGACGACGCGCGACGACACGCCGCCGAACCAGCGGCGCGCGGCGGCGGCCACCCCGCCGTCGTCGCCGCCGCGCGCGTCGCTCGACGGCGGCGAGCGACGCGCGAGCGGAGGAGGCGTCGCGAGTAATGATGGCACGAGTAATAATAATAATGGCCACGGCGCGGCGTCCGCGAGCGAGAAGGGACGCGAGCTGGCGAGAGACGCCGAGCGCGTGAGCAAGGTGGTCATCGCGCAGGTGAAGCAGCGCGGGCGCGACCTCGGGAGCAAGATCAAGGCGGCGTGGAAGACGACCGAGCGCGAGGCGAGCGCGCTGTTCGTGTCCCCGCCGTCGTCGCCGTCGCCGAAGAGTCAACAACAACAGCGGTCGCATCGTCCGCGAGACGGCGACGACGGCGAAGACGGAATCGGCGGCGCGCGTCGCGACCGCGACGACGCCTCCATCCGCCGCCGCGGCGGCGCCGCGGAGAAGGAGAGCGGCGTCGACGAGCGAGAGCGAGAGCGCGACGCGTCGCGCGGAGGACGCGCGGGTTCGGGATCATCTCGACCCGCCGGCGGGGTCCAGCGGGCGGTCGCGGAGAACCTCCGACGCCTCGCGCGATTCCCGCACCGCGACGAGAGCGACCCGCCGGAGGGGTACGTTAACCTGTGGGTGAACAATTTTCAGCGCTGGCAGACGCGATGGCTCAACGCGAGCTCGACGCCGGGGGTGCTGCTCGTGCATCGAAAGTCCACGAAGGTGGGTTGTTATCTCACCGCGCACTGGTTCCCATACGACCGCGTCGGCGTGGTGAACGCCGTTCCTTAAGGACATTCTCTCCCAGCGTCCGTTTCTCTCCGCCCAGGGTCCCTCGCTTTCAATCCTGACACACCTCGACGCCTTTCAACTCCGTTTCTGACGCCTTTCAACTCCACCCTAAACGCCCTCAGCTCGGCCGAGCGACGAAGATCGATCTCGTGGGCGCCTCGGTGGTGTTTCCGAGCCGCAGCAATCAGGTGCGTTCTATACACTGGTCCCCATACGACCGCGTTGGCGTGGTGAACGCCGATCCTTAAGGATTTTTGCCGGCGCATCTCTCCGCCCATCCCTCGCTTTCAATCCCCGACCGCGATGCCTTTCAACTCCATCTGACGCCTTTCAACTCCACCCCGCCATCGCTTTGTATGGAACGACCCTCAGAGAGAGTTCGTCGTCGTCGCCGGCGACATGCTGTATAAGATGCGCGCGCTGCGACCAGGGGGGCGAGAGAAGTGGGCGGCGGTCATACGCGACAGCGCGAGCGCGTTGGAGCGCGCGGCGGCGATCGTGAAGGACAGGGAGAACGAACGGGCGGCGGCGGCGGCGGCGAGGGCTTCGGAGGGCGGCGGCGGCGGCGGCGCGACCGCTACCGCGACCGCGGGCGCGAAGAAGCTCGGCGCGACGCGGGTGGACCCCCCCGGAGGGAGGCCGTCGCGATCGTCTTCATCGGCACCCCTTGATGTCCACGTGGCACACTCGGCACCCCCCGTCGTCCGCGCGGCGCCGCCGCCCTCGACGCCCCCCCCCGCGGCGGACGCCGCCACCGCGGAGGCGCTTCGCGCGACGCTCGAAAAGGCGTGGTTCGAGCCGACGCTCGCCGCGCGCGCCGCCGCCGCAGAGTGCGCGCGCGACGTCAAGACCGGCATCACTCGGCTCGCGGAGTCCCTGGGCGTGAAAGTCAGCGGCGGCGAGGACGATGGCTCCGAAACGGCCGTGACGACGGCGTTACGCGGCGTCGAAGACGCGTTCACGTACGCTTTGGACGCCGCCATCGGAAAGTGCGTCGAGCTCGAGACGACCAACGCGTCGCTGCGAAGGAAGCTCAGGTGCGTTCTACTGTTAACGAAAGTGTTCACCCATCCATCGGTTTCAACATTTGATCGCGCCCCCTTTCAACTGACCGGTGGACTATTTTCGTATACTGGAACGGCCCTCGTCAGTCGCGCGAACGAGCAGCTCGCGATCGTCGCCGCGGAGTGCGCGCCGAAGAATGGAGTCGCGACGACGCGCGGCGTCGGCGCCCCCGGGGACGGGGGGGGACGCGGGGACGGGGCCGCCGCCGGCGTAAGTCAAAAGTCGGAAGACGTCGTCGTCGTCACCCCCGGGCGCGCGTCCGCGTTCGCGAGAGCGCTCGCGCTTCGCGACGACGAACGCGCGCGCGGTCCCGAGGGACCCGGCGGCGTGGACTCATCAGAGAGCGACGCCAGCTCGGACTACGGAAGCGTCGCGTCGTTCATCTCCGCGGCGGCGAGCTTGAGCTTTGGCGGCGGCGGCGGCGGCGCGGGGGACGAGCGCGAAACCCCGGAATACATCGCCGCGGTCGAGGTCATGAACAAGCACGATTACGTCGTCAGCGAGGGGACCGCGGCGGACGGCGAGCGAGGGGACGAGCTCGTCGAGGGCGTCGCGTCGCCGACGCCGGGAGGGGGCGCGGACGCCGCCGCGAGTTTGATTTTCGTCGGCGGCGGCGGCGACGACGACGACGACGACGGCGGCGGCGACGACGACGACGACGCCGCGGCCGACGACGACGCCGCGGACGACGACGACGTCGACGACGACGACGCGGCGATGGCGGCGTTCATCCCGCGAACGCGACTCCCCGCGCCCGCGCCTCTGAACCAGTCGTTCTCGCTCTGGTCCGTCCTGAGGCAGGCGATGGGCAAGGACCTCAACCGAATATCCATGCCCGCGTCTATCAATCAGCCGCTGAGCATTCTGCAGCGCGCCGTGGAGGACTTCGAATACCTCCAGGTGCGTTCTATACAAACGTTTTTCACTCATCGCTCGGTTTCAACATTTGATCGCGTCCCCTTTCAACTGACCGATGAATGAACATCTTTTGTATGGAATGGCACTCACCAGCTGCTGTACGACGCGATCGATTACCCCGCGGGCGTCAACCGGATGGCCGCGTTGTGCGGGTTCGCGCTGTCGTCGTACGCGTCGTGGTTCGCGCGCCCTCGGAAGCCGTTCGCGCCGACGTTGGGGGTGCGCGTTACACTGGTTCCCATACGGCCGCGTTCGCGTGGTGAACGCCGTCCCTTAAGGACTTTTCCGTTCAGACTGGTCTTTCCCGTCTCTCGTGCGTGCTCTCTCGGCCGCGCGATCCGACGCGTCGCCGCGATTTGACCAATCGCGTCGCGAGAGTGCGTATCTCGCGCGCTGACTGACCAATCAAATCAAACCAAATCAAATCGCGCCCCTCCCTCCCTCCGTCCTCACCAGGAGACGTACGATTGGACGTCGCCGGACGGTCGCACGCGCGTCCTCGTCGAGCAGCTCGTGTACGACCCGCCCGTCGCGGCGTGGCACGTCGAGGGGATGTCGCCGCGCGGGGAGCCGTTCGTCGTGTCCGGCGACCTCGCGGGAGTGTCCAAGTTCTGGGGCCAATACCTCGAGGTCAACTTCCAAGGCGCCGCGCACCTCACGCTGCCGCGGTGCGTTCTGGTTACACTGGTCCCCATACGACCGCGTCGCCGTGGTGAACGCCGATCCTTAAGGACTTTTGCCGGCGCATCTCTCCGCCCACGCCACGGTTTCAATCCCCGCCCTCGGCGCCTTTCAACTCCAGCTGACGCCTTTCAACTCCACCCCACAGGACGAACGAGACGTACTCGTGGAGCAAAGCGTCGATGCACGTGCACGGGCTCGTGAGCGGGCAGATTTGGATCGACATGGTCGGCGACGTCGCCGTCTTCGCGCACGCCACCGGAGAGAAGGCGAAGCTGCGGCTCGCGAAGGCGTCCGGGAAGGGCGGATCCGGGAAGGCGCGGCGGGGGCGCGTGGAGGGGGAGGTGCGTTCTATACACTGGTCCCCATACGACGGCGTTGGCGTGGTGAACGCCATTCCTTAAGGACTTTTCCCGGCGCATCTCTCCGTTCATCCCTCGCTTTCAATACCCGCCCTCGGCGCCTTTCAACTGCGACTGACGCCTTTCAACTCCACCCCAACGTTCGCTTGTATGGTTTCCAGATTTTCGACGCCGACGGCCGCGTCGCGGCCACCGTCGACGGGTGCGTCCTGAGCGAGGTGCGCGTCCACGCGGACGAGGCGTACGAGCGGCGAGCGGTCGCGGAAGAAGCGGCGGTCGCGGAAGCGGAAGCCGTCGCCGGCGGCGGCGCCCCCCAGAGGCGACGAACGAGGCTGCACCCGCTCGACGTCAAGTGGAGAGGAACTGGAGAGGGCGGCGGCGACGCTCTCCCGCTCTTCGCGTTCGCCGGCTTCGCCGACGACGCCGCGCGGCAGTACGGCTTCACGCCGTTCGCCATCGCGCTCAACGAGCTCACGCCGGAGCAATACCGGAACCTTCCGCCCACGGACTCGCGGCTGCGGCCGGACATGCGCGCGCTCGAGGACGGCGACGTGGAGCTCGCGTCGGAGATGAAACGACGCGTCGAGGGGATCAACCGGTCGTCGGCGGCGGCGAGGAAGGCGAAGGACGAGACGTATCGACCGGCGTGGTTCGCTCGGAGCGAGAGCAGCGGCGGTGGCGTGCGCGTCAACTTCGCGGAGCACGGC